>Ga0065711_1034573_pt1 | contig 23550 bp, 14 predicted proteins | sample Hoacrofraction12_FD_59098 | JGI IMG/M metagenome (GOLD analysis project Ga0065711, IMG submission 59098) | Hoatzin crop microbial communities from Cojedes, Venezuela - Epithelial fraction 12 v2 (version 2) | ecosystem: Host-associated > Birds > Digestive system > Esophagus > Crop | place...
ATTTTTTAGAAGGTGACACCGAGAAAATAAAAATTCTGCTTAAAGTGGCAAAGTCATTGGATGCTGTTCAGTGTGCTGGTGACTTCCTGCTGGCCCCCAGGCCTAGGAGTCTCGCTGCAGGATGGGCACCAACCTGTTGGCACCTTCTCCACCTGGGACTCCTGGGCAAGTTGTCCTTGGACCTGCACTTTTTGCTGCCACTGCTCAGTTTCTTCTTTGAAGTTTCTTCAAGATGCTCTCCTCCTTGAACAGCTCAAAAACCTGCTGTTTCGGCATCTGGGAGCTGCCGACCATGTCTCTGTTCATGGGGAGATTGTAGGTGGACCTCGAGGTAAGCTCAGCCAACAGCCCTGCGGACGCAAGGGGCTGAGCAGCTAGTCGCTGGCCTGCCTTCAGCTGGTCCCTTCGGTCCTGGGTGGACTCCAAGCACATCGCCCCTGTGCTTTCACCTTCCTTCTGGATGTGTGTTTCTCAGGCACAGGTGATCATTTCTTTGGCTGGAGAGAGCAGACTTTCTTGCTTGTCCTCCGATGCTTGGAGCTGAAATGTGGGGAGGAGGCCAGGCTGGCTGCAGACCCTATCCTTAAGGCAGGCAGCAAATAACAAGTGCTGCTGAGGCAGGAGGTGCAAAAATCGATGGTTAGTGCATTAGATTAAAGCTGGGCGTGAAAGCATTATATGACCAGGATTATTATTTATTTTAGGTCTGCGGTGGCTGCACTGACTGTGGCACTTGGCATTACGTGGGCTTAGTACTCGTTTCGCTGTGCAAATCACCGTATGCACCGGTGGGACACAACAGCATCCGTCGGTGAGAGGTGTTTGAGCACAGTGTTTGAGCCCTGCCTGCTCCTAACCCAGCCACAGCTGCCGAGTTTGCTCTGTCCCTCTTTACTTGTGTCACCCTATCTCCTTCCACTCAGGCTTTTGTCATTTCTTTTGTCACCATAGTGATAGGAAAAGAGTGATGATTGCTGGAGTAATTTCCCATATTAGCTAGCGCTGGCCTTTCAGCCTAAATCAGCGCTTCATTTTCTCTGGGCTCCGGCTGCACCCCAGCCAAGCAGCATTAGAAAGCAGTGGCAGAGGGGCCTCGGTGCGTCGTGGGGCTGCCAATGCTCCTTCGAGACAGTCTGGGCAGGGATGGGGGTGGCAGGTCACCGTGTATCCCACCTCCACACCCCAGGGATGCACAGAGAGAAAGGCAAGAAAAATCCACTTTACAAAGGTTTCTCCCTGCATGCTTTTACTGGGGGTCTCATTGTCTGTAAAACCCGGGATTTGGACACTTCTGTCTGTCTGGGGGCACGTGCACAGCTGCAGGCTGCATAGGAAGAGCTCCCCAGAGGTAAGCACTCGCTCTGACCCATGCAGCGAGTTGGCAAAGACCCCACATGTACCCCCAACCTGCGTCACCCCGCTCTGCAAGGCCTCTTGCAGCGCTGGCCCTTCCCAGGGAGCCCAAACCGGGGCTGGGACCAAACCCAGGCTCACAGTGGGGCAAGGGGGCAGCTCAGCACAAAACACTGCTCTCTCCAAGGCGTTCTGAGTCATTTAGAGCATCACGGAGAGGCACACAGGGTACGCACATGCAAATACATACTTGAAAAATCAAGATCATTAAGTACGCAAATAGGTTTAAATAACAAACAAGCTATTGAAAAGCAGAGAAAGGTCACAAAATGTGAAAAGAAAGCTGCTCTTCTGTTCTCTGCACCGGCAGTGCCAGTCCCTGCCACAGAGGAGGATATATTAAGAAGAGTCAACCTTCATTTCAAGCGTGCTGCCTTTTGTCCTCATATCACAACATTAACATTATCCCCACATAATTTTGTGTATTTAATTTTACAATAGACTGTGCCAGTGAGCGCTGCCTGTAAATATTTGATCACCACGGTTCCTCTAGGATTATCTTATCAAGAGTAAAGATATTAAAATAGAAATCTTGTCATGTTACTGCCTTTATACTTCCAGTTTGAGAGTTGATTGACAGAAAATGAACTGCCTGAACTAGCTCTAAAGTGTCTTTTCACTGAGAGCTTTAATGCCAGAGGCTATAGAAAAAAAGGTAGCTAGTCATAGGAAACTAATGCCTTGCTGTAGTTACAGAGCTTTTCTACTGAAGTTTAAAAAATATGAATCTACTAGGGGTATTTTTACAAGTGTAAAAAGTTGTTGGTCTTTTTGTATCTTTTTGCCATCTCTAATGAGACTTAAAAGGAGCCTTCCCTTTTCTTCCTGCGCTTGAATATTAGATGCAGCCTCACTGCAGCTCCCAGACAACAGGCTGAAGTTTTCCAAGAGTAAGCTCTTGACTTACCTAACCTACAAAATTTTTTTTTGGTGATAAAACAGATTGTGAGCCAGGACTGAATGGTCCTGCCTAGCTTGGAATATCAAACCACTATAGACAAGTCAAGGTTTCTATTTATGGCCAGTTAAAGACACACCGGTAATGCTGTTTTAATGTTACAAAATTGCCCTGAAATTGTCATGTGTCTGAAGAGCACCATGCTGCAAATATACAGCCAGTCCCCGAGGGCTTACTCAGCCTGTGATCCAGCACAAATCAATGAGCATTTTTGCTGGAGTAAGGACCCAAGCGCCAATTCAGGAAAGCACCTAAGCACAAGCAAACTTTAATCACAAGCTCATGCTCCTTAGAAATCAATAAAGACAGAAGCTAGCTGGGGCAAAGGGACAATAAGGGGTGTGGGTCCTGTATCCCTGCAGCCCCTGCACCCAGGTGGGCGAAGGGCCAGCGGTTCCCGGCATGCAGAATAAATCTGGCTTTGTCCTGTCACGGTCCTGCAGGGCAGGAGAGGATGGTTAGTTCACTGATCTGTCCCATCGCAATGACAGACTGTAGCCACCAGCATTAAATCACCCAGGACTTTCAAGGTGGTAACAAAAGCGTTATTACAGGATGACACGAGGTTGGAGTGGCCAGAGACAGTGCAACCTGGAGCACTCTGCTTTAGCCACATCATTCCTCCCACTTTTTTCCTCTCCAGCATGAACAATAACTGTATGAATAACTGTATGCCAAGTGCAGGGTCCTGCACCTGGGTCGGGGCAACTCCCGGTATCAATACAGGCTGGGGGATGCAGGGATTGAGAGCAGCCCTGCCAAGAAGGACTTCGGGTGCTGGTGGATGAAAAGCTGAACATGAGCCACCCATGTGTGCTCACAGCCCAGAAGGCCAACTGCACCCTGGGCTGCATCCCCAGCAGCGTGGGCAGCAGGGTGAGGGAGGGGATTCTGTCCCTCTGCTCCGCTCTGCTGAGACCCCACCTGGAGTCCTGCGTCCAGCTCTGGAGCCCTCAGCACAGGACACGCATGGACCTGTTGGAGCGGGGCCAAAGGAGGCCACAAAAATGATTCGAGGGCTGGAACACCTCTGCTGTGAGGAAACACTGAGAGAATTGGGGCTGCTGAGCCTGGAGAAGCAAAGGCTCCAGGGAGACCTTACAGCAGCCTTCTAGTACTTAAAGGGGGCTTATAAGAAAGATGGGGACAAACTTCTTAGCAGGGCCTGTTGCAATAGGAGGTGGGGTAATGGTTTTAAACTAAAAGAGGGTAGATTTAGGGCAGATACAGGGCAGACATTTTTTACAATGCAGGTGGCGAAACACTGGCACAGGTTGCCTAGAGAGGAGGTAGATGCCCCATCCCTGGAAACATCGAAGGTCAGGTTGGACAGAGGCTCTGAGCAACCTGATCTGGTTGAAGATGTTCCTGCTCATTGCAGGAGGTTGGACTAGATGACCTCTAAAGGTCCCTTCCAACCCAAAGTACTCTATGATTCTATGAAATAAAAATAATTGGACAGTAAGCAGCCAGTTGTGGAGCTGTCATGAAAGGGATTTACATGGATGGCTCCCATTAACACCAGTGTGTGGTCCCCTCCATGCTTTCCTTGGGCTCTGAATGCAGAAAATCTTGTCCTAACATTTCACTTACAGGAAAGGTCAAGAGCTGTGGTTTTGTTCAGCATGCTCAATATATTCAATTAAAATATACTGACATGTTCATCAGCTATTAACTGTCTTTGCAATAGCTGTAATTAAACAGACACTTGCCTGTGAAAGGAAGTCTTTCAAGACAAACTCTGACAAGGTGGTGGAGGAGAGCAGGAGTTTCCCAGTTCTCTGACATGGCTTTGCTTTGTGTCTCCATATGAATCCCTCAGCCACTGGGAGTTTTCCTTTCCCTGCTGCTGGAGTGAGGATGGCTTCATAGGCCGCCGACCACTGCCGGTTTCCATGTAGGTACGGCAAGTCAGCAGAAGGCGAGGGGCTGGCCAGATCCAGCTCCTGCATGTCCCTTCCCGGGGCACGCTGGGGGTGCGCTGAGCAGCCCTGGGGGAATAAAACCAGCCAGGCAATTTTCTCAACCAGGCAATTCACTTTCAGAAATATCATTTACCAAGTTCCACTTAGAGCCTCAGGGGTGAGAACTGGAGAATGAGAGCGTGTCAGCTGCTCAGGATTTTTTAGCAAACTCAGAGGTTTTCGAGGGTTTAGCAGCCGGTGGCCTCCAATTCAATGGGCAGTAGAGTTAAAAGCCACATACCCTGCTTTGAAAACTTCCTCCAAAGAGTCTAAAATCAAGAAAATCCCCAGCAAGGCAGAGTAGTGCAAAGCATAGTAAGGAACTGAAGGAAGCAAAAAGTAATTACCTGAGCCAACTGTTCTAATTATATACACACAGCAGACAAACGGTGATAGCAATTGTTGGTGCTCTTAAGACGGATAGCAGGGAAATGGAGATACAGTAGAAAATAACACATATTAAGGAATTAGTATTCATTATGCTAAAGAAGGGGGTGGGTATTTACATTAGTCAGAAATTAGACATGCGGAGAGATGGGTGACAGCACGGAGAAGCGTAGCAAGAAAACCCACAGCACGGCTGTGATAGGTTTCCCTGGCAGCTGTGGAGAAGGGCGTGCTGAGCCAGGCGTGATGCCACCAGCACCGCTGCTTTTTCCCAAAAGACCTTTCAGGGCTGAGCAGCACATGCCTTTGCCAGGAGCAATGTTCCAGTCAGCCAGTTTAGTCTCCCACATGTACCTTCCTACGTGCTAAAATACAGCGTTTCCCTGGGAGAATCTGGAGCACTGGGTGCACGTGCACCGCAGAGGGGTGTAGCCTGCACAGGCAAGGGTTGCCCCCTGATGGATTGCCCCAGCATTGTTCGATTATATCACAGCTTTACGCAGGTGATGGCATCCAACGTGCAGCTCCGACTGCCTCCAGGCACAGGGCTGGAGCAGGGCACTGGGAAGCCCAGTGCCTTGGTGCACGGCTGCAGGGTAGCAGACCATGTGCGATGAGCAGAGTGTTCTCCCTCTTGCCATGGGGCTTTTGGGGGACAATAGGGTGTCCTCTACTATGCTGTACAAGCTGGTTTCGATCTCCTGTGTGCTCACGGTCTTCCAGGTCCTTTCGCTAAAATGTCCTGAAGCTCCTTGCGAGTTTGTGCCATCCACCTCACCAGTTACCGTCAGCAAACACCCATGTCCCTCTGCTGAGGCCCTTAATGAAGATAGATAGTGATCAAAGCAAGCTTCAGCCCAGTCCTTGAAAAACCTTTCCTTTCACCATGCCTGGGCCCTATTAGCCAGTCCCCCACCCATTTCTGAGGTATTCAGTTAATCCCCATCTTCTCCAGCATGGCTTATACTCTTAGATATTCAGAGCACGAAGGCAGGGAATTCACCGAAATCCCAGAGGAGGAGAACTGTTGGATTTCCTTGATCTGCAAGATCAGTTAGGGATTTCAGGTTAAGCTTGCTTGGTAAATCATGTTGCATTTTATCTCATTTTCCTTCATGTCTCTGTAAATGGTCTTTCTCTCAGAAAAATGTCACCAAGCTCTGAGTAGTGGACCCTGTTCACACAGCAAGCCCTTCTTAAATAGATGCACTACATTTGCCACGCTCCACATACACGGTCCCACCCCTGAGCTGATGCACTTCTTAAGCACCTACCTGTGGGTCCATTGGCCAGATCCTTCAAAATCAGAGGACAGAGACTGCCAACTTTCTGCTATTGGGCACCCAAGCCCCCTCTTTATGTGCCTAACAAACCCAACAAAGTGTATTAATACCTAAAAGAACATCCTGTTGCGAGTTCCCACTGGGCAATCAGGAGCCATAAAACCTAACTCGACATGGGCTGTTGGGTTTGGGACTTCATTTCTGCACATCTTTCGTAACCTCCAGTTTTGCATTCAGTCCCCTTGCCACGCTGCCTTTGGCCCATCACCCAAATCTTCCTCCTCATCCAAAAGCCAGACGTTTCTCCTGCTTTAAGGAAAAGGACATTATGCTTGTCTGTATTCTCCTGCCCTGTGCTGCAAGCCAGCAGCTCTCTAGTCTTCCCTCCTCCATCTTTCTCTTGCTTTGTGGTTGTAGAAGTTGTGCATCTGAACAGTCTTTCCTAGGGCCACCTAGTCAAGTCTCCATCCTTTCCCTTCCTGACCTATTACACACAGCTGGCTTTGTTGCCAGGGCTTCCTTCTTCATGTCACTTAGATTCTGCTAATTCTTGGTCTTTCTAAGACATTTTTCATCCAATTCTGCCTCCAGCTCCTTCCTAAAAGTTTTTCCTCTTAAACTGAGAGGCCCTTTTCAGAGCTGAAGCATGTGGCCTGTCACTGCCTGCTCGCTGTGCCACGATGAAGATGGCAGAGTTGCACAGCTCCTTGGGTGATCAAGCGCTTTATAAATTTAAAGCCAGAGATGTAGAAAAAAAAAGGCCAAAAAAAAAAAAAAGTCTTTCCAGAGAGCACAAAAGAACACAACAACTTCAGCTAACTGCACGCAGGTAGAAACATCGCACTGCCTTAAGTCTGCACAGATGTTTGTGCCCCAGCTAAGTCATGTTTTTCCAGGTACTGCCCGCAGGCTCAGTCTCCTCCAGCAGCACGCGCGAGGCCCCCTGAGTCCCATAACCAGAAGGGAAGGGATTGCTGAATCCCAAACCTCTCCTGGCATAAACCAGGCTGCAGATCATAAGCAAACCATGAGTAAGTATCTATGCTATAAACACTAAACACAGGGTTTCTAGTCAAATCCAGCAGCCGAGAAGAAAAGCATCCCTTTCTGCCCCTCAGCCTCCTCTCCAATAGCCGTCAGTGCTGGCGTGGGAGCAGGGCTCTGGCTCCATGCTGTCTTCGGCCACTCTCTGCAGTGGCTTTTTGATTAGGTTGAGGCAACGATTGTCAGTAAAACAAGAGATGAAAATTAGCAGTTGCAAGACAGCAAGCCCTGGGTCTGTGCGCACACCTGTGCATCTCCCACAGGACAAGCTTCAGCACACTTCATGTTTATCAGGTCTAAACACAGACAGATGTTTGGAAATGCTGAGAGGCGGGGGAGAAGTGCGAATCCCATCCTTTCCCTGTAGACTGGCATGAAGGGACAGAGAAACCAATACAAACAATCAGGCACAAGCTCAAACCAGGATGCTACAGGCACTTCGTCGCACTTTGCTGGACCGGAGAGACAGCAGCAGCAGCACGGGTGCTGCACAGCCCGCAGGGCCGGGGCTCCCACACCTTCTGCGCAGGGGATGGGGCACCTGCTGCGCACAGCCCAGCCAGGCAGTGGGGCCACAGCCCCCACCAGCAAAATACGTATATTAGCCAGCTGTAGATAGAGATACACATATAGCTACAGCTATAGGCATTTTTCAGGTATTTATATAAAAAAGTCTTTAGATCTAAAAAAGATTTTTTTTTAATGTTTAATATGTGTGTATATATGTATATTTATATGCATATATATGTGTGCTCCTTGTGTATATATAAAGACCTTTTAAAAGACCTTTATATACACACATGTGTATCTACATATACGACCTTTCTATATACGCATATACATTATTATACATTTACATATGTATTATATATCTCATATAAATTTAAGTATACAAAGGTCTTTTAGAAGTACTATATATATGGATATTCATCTATATATGTATATTTATGCCTATAATATGTATATGTGCATATAATACATAAAATTAGTATAATTAACAAACATAACTATATATACATATACTATAAATTTTAAAATATATACTTATTACCATGCATATTATATAATATACAAAGTATAATTATATAATAACAAATATATATTATATTTTATTATATTCATTATGTGCATGTGTAGTGTTATAATTTTAGATCTATATTAGAATGAATACATATTTCTAAAGGTCTTTCAAACAGTCTTTAAGTTTAATCAGCCTATATAGATGCATAAAAATGCACATATATACATACATTTTAATGTATATCTATTTGTGCATATGAAAGAATGAAACAATAAGCAAGTTAAACCTCAGAAACGAGGTTATGGCATTTCAATTGCAGCCCCTGGGCAGGCCTGAAGTAAGGTGAGGAGATCGCTCAAATAATTTGGCAGCATTTTAATGAAAACTCTATTCTCCAACTGCTTTCATTTAAGCAACCCTGTTCTAGTAATACTTGCTTATTGCCTGGCAGATAAAAATGTGAAAAGATGTAGATAATATATGCCAATGATCCTAGACAGCACTATCTCTATATATACACTATATATAGATATACAAGGGGGTGGGTGTGGGGGAGTATGTGTTTATGTGGGGGTGGATGTGTGTGTATACACTCATGTGTACGTACATACACACACAGAGCAGTTTATATTTCTTTCCAGGACCACCAGAAGGAAAAACTGCTCCAGTGGGGCTCTCTGAGGCCTGGCTGGCACAAGCACTTAGCTTAGAAACTCCACAACCCATCACTGAAGATTACCTAAATTGTAGGAGAAGAGAAATAATATTGCTCCCTACGTGTGTGTGTATTTGTAAATGAAGTCAGGTGTAACTGGATAAAATTCCTGCAACACGCATCCAATAGGCATGCCATTGACTTAGAAGCCCTGGCAAAGCAGGAGCTGCAGAGCCAGCACTGGGGTGGGATGGTGGGTGAGAAAAGTGGCCGGGATGGCGTGTCTTTGTGCCAGGACAAACCACCTGAGTGCCGACACCCCGTTCGCACATCTTACTTTTAAATCCGCCGGCTGCTGCCTTCAGTCCTGACAGGTGCCCTGACACCTTTCCTTTCCTTCCCTGCCACCAGCCTGGCCAGGAGACGTGATGTCTGTCTGTCCAGCCCCTGTGCGCCTAGCCGCTGCTGGAGCCCCCTGCTCACACACGAAGCCCCGGCCACGAAGGAGGAGCTGTCACCCATGGCGTTTCTCTCCTGCTCGGCAAAGGGATCCTGCTGAAAAGAGTGAAAAAATGACATCGAAAACCAAGCCAGAGGCTGACAAGCAAATTGACATTTAACAAAAAAAAAAAAATAGGTGAGGTGGGAAGAAAAGCTTGGGTGGGTAGTTTAGTGTTTGGCTGTGGTTGCAAATCTTCTGGGTGAGCCTTTCTGGCTCCCCAGCATAAAAGCACTTCCAGACTCGTTCCTAAAATGCCCAGAAAACTATTTTCCCCCTCTTTTCTGTCTCATTAGCAGCTCTCCCAGAAGTGCCTGCACCCAGAAGGGCGGTGGTGTTGAGGCAAGCACTTCACTGCCTTCAACTCCAGCAGCAGGAGAAGGAGGGCAGGCAAGGGTTAAGTGACTGCTTATTTACGAATGACAAGCGCTTGCAGAAGCCTGGAAGACTTTTTTTTTTTCATTTTTAGTTGCGTGACAGACACTTTACAGGCAGTTCTGCTGTCCGTGGAAACGTCAGTGTGATATGGAGAACCGATGGCATTTACACACTAAAGTTTCTCCTTGTACTCAATGACAGAATAAAGTGGGGAGAGAAAAAAAAAACAAACCCACAAATGTTTTTAACCACCAGCGCCTCCAGCCTGTTTTTATGCCAGCTCTAAGTCTGGCTGGTTAGACTCACTGCGCTGCTGCAGCGAGAGGCGGTGTGAGCCACTGGTGGACAGTGCTGCGTTCTGCTCAAACTATTTCTCACTTGCTTAATTATATCCTGCACTTACAGTTTTACAGAGAACAGATGTGAAGGCTTACCTTGGGACAGATACATTATGTATACAGCATTAACTTCACACCCATACAGTCCCCATTTTAATTACACAGCCAGTGGGGGACCCAGGATAGTTTGCTGGCAGAGCAGTTGGTTTCATTAGCAATTCCCAAGACCTCAGCTGTCTGCAAGCATCCTCACCCATGCAGGGTGAGCTGTGCTGGGGATCCACCCCATGGCAGCTGAGGGTGAGCTCTGCAATGCCTGACCTCTGGGTTGCAGTCACACCCCCCCAAATGACCATAAACCCCACTGCTGGTGCCCTCCTATGGGCTTGCACAAGCTCCAGCCTGGGATTCACCTGAAACAAGTATTTTGGAGAAAAGTCTTAGTGTGATGTGAAATGTGAAGCCAAAGGATATTGAAAGACAAGTTGGCTGTGCAGCGTTGTAGCAGTTTGTCTGATCTCTGACCCCTGTCAGGGAAACATCAGTATGACAGGTCCCCACAGGCTGCAGCGCTCTGCTAATAAAAGCCTTTTAGTAACACTCAGAGAAGGGGTTTTATCACAGCCTCTTGCTGGGTTTAATAGGTGGCGAAGCACAAGCTAGCATTTGGTTTTTCACTCCGTTTGACACATCTTGTCTTTGAACTGGCATAAGCAATGCCCTTACGTTTTGTTATCTTCACAGGAATTCTGAAAATTCCTCCAAATTTTAACAGATCCAAAAGTGGACTAAAAATTTGCTTGTGCTATCATAAAGCAGGGAAAACTGCTCTAAAAGAGCAGTATTTTCTCCATCAAGCCCACTGCATCAAAGCCAGGCAAAGAGACGGTTTCTGCATTTGTTCCTCCCCAAGGTGAGCATAAAGAAGGGCCATGTTCCTGTTTTCTCCTTTACATCTTTTCCAAGTGGCAAACGGCTCCGCCGAACCCTTTCCCCACAGCCACCTTTCATTAGCTGGGCTGCCCTTCTCCCTGTTCACTGCACAGCCACATCATCCTCTGGTTCCAGCCTGGGAGAGAAATCATCAATATACATATGTCAGGTGAAATTAAAATTGTCCCTATGTGTTATTCTATGACACAAGCTAGCACCGGCTATATTAAATCCTATTAATTAATATTTAATTCATTCTTTTCCTTGCCTATAAACACAGTGCTACTGCAGAGCACAGAGGCAATTATTATCGGGGGGTGCTTCAAGACGCTGTAACTTTCAGAGTTACGAAACCTGCATATTTGTTAGAAACAGCATGAGAAATCTGTCACTGTTAGAGCCGCTCTACCAAGACTAGAAAAATCCTGAATAAACTGGATTAGGTCAACAATTTGCCAGAAATATCAGCTGAATCAGGAACCTGAGGTTTCATCTCACTGGAACATTACTTATTATGTGCACAAAGAGCCCTGCCTCAGCAGAACACCGTGCATTACTTACCGAAGGGCCAGCAAGGCATGGCTTGTGTTTCGCTAACTTCCACTCATTCAAGCTTAATTCTTCACTTAGTTATTTCTCGTCTGCTTCCTGAACTGGTAAGGAAGGGCACACCGCGGGACAGGCAAACTCTGCCTCTTGCAGTGCAGAAGCCCTGTGCAGTGGCATCTGATGAAGCATGGCAGTGGGCAAAACTCAGCTCAAGTGGCCAGGTTTCAGCAAACATGGTGCTTACTGCTCATCACTCATTTGGAAGCGATGCAGAAAGTATGATGGCACTTTTCTACTTGTTTCTGCTTATTGGGAAATGTTCTTCCAGCCAGCAGTGCTTTGGGGGGGCTGCATGGCAGTGATGCCCTTGCTCTGTGCTACCCTTCTCTACGCTGGCATGGACAAGGGAGATAAAAGGGGTTGCGTGGTTGGAGGTGCTGAGCTACCAGGGCTGCCTTATTCCTGCAGGATCCAGCACCACTTGGTTCACACATGGTATAAATACATCCAGCAGGCTGGTGAATAACAACTCACCAGCTACCCACCAGCTGCTCGCCAGCTCACCATGTCTACGCCTCTTGAAGAAGCAGCAAAGCTTTTGGTCTCCATCGCTACCAGACCGACTGCTGATGACCTTTATTCAGGTGGTGACTTTCTCAGTGGCCTTAGGAGACCTGGGAGGCAAAGCTCCCAAACAAAAGCCTTGGTGGCCTTTTGAAAAATTCATCTGTCTCTTTCCCTGCTGAAAGTGGAAGAGGAAAAAACTAAAATAAAATACCCCTTTACTGAAGTTGTTATACAATGAGTCATTTGCTGCCTGACGGGAAATGGACCAGCGTCCCTCTCTGCGCCGCAGTGATTTGACTAATTACTTCTATCTGCTTCAGCAGAAGAGCAGCCTCCTCCAGCCTTTCTGCTGTCTGGGTCCTGTCTGTCAGGAGCAGAGAAGTAGCAATGGGAAACAACATCCTTCTGGTTGGGGCTGTGGCATTTTGCCTGTTTCTTACCCCTGCTGAGCAGCAGGTCCCAAAATCAAGAACTCCCACCCAGCAAAAAGCCAAAGCCTGAAAAGCCGGGGCTGGGTTGGCTGGATATTTTGGGGCCGGAGCGTGGGCATTCGCATTTTCTCAGCATATTGCCGTTGCCAATTTTGCACGAGCCTGTGTCTCCATACACCTCTTGGCTGCGCGGCTGCTGGGGTGTCGGGTCCTGTGGGGACGAGGAGGCTGCACAGCCAGCCCGCTGCAGTGCTCGCAGCGATTAGAGCCTCCCTGAGAATTAAGAAGGGTGCAGACAGGTAGTTAGACTCAGCCATCAGGCTTCAAGGGAAACAATATTGGGTTTTAAGGTGGTATTTTCTTTCAGCTTGAGGCTGATGAGTTCTCCTTGAGGATTTGGGGACTGAACTGCCATAAATCTCACTCGAAAATGTCTCCAAGTGGGGCTGGGGAGAGGGCAAGAACATCGCATGAGTGCATGTGGGGCTTCTTCCAGTGCCTGCACAATGCTGCTGTCTCCTCTGAGCTGCTACATGGGGCCCGGGACTTCCACAACTGTTAATTAGAGGCAAATGTTATTAAGGTAAATTAGAAGAAAAAAGGCAGCTACGTATGCAAACTGATTATATTTTTACACTTGTTTAAAATCACAACTGTGATTTTTAATTATACTGGATCAAAGAAAATAACCACATTAATCCATTGTAATCACGTGTGAGTTGATTTGATAACAACATTGTATTTAATTGGCAGTAAGCTCAGGCAATGTTAAATACAAATGAAAAGCACTGACACATTCTGAAGACTAATTAATATGACAGGCTTGTAGCAAATGCATTGTTTATTACTACTAATTTCCAGTAGCTGGTTCAACACCATTTTGTTATTGCGATCCCTAGTGCTGTGTCCATCAATGCATGATATTTAACAGGAAAATTAACCATGATTTATTTTAAGGAGGAACAAAGGAGTTCAAAGATAATTAAATTATGCATTTCAAATACCAAGTTGCAGATAAAGAGCTTTATAATACTGGATTTTTCTCTTTCCAACTATAAGTCCCCCTGATATCTGCACATAATTCACATTAATGTGCTGTATCAGTGACAGAAGACACTTTTTTCCCTACACATTTTAATACAGTTAACAAATGGTGATTTTTTCCAGGGGCTGACACAACTCTCAGTGAAATAAACAGAGAATTTACTCTCAGGACCCTGCCAAAGCCCAGCAAGTCAGTGGAAGAATTTCCCTTGGCTCCAGTGGGCTCTCAATCACATTCTAAGCTTTTCAGATCGGCGTCTGTTATCTTTTTTTTATCCTTAGAAAGTACCTAGCAGAAATGAAGAGCATTCATTCAGGTAAAGTCTTTTAAATATAGTGTCCTGAAAGTTTGCTAAAGCTTTCCAGAGAGTTGCACGCATTAAAATTCTCCTACCTGACTGCATTACCTTCCACAGTGGGTTATGGACTGTAATGGCACATATTTGTCACACCTTGTTACAGCCTTGGTCAATAGAATAATGGAATAATCAATCATCTATATTTTAGTGTGAGACATAATAAATACAATGCATAATAGTCAATCAGGTCTTCACCAAGGAAAAGTTGAACAGTTACAGTGGCTGTCAATGGTAAACTGCCTATGATAAGTATGCAAACATTGACCCCAAGTGTTACACTGAGAACATGGAAATTAAAATCATCTATCTTACTTGATTCAAAGCCTCCCAGATAACAGGGATGGTATTTAAGGAAAACCTTGACTGGATTCAGATTGCTTCTTTCTGTTAGATTAAAATTAAATTAAGTCAAAATTTAGAAAATACTGGTTTAATTAAAGATACTTCACTAGCTCATAAATTATACATTCTCTGTCCTGTTGCAAAGTGTAAGTTTGATATTAGGTGTCAAAGCTGCAGAGGATTCCTAAAGGTTAGTTCACATTTATGTGCTGTATAAAGCAGACTTCTGGAAACGAATAACTAATTATTGAAGTTCCCAAATTGCTACCCCAGTCTGCTCAGCAAGTGCAGTCTCCCCAGTTTCAGCAGAAGCAGTGTTTTCTTGGGCTGCTTAGTCCAAATATGCAAAATAAGATGGCCAAAAGAAACCTTGGCCAAAAGCAGACACTGGCATGGAATCAAGCATGAAAATATTAATAGGTAATCATCCAGAAACTAATTATGAAATGCAGAAAGTCCAGCTATCTTACACAGACCACCGCAAGGAAGAGTGTTTCAGTTTCATTAGTACAGCAGCAGCAGGAGATTCCTTGCAAAGTAGTATTCTGAACTTCCTAATGCTCTTACCAATGTACATCTGCTAGCTAAAGGCACTTTCATTTAAATTAGAGGGGTAAAAAACCCCAAGTAAATAACAAGCAAGATAAAAAGTAAAATAAAAAACAGTGAAGGTGATAACTCACTGAAATGTACTGTAGATACAAATAAGAAAAAAAACCCAAACTAACAATCAACACAGAAAGATTAAGACCAATGCCTTCCTGGAAATGTGCTGGAGTCCAGTGCATGTTATTGGGTCATCTCTAGGAAAACAGGCCAAATTGAAATGACTGGTGATCTAAACCAGGCCAAGCTGCAAGTGGTGACTTCTTTTGAATTCAAAACTTCTTATTAAAATGCACTTGGTCCAAACAAATTTAGTGGGATTTAGGCAGACTCAGATTTCAGCATAAGGCAAAGAGCCATCCCTGGACAATCAATCCATCATCCATTGCTGGGAGCCCTCCTGGTGACATCTCTACACCAGCGATGGATTTGTGCCAGCCCACATGGCCATGACAGTCATTCCCCTTCCTAACTGCAAGGCTGGTTACAAAAAGCAGCCTTGCCCTGGGTGGAATTTAAGCATGCACTTAAAGTAAAGCTTGTGCTCCTGTCACGCTGACTTTGCCCTCCCCATAGCCACAGTGGTGAGCAGAGGGGAGCAGCCCTATCCACCAGCAACGCTTACACCGACGTCTGCTGAATTGACTGCCGTACCATAAGAGCAGCCACTGCAAACCAAAAGGAGCCTGACAAACGCTCCCTTTGAGAGTGGAGCTACACTGGGTAATGCAGATGCTCATCGTCTGCTTGCTACCAGTAACGGTAGCGGTTCCAATCAAGATGCCTCCAACACAGACTTGCAAGTGCTTGGCACTGAGACAGTGCATAACAGATGCCCATCAGTGCTGAGGAGGACTGCTGAAGATGAAGACAGGGGAGAGGTAAACTCCCTGGCTGCAGGGAATTTGGAGGAGAACTACAGACGTTATTGATTTGCAGCACTGTCGAGAGGCTCCCTTGCTGCTAGGCAGCGCTGGCACCGAGTAAGATGCGATCCTCCATCCAAAGAATGTCTGCGATTGCCTGAACCAGTGCTACAGACACACATTAGTGCATCCAGAAATGGTTAGAAAAGCTCCTTATGCATTGACCCAGCTATTAGCAGGGTGCTGAGGGGCAGAGCGGGGAGCAAAGCCCTCTGGCATGGCTCTGAGCCGCATCGTACGACATTTTGGAGAGCTTTGCAGAACCACAAAAAAAAATCCCTCTAAAATGGTTTAGAAATCCCGGAGCTGATTATTCAGATAAGCCACGAGGAGACAAGCTCTGATATCATCAGAAAGGGCGCAAGGCACTGTCACACAAGGGAGAGAGAGATGGGAAGGATGTGAACTCTATTTAAGTGGTCCCGCGGTAAAACAGCTTGCAGCCAGCGCACAACTTACTGTCAGCTCTCTTTGAGCAGCTCCTTTGATTGCGCTGCTCTGTGAAGGAGCACTTGTCACTTTTTATCGAAGGAGAGGGGAAGAAAGCAAGGCAGCCTGTTGCCAGGAGAAAAGATGCCACTCACTTTAAGTTAAAACATAGACAGCTGCAATGCCCTGGCTGCTGGTGATCGAGCACTCACAGAAGTGTGAAGGAAGTATCAATGCAGGGCAAGGGAAAGAAAACACCAAGAGACTGGAGCGAAGGCAGAGCGGGAGGGACGGGGCCCCAGACTCCCTGCTTGTAGCTGGTGGTGCCTGAAATGCCTGAGCATTCAGGAGGAGAAACCAGCAGTGATGTGCCCTTCAGAAGCCGGCAGCTCCCCGTCCAGCTGAGTCGGAATGCTGCCCTTGTACCCAAACAGCCGTGGGATGCCTCGGTTGGGATAAAAGGCAAGGCTCAGGGTGACCCGCTGCAGAGGAGAGTTTGAAGTCCTCTGACAATAAAAGGGCAATCAGTTGCTTCGCGCTGCCTTAGTGTGGCCTGGTTATCCCTTACAGCAAGTTATCCTCAGCACGTGATGAGCTCTAATCGAAATGGAGAAAAGCAGTAGCGTAGCACAGCCTGTCCCGCAGCCTCTGCCTTCCCGCGTCATCAGGCTCAGAGTTGTTCAGTGAAATCCACCTTGGGGAGCTGGAAATCCCTCGCTCCAGAGCAAGAGTATTAAAGCACCGTGATTGTATCTTTGTAACCCAGATAGCAGAGGAAAACAACCTGGGGAAGGTACAAAAGCTCAAGCAACATGAGCACTCCTTCCCTCCCCACCCCCTTGGTTTTTCAGGATTCTGCTTGTTCAAGATAATAATCAGCAAAGAGAAAACCTTGCACAAAAAGGCTCAGGCAGAGAAAACCCAATTTCCCCTCAGCCTCTGGTGCTTCTGCTAAGAGTTACTCTGGCATATTAGAGGGCACCAGAGATGACAGCAGTAACCAAATAGATGGAGGGAATGACTCTGCAGACACAGAAGAGCCAAAATGCAATGCAATATTACAGTATCACGACTACCACGAGGCAAAGCATTTCCCTCTGGAGCTGGGAAAGTTGATATTTAACAGCTGGTTCCTGCAGACTAACCGATTTTATTCTATGGTTTTGTTGCTTATAGCAAAGCAGAAAATATTTGCAGCTATTGTTTTCCTAGGTTCAGTTTAATCCTTGTCTACAAAACCTGTGTCATTTCTGGCGAGACTCTCTGGCAGCACTTCCCCACACACACTTTGCAAGTTGTACTGCACGTCCCACTCCCGGCACACGCCTGCAGTGGCAGCAAGGCTCCGACCCCTCGTCCCAGCTACTGGGTTTTGAGGCTCTCATCTCTCTGCGCAACATTAGAAGTCACAAATGGTGTATCCGTCCTGAACTGATGATGGATAAAGTCACTAAAATCACTTATCTACTCACTTTAGTGGCATTAAAGCATGATTAACTGTGTGTGCTGTAGAGGGTGGATAAATGGCGGTCTGATTCTTCAGCTGGTTCTAGTTGTCATCACTCTGCTAGATTTGCTAATGCACGTTGCATATGCCTGTGTCGTATTTTTCCTTTAATATGAGCACAGGGGCTCACGCACAGATTCCACAATTCTGCTGCTAATATCACTCTGCGTCTCATGGCAGCGCATAGCCATCCATCCCGGCAGCGGAGAGCAACCATGCTAAGAAATTACACGTGCGTTTGGCAACAGGCAATACCAATGTCACCTTCTAAACAGACAACCAAGGGATGCAGGAGTAAACAGAGGAACAGCCTTTCCCCTGGAAGCAGAGGAAGGCAGTGACTCCAAGTCCCACAATAGTGAGTTGTCATCTGGACCTGGCTAGGTTTCCCTGAGCATCACTTCTCTTCATCTCAGCCCCTAGAGATATGGTGACATATGGACATCTTCATGCTCCTGGCCATCTTGCCAGAGGTCACAGTCCTCTTCTGTTCCCCTGGTAAGTTGGGGATGGTTCCTGGAAGCGTCTTGGACTCTTCCCATCCTATCTGCTTTGTGAGCTCATTAGCTCTCCGCTGTGCACTGACTTTGTGTGGAAGGACTGCAGGAGCAACCCTGCCAAATTCAAAACCAGAGGATATTTTCCTCCTGTGAAAAACCCACTGCCATATCAGCTACATCGTGCCATGAGCTCTAATCACCTGTGGGCATAGGGCTGCCTGGATGTGGCTCACAGACGCAGAGTGCTGAGGAGCGCAGGGGCCCTCCCGCACCCCGGGAGTGGATGGGCCAAGGCAACTGCAGAAAGGGCAGACACAGCATGGGAGCGGTGCCACAGTCTGCGGGGACAGGCCAGCACCCCTCCCTGGGGACAGGACACGCAGAGCTCCTGGGGACACACGGCCAGAGCCATCGCTGTCACACGGCGCTTGGGGAGCACATGGGATGTGCATCACCCGTGGGGCAGGCCCGAGCATCTCTGCTGTGGGGAGAAACAAAAACGCTTTTCTTGTTCTCTTTTGAGGGATATTTTTCCTTTCCTTTCTAAGAGAGAAGACTGCAGATCTTGTCTGTCCCAGGAAATATGTTATAAAATGGCAATTTGCCTGTCTTTGTTCTCTCACCCTATCACTGACCCTGAAGAGGAACTCCCATGAATAAGTCTAAGCCCATTTTTCATGTTTCCCCAGGTTAATGAATATTTATGAATTGTTTCTCCAGAGCCAAAGCATGGCCCTTACAACTGGCCATGATAGTTCAATTTGTTTTCTTGTCAATTCTTCAAAATGTTTTTTTTGTTGTTGTTCTTTTTGAAACTTTTGGGGGAAAAAAAATCTCATTCCCAGTTGGTTCTTATCAAAGTGTGTGTGGTTTTTGTTTGTTTGGGTGTTTTTTTTTAAACTCAGCTGGTGCTTGGAGACTTTCCAATCGGCTTGAATGATTAATGTGGTGCCACTGACTTGTTTTGTGTTTGTATTAAAAAAAAAAAAGCACAATTCATGTTTTCCAAAGAGCCAGTTAAGTATCTCTGATTGACCATGCCATGTAAGCTTTAAATTGTTGTTTGTGTGCACAAAATGTATAGCAAAAAAGCAAACAGGAAGCATTTCCACAGAGATGCATGGAACATTCAAGGTTAGAGACACAGGCAAAAAAGAAGAAATACCGCCTCTCAGCAAGCTGTGTATTAGACTATAATCATTACAAAGCCAGGTCTTAATATCTTACATTTATTTAAGGGAGAAGATTTGTTCTTTTGCCTACTATTTATTTAGCTAGTCTAAATTCAGCTTGAATAGCAAAACAGCTTTCCCAGTTTAGCTGCATTACCAAGTCAAGGTCATTCCCCTCAGAGAAAGATCATGATTCTCTATAAGGGTGGAAAAAAAAAAAATTACTCTTCCCCTGATTGATCTACTGAACATCATTAGCGAATTGTAAGAGATATCTAATCATGCTCTGTGGTCCAGTGACTTGCACGGGTGCTTTTTGAGTGTGAAACAGAAGGAAGTTATGCCATTAACTTCAGAGGAAAAAAGTTCCTTTAGTGCTGTTTGGATATAAAATAAGAGTTGTGAAGTGGGGGAGGATCCTGAAGGACTCTTAGAAGCTGCGTGTTTGTGAGTCAATAAAGTGGTAAAGAAATGCAGCTCTATTGATTTGCATTGTGTGCTGCTTCCGAGGTGAGAGTTCAGCCTTTTATAATGTTTTTCATCCACTGTTTTAATTATTTCTATAGAAGCTTGATAACACTTAATAGCACATTTTTATTTAGAAAGAATAACTGTTTGTGCTTCAACTCATTAGATTAAGACATGCCATTGTAATCCTATCACTCAAAACTGCTTGGTGAAGCATGCAAGAGCTACATCCAGCAAGCGTAACTTTCACTCCAGCCAAAATATACTGCATTATAAAACCCCAAACAACAAAAACATTCTCGTTCATTTTAGTGATTTTATCCTTATGTCAAAGGGAAAAAAAAAAAAAGCCTTCAGCTAGGGCAGCACTGCAGAATGAGCACTGGGCTAGACCACCTGCTGAGGCTTTTAGCCAGAGCGGTTCACCCGCTTGGACCTCCAGCCTGGCCACTGTATGAGCTCTGTGCTGCCTGCCTCAACGATCCTGGCTGGAGCACGTAGAAAGAGCTCAGAGCCTCCATGGCACTGCTCCTGCCCATGCGTGCACACATGTGTGTGTATAAATAAAAATACACATGCACACGTATATACATACACACCCCCCCAGTCCATGCCAACTAAACAGCAAGACTCCAAAAATCTCCCTTGCAAGAATACCTGGAAATGGTCTGGGAGGGCTCAGTTACTTTTAAATTCTAGCTCCCTTTTTGTCTGCTGAAAGTTTAACCCGTGGTCTCTGTGAAAATAGCCTTTTTATACACAGTAAGCTCAGAAATCCAGGTGGCACAGCACCTTTGGCGGACCAAAGGTGCTCTTGCTGTCTCCACCATGCTCCCAGGTAAACAGCGCTGGCTCCAGCGGGTGTTGGTGGGGCAGGAGACCGCCCTCAGAGCTGCTCGAGGGTTTGAGGAAGGCACAGCACAGCTCAAACTTGCACAATCGAGAGACTGCAGTGCCTGCTACCAGTTGTCCTGAAGAGATCACACCGCAGAGGCAAAACAGCTAAAACAGTCTCCCCTGTCTCCCTGCCTGGCCACTGCCCATGCCAAGGAGAGAGCAGCCTTATTAGGGTCTGCAATTAAAACCAAAATAATAATAATAATAATAATAAAAACTCCTTTCTTTGTCCTGTCTTCTTTGCCTGCTAGCCCGGATCACTGCTACCCCATTTCGTAGGGTGCAGCTCCCCACACCCACCTTGTCCCCCGCTAGTGAAGACAAGTCAGTGGGCTCACATGGCCCTTTCCCTCGGCTGGAGGAGATGCCCAAAGGGGAAGCGATGCTAACCAGAACCCAAACCTCCTTAATGAGCCATTAAGGAAAAACATTGCAGAAAGCCCCATGAGAGCCCTGCCTGCTCCTCCGGCACACGCACCAGGCAGCTCCAGCAGCCCATTTGCTGGTTATCATTGCTGTAAATCAAAGCAGAATTAGCATAATTGTTCAGGTCTGGGGTTTGTTTTTACTGAGGTCATAAACAAGCTGATGGCACTGGGGCTTTTTTCCACCACGTTGTAATTGTGCTGGCAGCCTAATTTTCAACACCCTGCTCACCTATGCTCAGTCGCAACAGTGTTAGCGGCAACTTTCTTCAAAAGAAAACCAGTTGTTCCAGGAACGCATCTGAATTCAGCGACATTTCTGTCAATCCAGTGGGCTGTCTTTACTTCTGCCTTCCTTAGGAGACAATCATTGCCTGCTGTGACTTTATGCATAGATTGCTAACTTGCTGTGCATGCGCTGATGCAAAGAATGAGCTTTGTAATTTAAATAACAGACTGTGGAATTGATGACAGACACAAACACGGTCATTCACCCAGCTGCAGAAAACTGCAGCAGAGGCTCCAGCAGAAAGGTGGAAGAAACATACTGCTTTTTCAAGGACCGGAAACACAGCCTAGAGCCATGGCCACCACATGTAGGACACCATATGTATGCAAGCAAAATAAAGCAGAACATAGCTAACACCCCAAACTAGAAAGGTTTATATGGTATCCTGCTCTGAGCAGAGATGCCTTCTTCCATTTACTCACCCGACTGGATCTTCAGTCCAACTCTGCTGCGAAGTGGAGGTATTCCTTCTTGCAAGAAGATTGAGGAAATAAAGTGGGATTTGGTGAAATACTGGTAGAAGCTTCGTGGTTCCTGGGAAGCGCAGTTGGGGAAGACCCATCAGCTCAAGGACAGCAGCACATCTCTGCCGGGCAGGGCCATACCTGCCCACCAACACTGTCTGCATCAGCAAAGCAGAGAGGCAAGGAACTCTTTCAGCCTCCAAACTGGGCTTTTTGCCCCTGAAGACACTGTGATTTACCCCCAGGCATGGACTCCCCAGCTGGTGGTGGGTCCCAGAGCCACTCCAACTGGGAGCATTGGGAGCATGCCTGAGAAACAGCCCTGTGCAAGAGGGTCATACTGCAGGAGAAGCTCTGAGAGGTGCCATTAGCAGGCACACAGCCGGGGAGGGTCCTTCTGAGGATGGATGGGACTCACAGGTAAAGGAGAAGAGGGTGTGGGTGGACGTGAGGGTGGGCCAAGGCTGGGCAGAGCCACAGTGCCGCATGACAGAGCCGGTTCCGGTGAGGAATTATCTTGCAGAGCAAAACAAGGGCACTGCAGACAAAAATATGACAGGAAGCGTACAGAAAATTATTGTAAATACCTGTTCAGGTAAAATAAGCGTCCTTAATCTGGTGTGTCTTATTTACATAACAACAAAGGCTTTTAGTTTTTTTTTAAGGGCAATAAATACATTTTCTTTTTGAAAAGAAACAAAGACTGACAAGGCCTTTAATCATCAAATCAGTATAAACAACATTAGAATACATTAGACTTGGAAATGATAAACTGTTATTGTGCACCAACTAATTAAATTAGTACTGACAGCTTTCAAAGAATAGGAGAACGTTACGGGTTTGTGTGGCATGGTTTTGGTAGCGGGGAGGGCTATAGGGGTGGCTTCTGTGAGAAGCTGCGAGAAGCTTCCCCCGATAAAGCCAGTGCCAGCTGGCTCTAAGATGGGCTCGCCGATGGCCAAGGCCAAGCCATTCAGTGATAGAGGTAGCACCTCTGTGACAACATATTTAAGAAGGGGAAAAATGCAGTAAAAGGGCAGTCAAGAGAGAGGAGCGAGATGATGTGAAAGAAACAACTCTGCAGACACCATGGTCAGTGAAGAAGGAGGGAGAGGAGGGGCTCGAGATGCTGGAGCAGAGAATCTTCCCTTGCAGCCCATGATGAAGACCATGGTGAGGTAGGTTGTCCCCTGCAGACCATGGAGGTCCAGGGTGGAGCAGATCTCCACCTGTAGCCTGTGGAAGGGACCCCACACTGAAGCAGGTGGATGCCTGAAGGAGGCTGTGACCCCGTGGGGAGCCCACGCTGGAGCAGGCTCCTGCCAGGACCTGCAGATCCATGGAGAGAGGAGTCCACGCTGGAACAAGTTTGCTGGCAGGGCTTGTGACCCAGTGGGGGACCCACGCTGGAGCAGCCTGTTCCTGAAGGACTGCAACCCGTGGGAGGGACCCACACTGGGGCAGTTCGTGAAGAGCTGCAGCCTGTGGGATGGACTCATGTTGGAGAAGTCTGCAGAGAACTGTCTCCCGTGAGAAGCAGGGAAAGTGTGTGAGGAGTCCTCCCCCTGAGGAGGATGGAGCGGCAGAGACAACGTGTGATGAACTGACCATAACCCCAATTCCCCGTCCCCCCGCACTGCTTGGTGTAGGGGGGGAGGAGGTAGAGAAACAGGAGTGAAGTTGAGCCCAGGAAGAGGGGGGG
>Ga0065711_1034574_pt1 | contig 23550 bp, 16 predicted proteins | sample Hoacrofraction12_FD_59098 | JGI IMG/M metagenome (GOLD analysis project Ga0065711, IMG submission 59098) | Hoatzin crop microbial communities from Cojedes, Venezuela - Epithelial fraction 12 v2 (version 2) | ecosystem: Host-associated > Birds > Digestive system > Esophagus > Crop | place...
GGAGAGTGGAGACTGACAGTAGACTACCGTGGCCTGAATGAAGTCACACCACCACTGAGTGCTGCCGTGCCAGACATGCTAGAACTTCAATATCAGCTGGAGTCAAAGGCAGCCAAGTGGTATGCTACAATTGACATCGCTACTGCATTCTTCTCCATCCCTTTGGCAGCAGAGTGCAGGCCACAGTTTGCTTTCACTTGGAGGGGCGTCCAGTAGACCTGGAATCGACTGCCCCGGGGGTGGAAACACAGTCTCACCATTTGCCGTGGGCTGATCCAGACTGAACTGGAAAAGGGTGAAGCTCCAGAACATCTGCAGTACGTCGATGACATCATTGTGTGGGGTGACACAGCGGAGGAAGTTTTTGAGAAAGGCGAGAAAATAGTTCAGATCCTTCTGAAAGCTGGTTTCGCCATTAAGCGAAGTAAAGTCAAGGGACCTGCACAAGAGATCCAATTTTTAGGAATAAAACAGCAGGATGGGTGCCATCAAATCCCATTGGCCACCACCGGATGGCTGGAAACCTGCCCTGTGCCACCACCCAGAATAGCTTCCTGGGCCTTGAAAAGCAAGTCCTATGGTGACATGGCACCCCCAAAAGAGTGGTGTCAGAAAACGGGACTCATTTTCGTAACAGCCTTGTAGGCACCTGGGCCAAAGAACATGGTGTATCACATCCCCTACCATGCACCAGCCTCCAGAAAAATTGAATGATACAATGGACTGCTAAAAAACACTCTGAGAGCAATGGGGAGTGGGACTTTCAAAAGCTGGGATACTCATTTAGCAAAGGCCAACTGGTTGGTTAACACCAGAGGATCCACCAACTGGCCTGGCCCTGCCCAGTCAAAACTTCCACACCCAATAGAAGGGGATAAAGTCTTCGTAGTGCATGACAAATATGGTAGGGAAGACAGTCTGGATTAGTCCTGACTCAGCCAAAGGTAAGCCGTCCGCGGGTTGCTTTTGCTCATGGACCTGGGTGCACCTAGTGGGTGATGTGAAAGGATGGGGAAGTCCGATGTGTACCTCATGGGGGTTTGATTTTGGATGAGAATAGTCAATAAATAAATTGTACAATGTTAATTGCTAAATAACCCTGTCACTACTGTAGTTGTTATATGGTATATCAGTAGTATCACAGTATGAGTCACCCAGACTAATGAAGCATGGACTTTGATGAAACCTACAAGAGCAGAGCGGTGCTGGGACTGGACCTGGCTTCAACAACTGGCACCCAGAAACTTCATCAAGATCGACATCTTCAACCTGCAGACCATGGGCGTGGGCCGCACCAGATGTATCAGCCGCGAGTTCCAGATGCAGCAAGCAACAGCCTATCACCACATATCACCTCTCCTGCCCTGAGAGAGTGTTACAGCAGATGGAGCCCAAAGTCATGGATTAAATGAACTCAGTGGACACTTTAGAGGGGTGATCCATAAACGAAGGAAATTATATTTGTTTGTATGTATTAAAGACAGGAAAAGTGGTGGTGATTAAATGGAAAATGGGGGTCCCGGCCATGACAGAGACGGTATAGAAGAAGGGGTGGATAATGTCCTGTGTTCATCCAGGGCAGGATTAATTTTCACCAGAAGCCAGGAGGGGACACAGCCGGACAGGCTGACCCGAACTGGCCAAACGATACTGGGTATTCGATACCATGTGCTGTCATGCTGGGTTCCAAGTGGGGAGCTGGCCAGGGGGAAGTTAATCACAGCTTGGGAGCACTCAGGGTATCAGGCAGTGAGAGTTGCTCTGTGCATTTCGCTGTTTATTTTGTATATTCACCTTATCAGTATTATTGTTGTTACTGTTTGCTTCGTTTGCTGTCCTGTTAAACTGCCCTTATCCCGGCCCACGAGTTTTTGCCTTTTTCTTTCCATTCTCCTCCCCATCCCAGTGGGGGGAGGGGCAATAGAGTGACCACGTGGCCCTTTGTTGCCAGCCATGGCCAGACCAAGATATTTATGACTCTGTTTTTCAGGGCACTGGAAATTAACCTTATCGAAGTGCAGGTATAACATCCTTGACCATTATATAGGATAAAAAAATCCCTTAAAATGGAGAAGAGTGTCTTTTGTGCTTCTACTTTTAGGTTTTGTTGTTCAGAGAGCCAGAAAACAGAAGAGTTTGGATCATTTAAAGCATTCGTTTGACTCAAGGCTGCTGAGTAAAATGATGTATTTCACCATAGACAAAGTTATCCTCTAGAATGTTAGACAAATGTGCACTGTTTGCTGTAGCACTCTGTTTATATCCAAGAAAAGTAATGATATATCCATGGAGCAAGAAAATTTCCCTATAACTAACATTTTTATTAAATAAAAAAGAGTAATGACAGATGAGTTGAACTCCTGCTACTATTTATTTTGATAAAGATTTACCTGTTATTTCTGTAACTGTGTTTCAAATGGCTAAATGTTACATCATTTTTTTCTCTTTTTCTTTCCTTGAAAAAATAGTCATAGTTAATATTGTTTAGTAGTAACCAGACTACTACCATATGAGGAAGTAGAAACACAAAGCAATTGACAAGTGTGACCCCAAGTAACCACCTGCCCAGGTAGACAGAAAAAACTGGAATCAAGGAGCTATAATTGCTCCAGTTTTACCAGAGAAGAACTGGGTCATAGATGACAACGTTCATTAATTTGCACAGACTAGCTAAGGCAATGATATGGTGGAAGGAAGGCATTGAAACAATACATAAAACATGGTTCTCCATGGGCTGCTCATTACTGTGAGTTACCCAGGATCACAGAAGTAGAGAGTGGTAGTTATCTTCCAAATATCACTGTAGCACAAAGAAGGCAAGGATTCTAGATTTCTAGAAGTGTATAAACTCTTATATTGGGAAAGTGCGATTTGATGAAATTGAGACTGTAAATGAGAAAAGGTCATTTCTGACAAATATATTTTTGCATGAAGAAATCATCACTTTTTACAGTTATTGAAGTGCCCATTTGAAAATTTTCAGAAGGAAATATTTCATTTTTTGGATGATTTTATTTAGAAATTAAGCTAATTTACAGCAAAAACATTAAAGATTAAAATTCAAATAAATGAAACATTTCCTAGCTATTGGAATGGAAATTCATTTCAGTCATATATTGAATAAGATTTAGCTTTTGATTTTCTGATGTTTTTAGACTCCTTTTGGATAGGAAAAAAACACTAAGGGATTTGTTCAGCAGTTTAAATTAGATGTAAAAAATCCACCAGTCCTCAAATCTGCTGCTGTGACATTAAATCAGTTGACAAAATAGTCTATTTGTCTGTTTAAAAATCACTGTATCTAAGCTAAGCTTTTTATTTTGCTTTTAATAATTGCTACTTTTTTTTTTCTATTGAGTTTTTGTTAATAGAAATATTGCATAGGTTCTGGCAGGAATCAAAGTGGAGGAACTAAAATATAATGACAGGTTCTTCCCTAGAAGTATTTTTAGTGCATGTGGAAGCAGGAAGAACCATCCCAGAAGGTTTTTTTTTCACAAAATTTCTGACTCAGATGGCAGGTTCAATCATTTGTCATATTATGAAGATGCAGTCTTATTTTTGGACACAAATTCACAGTTTAACTAAACTCACATAACCACCATTGAAATCACTGACAGTGGTTTGATTTCTAACATTTTCATGGCATTAGGGGGTGGGGAGTAGCAATTACATTCCAGTCCTCTTGGCTTAAAAGGCATGTGGGTTTGACTTCAACGAAAGTGTATGGTCAGGAGATTGTCACTTACTGTTAAAGAGTCCCTCTAGACATGTAAGGATTAAGAGAGATTTCTGTAGTCATGTACTGTAAAAGAAAATTGTATCTGAACAATCGCAATAGAGGGATTGGCAGAACAGTCCTCTTGGCATTCTTAGGCAGAGTGCCTCCTGATTACAGTGCAAGACAGACTGAGAAATGAACAGTTGCAGATTTTTTGTAACCATCACAGTAAAGAATATAATTTTTCTGTGGAAAAAAAATGATTTTGAGAAAAAGGCATTTTCCATCAGAAAACCATTCTAATGGCAATTTCCTGTCACAGCTCTACCTCCAGGTTATACTAGATGAGACATTTCTAACAAGGTCTGGCGCGCACTAGTGCCACTATTCAGAATTGACTCAGAACCAACAGGTCTGATGTTGCTCTGCTATGTTCAGTGCCTCACCAGCACAGCTGATGACGTCAGGTCCTGTACAACAGGACAAATGCATGGCTCTCCTGAGAACCACTGCAAGTTATATTTCCCATCCAATATATAGTATGGGTGTGGCCAGGAAAGAGGAAACTTCTACTACAGGAGGTTAGAAGAGCTAGGAAGTTGTTATGGTTTGGCTGCGGCCGGCAACAAAAGCGCCACACGGCCGCCCCTCCCCCCGCCGGGGTGCGGAGGAGAATGGAAAGAAAGAGGCAGAAACTGGTGGGTCGGGATAAGGGCAGTTTAACAGAACAGCAAACAAAGGGAACAGTAACAACAACGGTACAGATAAGGAGAAAACACAACACAAACCACACGACCCAGAGAGCTGCTCTCCCGGATCGCCGCCCGCGCTCCCGAGCCACCAGAGTGAGTTCCCATCGCCCAGCTCCCCCCCATCGGAACCCAGCATGACGGCACATGGTATGGAATACCCTGCTCTGTTTGGCCAGGCGGGGTCAGCCCGCCCGGCTCTGTCCCTTCCTGGATTCTGGTGAAAATTAACCCTGTCCTGGCCGAACCCAGGACAGAAGTTAAGATAGTTGCTGCAAATCTAGAAAAGCTCTGTGGAGTTATTACCACACAAGAACATACTTCTGTAGATCGACAATTGATATATTTCATCTGAGTAGTAGAGGTGTTCAGAGGATTGAGGTTTTGGAACAATCTTCCTGAGGGATATTCCAGAAATGTAATTATGTTTAAGGTCAAGTACTGTTGATTTATGAACACCGTTCTCTACCTCAATAAGGGAATGAGCACTGGCTCAGGAATTTCCTGGTAGCCCCATGGTGCACGTTTCCAGTGGAAGTGTTAGGGTTGGAAGTCAAATGTGTGGGAGTCCTGCTATAAGTAAGGCCAAGAAATATTTTAAGGTGCTCATGTGGTGGTGTTTGCCTGAATATACTACATTTTGGCCATGAAAATATGAAGAAAGATAATGTTAGTGGACAAAACATGAAAAATGTCTAACTGGTTTAATGAAAGGCAGCTTCACCCCTCCTCAAGCATAGACAAAGCATTGGTCAATGGGACCCACAGAAGTCCATCACACTAAGGAAGACATAATTAATACTTGCTTGCCTTGAACCTGAACAAAAACAAACTTAAAATCATATGACTGTCAAAATGTCCAAGTGTTTTGTAAAATTATAACAAGACAAATAACATTTTGTAAGACAGCTAAGGTTAAATATTTAAATAATAGCCATAGCCCCCCAAGGGGCGAACAGAGGTCTCTAGCATAGTTGCACAAGCAGGCAGAAGGAAAAACATGCTCAAGCAATAAAACCTGACAGAGGAAAGATAAGGATGTAAAATAGGCAGGAAGAGTGTCTGTTAAAACCAGAATTCTGCAGAATAAGCTAAGCCATCCTGAGTCCTGGTCACAAAAATAATGTGTCAAGAGCAGAGGAGATCACCTCTTTTGGGGAAGGGGACTGAGGAGTAAGAAACACCAGCAATGGGGGAAGAAAGACGGGGAAGAAAGAAGAGAGCTCACTCTGCATCTGTCTTCCTTCGGGAATACCCTTGACCGACCTTGACCTTGGTGATGGTGCACAGCCCAGAGTGCCCATTAAAGTCACTTCAATTCTGGGGTATTATACACTCACAGCTGGTTTTGGTTAAGCTTATTAAGGACTCATTGGTTTGCATATGTAATGGTAATGATTGCTAGTGATTAAGAAGCCATTGACAGCACAAGGTGCACAGTTAATAAGTATCAATCTGGTAGAGTTGTCTTGAAATTTGAAACTGATCTGATTTGTCAGTCTTTTAAATGCTCCAAATTCCAAAACACTCCAAAACAGTCCAATTCCCTAACCAATACCTATAGATTTCCTTATAGTCACTCGCCACACAGGTAAAAAACTTCTTTGCTTTTAATATTTATGTCAGATTTTGTATTGAAAACTTTTGCAAATCAGCTAATCTAATAAAGTATACTGCCATTAAAGAGGTTGTTTCACTTTCAAAATCAGGGCAGATTGAATTGCCAAAGGTTAAATATGCATAAATCCTCAAATCCCTTTTTGGTGGTCTTTCCTCCCTGTTTTATCTTCCTGTTAATTTTACTTCTGAAGTTTTCTGAAATATTCAGATATGTGTTGATGAAAGACAGACAGTGTTAGCTGTGTTCTACAATAATTGTTTTCTGGGGAAATATAAAAACCACTTGACAAAGCTATTCTAAACCTTCTTTATGACCCCGATTCTCAGTTCATGTACTTTGCTAACTCTGTTAAATTCGGAGAGCTACGTAATCTGTATTTCTGACCCTACAAGCTCAAAAATCCATTTTAGTATGGAGTAGCTAATGTTTTCTATCAAAGAGAAGTTATTAAGAAAAGCTAGTGTGTCAGATTGATATTTCAGGATACATTTTGGGCTGCAGGACTGTTTCTCAATAAAAATGGCAAGTAAAGTACTTGCACAGAATTTATAAAGAGGAAAAATACAGGCAGATGGTTACTGAAATATTTAGTGTGTTATATATTTGTAAACAAATTATGTAAATTAAAAAGAAAATCTACAAATTGGTCTTCGAGACATCTGCTAAAAAATGAATTTGTTAAACTTTCTGGAAAATAAGAAAATAGGCAACAATATTCTCAGTTCTTACTCTTTTTTTTTCTCCTAATTCTCATATGTCAGGAATTCGATGAGGCCACAGATAAACTAAATTGCATGTGGTGTAAGATTCCAATACTAAAATATGAGCCAGCCATGTCAGTACTAGTATTTTATATTTATTTTATAGCATCACCAAAAGGCTGTGATCAAGATCAGAACTGATTACACCAGGTTACACACACATGAAAAATTATGATTTCTTCTCCTCTGCAGTCAGTTAAAGAAAAGGTAGCCAGTACAAAAGAAATTACATGTAAAAGGTGGAATAAGACATCAATGAATAAATATTCAGAAGTTGTTTACTTTTAGGAGGGTACTTTAGAGAGGCAGTAAGGGAAGAGGAGGATATCAGGGAGGGAATAGAGGGATGAATTTTGGAGCGCTAGAGGAAGGTAGTTATCTCCAGGAATCTCTGGCAAGCGTAAGAGAGAAACCTTTGGGGGTTATGGAAAGAAAAAAAAGCAGAATGATAGAAGAAAGAACAAGAACAGAGTAATTAGAAAACTAGCTGTTCAGTAAATTTTATTATCATTGTCAAATGTGTAGCCTTAGGATTTATGTAGTGCACACTTATTCAGAAGACAGGATGATTAATTTTCTCATGGGTTTCTCTATGATACCCAAATAGTAATATCAGAGTGCTTCACAAAAATTATTTAATCTTCATAACACTCTAGTGGCATGAAGAGATGGTGTAGTTCCCTATTTTATGGGTACTACAGAAAGACAAAGAGGTCAAGCGCACTCATGGATTTTTAGAGTCCAAGTTGAGGGCATATAATCTGATTTTCCAGCATGCACCACAGAGCATTTTAAAGGTTCATAGCACTTTTTTTCCACATCGATGAAAGCCAAACACTTCTGCAGACCAGACCCCATGATCTCAGATCAAGCCCAGAATATGATGAATGCACAGTTAATGACTACTCATGAGAGGTCATTTAAATTCATGCAGGAATTCTATATCAAAGATAAGAATAATTTTGCAGGATATTATTGAATCTCTTAAACCATGGAGTTATCCATTTTGTTCCCTTTCCTCCACCAATCCTCCTTCCCAATCTCATCTTCCTCAGAGAATAAAATAAGCCATATGCAAAACAAGCTGCTTCTTAAACTACCTTATCCATCTTTCATGATGGACATGTTTACATCCTGTGCAAAGTATCTTAAACATACATAAACTTCCTCTACTACCCAAAGCTAGCCTGCCATCAATCTTCCCTGATTCAAGAAGCACAAAACCATGGAGTAGGTTTAGTTGGGTTACATGGAAACAGTATAAATGTAATTTTTCAATGTCATTATTTATATTGCTCTGATTGGTATAAGATGATGAATTACAGAATACCTAATACAATGCATCTACCAATAGTTAATATGGTTTTCATGGTCAGTTTTCATAATAGTTCTAATACAATAACACATTTTAGAAATTCCTTCACAATACTGCAGTGAAACTCTTTTATGTCTCATACTGCAAGCGGCTTCTGTGTTTCCGAATTCTTTTGGAGATTGTCTTCAGTAAAAACGTGTCTTTTTGTCCAGGTTGGAAGAAAACAGGTCTGAATATTCTAAAATTTACTGGAGAATAAAACATCTAGATTCCTCTCAATCTAAACCATGTTTTGTTGAACATGTCCCACCTTGTCAGAGGGATAGTCCTCATTACCAATTATTATATTTTGTACCTTTTCCTCCGTATCTACCAGAAAGTTCTTTTCTATATGTCTAGTTTCTTCGATTTGTCTCATTACTGGTATCAGAAACATCTTGCAACTCAAGAGGTGCTTTCTAGAGTCTCTGCTATCTGTTTTTTCATTAGTAGTGTGTTATGCCTCTCTGCTGTCAGATTAACTCACTAGAATACCTATTCAGCTCCCAACTATTTGAAGGGCAATCCATACAGCAATTGTACAGATGGATAATTCCAAGAAAAATTGCCACAGTTATAACCAAATTATTGACTCACATATCCCCTCTGCCACGTTCCAACAGCTATTTGTACTGGCTGAAAACATCTAGCACAGTTATGACTGGTAGTACTCATTAAATGTAGATTAACTCAAAAAATTAGAAATGTTCTTTTCCTGTGTTCCCAGGCCTTGGAGATTAATTACTGACAACTTAAATATCCATTTTTAAAATTCTAGAAGGAAATTTGGAATCCCAGGGAGACTTCTACAACATGTGTAAATGTGGCACAGATTTTCCAGTGTTGAATAGTTTTAAAAGTTTACTCAATTCTTAGCACGTGATCTGCTGTATACTAAGCATGACTCATGTATTATTTAATAATGGACTGCCCCACTTTATTCATCTATCACAATACTAATCTGAAATATTACTGTGTGGGAACTGCAAGCAATTGCTGTTTTTCTGATAGCATTTACCCGAGAAGCTTCTTTTAGCGGTTGAGCTATTAGGGAGACTTGGAAGGTGATGACTCAGAAACCTCTGTGTAGGATCCTCCAAACCAATATGGCTTTCTTGATGTAATATTTCATATTTCATTTGACAGGAACCCTGTCAAAAATATTGCTATGATTTACTTTTGTTTTTATTGAAATTGAGAAAAGTGTCCACAAACAAGTTCTGAGTTCTCAAAAAATTACTTCAAATAATAGATTCACCCAGTCAGCCACTTCACCAAACAGCATTTTCATACAAGAACTTTCCCACACACAGGAAAGAACAAAGCAAGGATTTCTCCTTCTTCAAAGCAAGCTGGGATGAAAGGGTCTTAACTGTATGTTAGCAAGTCCAGGTTATTTTGGAACATGGAATTTCAGAGTCTTCACTTTTAGCAGGGTCTTTTGCTTGTCCATCATGCCATACTGTGAAAGCTTATATTTTATTGAACACTCTACAACATCAAGCTGCTTTCACTCATCTTCCCATCCGACAGTGGGGAAGGGCAGATTTCTCCAAAGCTATGTAGTGCTGAGCTTCTGTATTTGTGTTATTACTGCTGTAAGAAATCATGTCTGTTGCCAGAGCCTATAATATCATACATCACTATATGGACGAAGACAGGCATTTACTTCATGCGATAACATTTTGGGGTACAACAACTCTGTGCGGCAAAAAGTCCATCTATGTGAGGAACTTCTTAGTGTAGGGTTGAATAGACTGAACTCCTGAAACTACTGAAAACAGTTTTCACAATTATTATGTGTGATAACATATATAAATCTCAGGCTGGTCTTCAGCATGGGAAAAAATGCAGAAATCTGTGACTGTAACTGAAAAATTACAAGGGATGATCTGCCTTATTCAGTACAGTAAATAGTATAATTGCAAAATAACACTGCCTCGTGTAAAGAGCCTTGAGTCAGTTGTCAGGCAAGGCAGTTTGTTTTACTGGCTCTGGCATTACCTACCTTTTATCTCAAATATTTTGTGCTCCATCTGTAAAAATAAAAAGAACAAAAAAGCCCCACAAACAAAACAAACAAAGAAAGAAACAAACAAAGTTCTTTTAGGTCCGCTAAAGGAAAACAACACCTATGAATGAGATATTTTCCTAATTTTTGTTGATTTAATTCTTAATCATCTTCTTATGCTTACTAGGTGAATTTAGAAAGAGCTCATGTTCTTCATGTTAGTTCTTACAGGCATGACATTTTTATACCACCGTACAGGCACTTCCACCCCCCAAGGTATTGCATCCATATGTTCCTCTCAAAAGCTTTCCACTTTCTAAATATATTGCATAAAATGGTGAATAATTATAATAAAATGCTTTTAAAATTGCTGAAGTCAGCTGAAATGTTTTAACTGAATCTTCTTTCAAATATAAGAAACTCAAATAAGAAAAAAAACTATTTTGGCGTGTTTGCCTTGAACCAGCCCAATGAAATATAATATAACAGTTAATAGCAACTGACATGATCTCTTACAAAACAGATTCAGGCTGTTTACTCATGCCCTTTTCCTTCTTTGCCTTTGGCTAAAAGGAAGGAGTGAAGATATGTAGAAAAGACAGTGTGTAAAATGACTTTAAAATGGTTTAAGTTCTCATGGTTTTAGACTTTAATTTTTTGATTTACAAAAAAAATATTTCTTTTTGTAATTGTTATTTGTATTTGTGCTGATTGTGTTTGGAGACAAAATATGTTCTTGCCTTCTCTTACATTAGGGTAACAAAGATCTGCAGGACATACACTACCCTCAGTTAGAGATGTTAAAAAATGCCAAATTTATTTGAAAACTATGAGGTCACACAAATTGTCATCAGTGAATATTCTGGCACTGCTGAATCTTTATCACTGTATTAGTACACAAAAAAGAAACAAACACATTCCAAGGATTACAGGCTCATGTGAATCCAAAACTGTGCAAACAGTGGATGAAGTTCTCAGTTTGTTGACAGAACCAGAAAAAAACTTGAAAAATATAAGCTGCATTAACTTAAAAAAAAAATTATCCTCAGAGGAAAAAATATGCATTGTTTGTGTTGTCCTCTCATTTTTTTAAAGCAAAAAACCAAAATTTGAGAGCTTAGAATCCTTACAAAATAACTGCTGACAGTTCTGAGTCAGAAAGAAGAAACATCGGTTGCGTAGAAAGCATACAGCATAAAATGATAACTTCTTTGAATTTTTTTGCAGCTTCCTTTTGTTAAAAGTACTGGCTGAAGTTTCATTAAATTCACAGATGATTCAGATATTTCTGAAGCTGTTGTAGACTTTTTAGGAAAATAAAATAAAATAAAATAAAATAAAATAAAATAAAATAAAATAAAATAAAATAGGCAAAAGATCTCCATATTTCCTCCACTACCTGCTCACCAGATCACCCATTCCTACCTTGAACTGCAGTCCTGGACACAAACTGAAACAACACCGAAAGGATGAACTCAAAGAAAATGATACAGAGGTGACCATATATAAATAATCTGTGCATTTGGAAACACAGCCAAATTTGACTTGATATACCTTGAAGTAAATTGGCTATTTTCATAGACAGGACACTTTCCTTTTGAGGGCTGTATCATGAACCAACAGATTTTCTGAACTGCTTCTGCTTGACGATTGCAAGGCCTTATGTAGTCTTCTGTTTCTAGGACTTCATTTATATTTCATTAGTTATCAGGGAATGAGTGAATTCTGTAAATTTAGTGTAAGAATATGAAGAAAACCAGGAAGAAAAACAATTCCTGCAATATGAAGAATCAAATTGCTGTACAGGACATTGGCTGTACTATTTGGAAATAAGAATGAAAAGTTACCAAAGATGAAAGTGTCCTAATTATTAATTTTTTTTTAACCACAAAGAAGAAGGACAATGGCCTGATGCTTTTGTTGTGCAGGCTGTTTTGCACAAGACACTGAAAATCTTTTCACTTCTGGAATCTGGTCCTCTTTCCTGTTTTGTACTAGCTAACCATAAGTGCAATTTGAAAGTCTGCCCTCTGTTCTACTGCCATAGACACATCTGAACTACATAAAATCACAGAGAAACAGAGAAGAGAAGTTCTTGTGATTTGCTCTGTAAGACCATTACAGAGTGTTTCTGGAGTCTCTGAACTCCCATGTTTCAAGGAGAGCATGTAATGCAAACAGAACACAGTCTGCAATTGCCTGTGCTAAGAATTATTTCCCATACTTCTTCTTGAAGAAAAAATGTCTTTCACTTTTCAGCTGTCATTAATCCAGTGTGCTTTTCTATATAAATATTTGTATTTAATCCATATTACATAGAAATTCCTAGAAAGAGACTGATTATTTTCAGGACATTTTTAATATATAGTACTGCCTAATATGAAAACAAGAGTTCCTAAACCGAATTTGACTACTACGTACTAAGCAACATAAGCCAAACTGTCTTTGCATTGCAGGTGGCTGGAATAGTCAATAAACTGCTGACTCAGCAACAGAGACAAGTGGAATGCAATATCAATCAATTTAGCAAACAATCTGGAAATATCTTTAAACGAGGATGGGATATAGTTAAATGTTTTTTCCCCAGTGGGGAGAAAAAAAGTAAGTGGTTATGTACTTTCAGGATTTATAAAATAAAGTACTTGCTTTGATACAATTCATTTTAGATTCAGCTTTTCTCTGGGATTGGTTTACAGCAGAATTATCCTTTGATAATACTCAAACGGTTCTGTCTTTCATTTTTGAAAGTAACAGGAAGCCTAGCATGTGTATATGATTCCTAATTTCAATGCAAGTTATTAAATGTAAATACATCTTTTATCTGGGAACAACAAAACTGGTTACAAGGACAACATTCTGATTTCACTTTCACCCTTGAAGAGACCATTTTCCTTTGTAATATTACTGTAAATGGGATTAGACTTGTTGCTTAACAGAGTTTAGGTCACTATATTTGCGTAACTTCTGTGAGAACTCAGAAGAAAAAGAATAACGTAGCAAGAAAAGTAATGAAAAGAAGAAATTAAGCATGTAAAAACTAGGCCACAAGTAGTTTTAACGTGTGCAGTCTCGAATTTTGTGTTTCGTCAGAATTCCTGTTACATCAGCTTTGCTTTCTTCATGCACCATGTTTCTCACGCTGCTTATTATGCCCTCAGCCCACTTAATGTAGAATTTACATCATTACTGAAATTCCTTAGCGGTATTTCTATAATTCTTTAGTCAAAGGTTTAGGTACTGTTCCATCAGAGTATAGAAGGATTGATAGACTGGCATTAGCAATGGCATAACACATAGTGAAATGTCTTACCAAGACAGGAAGTAAACCTGTGTTATCACCTTCGCTCTCCTCAGTGTATCTGCAACTAATGGTGATAATTTGCTCTATGTATCTCATTTGTTGTTTAGTTCAAAAATCTGAAATATAACTAACTCTACAACCCTATATAATCATGTAATGTATTTCTACTCTTCTTCCATCTGGTAAGAAACTGTCCATATGACAGGTCTCCATCCCATCCGTGACATTTACAATGTCTTAAACTATTAAAATAAGCTTTAATCAGCTCACACAAGACTGATTAATCAGTAGACTGCATTACTAATTCCAGAGATAACCCAACTAAAAAAGTAGTTAAATCCTCTTTAGCTCATCAAAAATAGCACTCCTCCCTTTATAAACACAAATGTGTTTTTTTAATCCGGTAAGTGGACAAAATAATTCTTGCATAATCTGTTATTTTTCTTGAGTATCCTGTTACAGAGATTTTTCTATCAAAAAGTAGTGTCTTACTATGAACAAAAGCATAATCCAGTGGAAATAGTACTGGATCACCACTCAGACATTCAAATTTATTTTTTGCTGTGCCATCCTCAGGCAGGTTATTGTATCTCTGGAAACCTGTTTTCACATCACAGAATGAGAGGTACATTAATCATGCCATTTGATCCAGCCATCAGTCAAAGTTTAGTCATGTAGATGGATTTAATTAGGTAGAGTAGATAATGATGGAGCCAGGTATTTCCTTATTGTAATTTTTGCTTTAAAAAAACCCAACACAGCACCCTATTCTCTTGAGTACAAGAGGATTTAAGCAAATTAAGATAAGCTCCTTCTTTCATGGAAAAAAGTCTTCTCCAATCCAGAAGCCTTGACCACCATCTTGAACCCTTTTTTCATGGTCAGACTCCTCAGGTTTCTATGAATTTTTAGCTTTTGTCTTTTCCATTTATGCAAACATTAACTGTACTACATGTTCCCTTGGAGCATTATGCATAATGCCCCTCCATTAGGAGCATGGTGATTCTCAGATACCCAGCTCTGTCTCTGTCATTTAGGTGCTTGGTAAAGAGATTTATTATGTTAATTGAAGTGTCTCACACAGATTAAAACTTATTTTACTTCCCTCTGGTTGCATGTAGTTCATAGTGAATTGCTTGGCAAACTGTTATGGTACATGCATTCTGCTTGAGTGGAAGATATCATAACAGTTTTCGAGCCACTCCTTTATATTGTATTGGTTGTGCCCAAAAGAGTGGTGCTTCTAAAGGATACAAGGTTACTTGGACACGGTTCTATTATTAGACTAATTTAAGGGTGAAATAACAAATACCCATCCGTAAAGTTGGGGAAACCACAGAAAAGTTCTTACGACTGTATTTCGTCTTCAATCCTTAACTGTTGAATATTACCTTACAATGGTGACTATTTAGCCTCTATAATCTAACCCAGGTTCTGAAGAGTTCTTTGAGATACTTCTTTCCTGCATTTTTTTTAACGATGTCTGTTAGAGATGCCTACTAGAGCAGTCAATGTGGGCAAGGTTCCCGGTAGTCCAGGATGGAAACAACAGTTTTCTTTGCTTACTCACAAAACCAGCTTTTCCAAATTTGTGACAGAGTATTCGAGTAGCAGTACTGATGAAAATACATAATGTGCTCTGAGGAAGGATGAGGATGTTTAATGAAAATTAAGAAATAAATTCATGTTGGTTTTATTGCTACATATTTGTAAAAATACTATGTTTTTAAAGTATCATAATAGCCTTACAGCTTCCCCAAACAATAGTGGCAGGACCTAACAAACTGTAAGAAATGTAGGAAAATGAATCAAGGTTAGCTTGCTACAAGGTCTGCACTGGACCCGTACTTGAGTTATGAGTGGAACAAAAAACTGATATGAATATGACATACCAAGACAGCATTATCTCTTTCTGCACATATTTTTCAGTTGAGCCTATGGGACAGTCAGTCATAAATACCATAGGTGAAATTAGCCTATTTGTTTTGTTCAGTAGAAGAATATTTAAAGTCTTTGGGCTTTTTTTGTGATTCCTGGTAGAGAGGAGAAATCCAGATTCCTGGAAAGGTCAGTTCACTTGAGTTCTGGGAAATGCTGTTGATCTACTTCAGTGACTTTGAAGATAAAGCTGGAGCTCTGAAAAGACCTTGAGTTGTGTAGAAATGAATCTCTTTTTTTGTCTTTTTAATTTTTTTTTCTTTTTTGTCCAGGTATAAGATTAGTCTATGTTAGTTTGCTGTCATACAAGAACAATAGTTATGAGCTTCCATACAAAGCAGTGTATGTCCATATCATGAGGCATATGAAGTATTTTAAATAGTCTGATCAGATTAGATTGCTATAAACTGAGACAGTATAAAGTCTAAGTTTTAAGGACAGACAGAGGATGAGGAATAGGAAGACTATGAAACAGATGGAGAGCAGAGGCACAAAGAAACTACACGATTTGTCCAAAGTCACACAAGAAAACCTATAAAGCAAGTGGAAATGAAGCCCATATTTTCTACCTTCCTCCACAATCTCCCATATTTCTAAAATAGGAACACTATGTTAAGTCATCCTACAGGGGCTGTAAAATAAAATGATGATCTCTTTAAAATTTTAAAACAAAACTTTTCATTCAAAAATCCACTCTTGGAAGCATCCTCACACAAATTTCAGCATGCTGACCGTCTACTGTGGTCACAATATGTTGCAGAAGAAAGTGCGTACTCTGCTGATAGGAGGAATAAAAGCTATAAGATGTGGGACTGTAAGAGCTTTCACTTTGCATAGAGCAAGATTAAACATAAAGCGTCTTTTCCTTCCAACAGGAAAGCGAGCTGCATGAAAGTTTGCATGTTGACCTAGCAATCTCAAGTCTTCTAAATTTGAGACAAGAGTCTTACCTTCTCCAAACTCATTTCTCGCTGTATACCTGTTTAGAGGTGTTCAGTACTGTATTTATTTAAATAACCCTGCCATATGTCACACTGTCTGTGCTTTTTGGTTGTAGTTGCTTAAGTTTTGTGGTCATTGCTGTTGATATTATTATAAATTCTTGTTTCAGATATAAAGAGGAAAATTACCATATAGTCTTCCTGCTTTGCGATTTCTGATTGTCTGGTGTACTGAATTTTCAGGTTCCAACTTCTCTTGACTAGCTGTAGAATGGGGCTAATGGATCCTTTGGAGACCAGCAACCCCTCTGATTCTACCAAAGACACCGCCTTGACCACTCCCAAAGCAAAAGCTTGGGTTTCCCAACCAGCAATGGTCCAGGGCATATTTTTTCCATTCCATTTCAGAATTTGTCGTATTATGAAAATTTTTCCCTGGAATATGAATTCTGGGTTTCACCCAGGTTTCATTAAAACCACGAATTTCCAGAGGTTCAGGAACAGGGTGGAATGGGTATAGATATCCTTTTCAGAACACATTGATATTTCATTTTTTCTGAGAGAACTTCTTTTAGCCTGCAGCACTTGTGGTCTCAGAGATAAGTGAGTGGGTATAGTTCCTGGAAAACAGCAAAAACCTTAAAATCTATTTCTAGAACAGCTGATAAGTCCCAGCTGAACACTACAAGCCAGTAAAATTTCCTCTGAAAGTGAAGTTTTAGATATTGAACTCAGAACTCTTCACCAGTTTGGGAAGAGGTTTATTCATGCTGAAAAAATTTCCAACCTTTGTGACTCGATGTCGGTATTCTTCACAGTTAAATGAGCTAAAATTGACTCTTTATTTTGTAGTGGGTTTTCCAGACTAATATCAAATATTGAAAGCTTCACCAATGAACTGCTGTATTTTTGATCAAGTCAATTTTCTTCTCAAGATCTGGGTTTTTTCTTCTCTTTTTTCCTTCTAATGGTCATTTACTCATTTTGCAAGAAAGCCCAGTCTAGACCTCTCACTCAAAAATATGTAGCTCTGCTTTCAACTCATAATCAAAATTAGTCACCATTTGCTCCTACAGTTTTCAGGCAATATCTACTTTGTCTCTCCAAGATTGCATCTTTCCTAAAAATGTTTAATGATATGAAGATTAACTTTGCCCATCTAATAAAATGCTTATTCTACAAAAATATAACCACACATTTTTTAATTACTGAGTAGCATTTTCATGGTTTTGAAATGGTTAAATTATATTTCTTCCTCTTCTTGTTAGAATAAAGTTAATAAGCAACCAGTGATATGGATTGTAGCTGCTGAAGATAAACTTCTAAGTAATCCTAAAAGGAAAGAGGAAAATTGTTCCTGACAAGATAAAATTACATTATAAAACCTCCCATACTTTGAAGAGCCATGAGTCTTCCTAGGCATGAAGCTTATTTCAGTGTTTAAAGAAACCTGTTTATAAAGAAAATATATTCCCCAATATCAGTTTTCCAAAAGCATGCCCCTTAACACCTGCTTTCTTGTTTCCTTTTGTTGTTAGCATGGAGACAAAGAGGCACTCCACTAAACTGATCAATGCATGGTAACATCAACATAACATTTTCAGTCAAGTTCCCAGGAGCCTTCCTCCTGAATCTGTCATTTTGATTCAGATAAGTAAATCAGGCTAAGCACTGCAATGATAACGGATGACTTGCCTCATTAGCTGTCTCCTGCTGCTTTACTCTGTCAGGAAGCACCATAGTGACTGTGTGGGTTCCTGCAAGAAAGAACTGGTTTCCCTTGTATTATTTTGGTACATATATGCTGTTCTCATTTCTGTCCTTTCTTTTGTCTGTATTCATGTATGGAAAGAGACAAATGCAAGCAGTGTTTAATGAATATTTCATTAAGAGGAAATAACGTTGAAAAATTATTTATCAAGATCTAAAATTTAATCATATAAACAAACATATTTCATAACATTGTGATAATACAGCTATATTCTCTCATATTCACTGTCTCAAACTTTCTGTTTCCTTTAAATGGGAACTTTTTTATTAAGGAACTTTGCTTATCTGAATATTCTATGAATCAATTACCTTAATTACACCAATATACAACAATTAAAATCCGAAGAATCATTCCTAGATGAGAAGTCTGAATTTTAAATATACTATTGAATAAATAAACTGCATTAAAATAAAACTTGTAAATGATAGGACAAACACATTTTCAACTGTAGCTGTTAAACAGACCACAGGTGTACTACAAAATGTACAAGTACAGGTAAAAAATGAATCCAAGTGTATATCAAGCCAAGTTATGAATACACACATGAAGTAGTAGCTGTGTTGTTCGTTATCAGCTGTGTTTGTGGGTAGTGGCTTAAGTACAAAAAAAACCCCACAAAAACAACAAAATATATTAAATAAGCCACTCAAAACCCTTGGCCTCAAACTTTTACTACCACTACTATCTTCCTTGTATATTTGTCCCATATAGTGACCATAAACTAATTTGAATTAGTAAAATAATAGTATACTAAAATCATGCTCTCCCTCATCACTCCCCTCAAAAACAGACAAATTGCTTTCGGTTCCAAAGGCAGAGATTTATTGCTAACTGAGAAGCAGCCTTGCCCCTGGCATTGAAATTATACCGTTCTGTGAGCATCAGCCAAAGCATCTCATCCCCCCTGAGCTGGCAAGGTGATTATACAAGGAATGAGAGCATGGTGGAATTTACCATTTAACTCACTTTCCTAGTACCACAGCTTCTAACGTCAACCAAAGCAGGACAACAAAATATTTAAGATGGGCTGAGGAAGCCCAGTTTCTTTTCCACATTCAATCATGGGATGCTTGCACATTCTGATCAAGGCACCTGGGTTACATTCACTGGTTACAGCCAGAGGAATTCACCACAGTATTTGGAGGACCCTGGTGTTGACTGCCAGAGCACTCACAAAAATTTCACTTAACTGAGTAAGCAGGAAATCGGTAAGTCCTAGGATTTCTGTTCCATTGCTGCCTAGTTCTTTTCACCTGCCAGCCTGACACGTATTTACTCAAAATCTAGTGGGATTCATAAATTGCCTATTCTCTGGTTAGCTCACTTATAAAGCTCAAGAAAGCTTTTATGAAGTATAATTAACATTTAGGGGAAAAAAGAAGAAAATTCTTGGTATACGCTTTTCTTTTGTATTTTTCCAGTGTTTGAAGAATGCCACTTAATTATCTCTTTCAAGATTGATTTGAAGAGTAGGGTATAAACGTACACCTCTTGTAAGTGCAAGGAGATCTCAGACTGCTGGGCATAGGTTATTTCAGGATTTTTCTCTTGTTTTCTCTCGAGGTTATTCCACTCTGAACACACAAATATTTAGTTCTGCCACTTTCCCACAGGTGAAGAGCTCTGACTGTGGGCCCTCTTTGTCCCATATGGTGTTCAGACACAGACATTTCAGGAAGAAGTTCCACTTTTAGAAAGATATTACTTCTTTATTTTACTGCAAGTAAGAAAAAGTAATCCAGACTATTGCACGATTCCTGAATATAGCATACAGTAAGGTGACTTGTTTGATTTTCAAATGCAGTCCTTAATCTTTATACATTGTATAATTATCTGAAAGTGAGCATCATATGAGAAGATGATAATCTTCCCTCACCAGCCACCATCTATAGTAGCATTCGGCTGTGTGTACTCGTCAGAGAAGTTTGGCGTATCTGAACCTTGGCACACCAGTCCTTGCTCACGTCTCTCTTCCATTTACTACTACATCCATGTGAATGTCTACACCCATATGGTTCAAACAAAATCAGAGGACTGAACAGGAAACATACTTCTTGCCCAAGGAGAAGGTATCTTTCAGCTCACATGAATGAAAATCCATGTAAAATTCAGAAGTTTTTTTGTAAGCAGTGTCTTCCACACTAAGCAGTTTTCCCTTCTGCAATGTCTCTACAGGTGACAAATTACTCCTTGAATTATTTTGGAGTATATATAAAGCAGTATAATTTATTATGGCATAATGAATAGAATATGTAACTGCTAGTTTAAATCTATTTCTAGCTTTTGATCATTAAAAGGCCTTCATTTAAATCAACCAGAAAGAAACCATGAGTCAAAGCCCACTTAACATACTTGTTAGGGGAAGAGACTGGAAAGAGAATTGAAACAAATTTTCTTCAATTGCTTACTGGATAGGACTGAATGATTTTAATTATGTGATACATATGATTCAGATTTGCAAATATTCAAACATTTAAAAAGTACATCATAGAATCAGTGTGACAGGTTATTTATAGTATAACAATGAGAAATACTTGATTATGAATACTCTGGACTTTGAAATGACTGTGAGTGCTATACCATTTCCCTTCATATCACTATTATATAGAGAAGCATGTCACAATAGAAATGAATCCTCTTGCCACTATTTCACTTTAAGATACAGAAAACATGGAGAAAAATGGTGTTACAGGCTTAGATGTAGGTTTTTTCTTCATCATTTATCGGATTGTGTATACCAGTCATTACTGAAGCATACCATATCAAAATTACCAAAACTGTTTTTTAGAGTAAAAGAAATTGAGACCTGTTGAATAAAATATATTTGGCAAATTGCAAATTTGTTGGAAAACTGAGGTTTTGAGAGACGAAAGTTATTAATTATTCTCATAAAATTTTGTGAAGACTTTTGTCTATTTTCTTTAATGTTAAAGCTTTTCCTTTTTCCTTTCTTTTTTTTGCAAAGTTCCATCTGAATGGATACTTGCCATTTTCATTACATTCCTCCCTGATCAACTTGCTAGTAGGAGCACAAGAACACCTTGGGAGATAAAAAAACACTGTCTTGAAAAAGTGTGACTTCAGGGATATGGACCATATAAATCATGGCAGCAGCTGTTATCCTTACCTCATTCAGAAGGGGACATGCAACTCAGGTTTGGGTTTTTTTTTAATCTTTGCATCAGTCTTTTACATTCTTAAACCCTGGTTTTGTGTCTCCTTCTCCTCTGTTCCCTTGTTCAAACCACACTGTTCACACTCTCTGTTCTCTCCTTCTAGAACAACCTTATTAGAGACCTCAGATCATTCTCATTGCTCTCCTCCAGAAACTTTTCAAGGGGTCCTGCTTTTTCTACAGGTTGGATGTTCAGCAATACAGTTGCTGGCATACTGCCAATGCTGCATAGAACTATGTCATGTGTCTTGTAGGCTTAATTCCTGCCATATAACCTTTTGCCAGATTGGCATGTTTATTGACTCGTCTTTTATGACTAGACTTTAGATTGCTTCTCATTAAGTACTTAAAAAGTCCTTAGTTTTTTCCTTGTCAAATGTTTTGCATTTGTTCCTATTTTTCTGTGCTTTGTTGTTGTTTATTTGTTTGTTTGTTTTCCTGGGCCAATTGTCTTCTCTGCCAAGAATACTTGTATCCACTCTAATCCTTTCAATTTTTATGCTGACTTAATATAAAGAAGTATATCCTCTGTTCCATCATACAGATAATTTATGGAATTTTGCACAGGACAAGACTGAGGCTAAATCTCTGCTTAATTGCCTTCATCTCACCTTTACATTTTGCTAATGAGTATAAATTCTCTCTGCGTAGTTCATCAACCACATTTGCATCCTCTATTCATAAGTAAGCCACAGGAAGGCCAAGACACAGAATATTATTGCTTTTCCTCATATCAACTCATCCCATTTGTAAACATAAGGAACTTTGATTGTTTGACATAATACCGTTTTAAACTGCTGTAGCAGAGGGAGATCAGAGCTGAAAGCTGTATAAATCACATTTGTGCTCTACCTGCTGTTTTGCAATGAGTTTGAATCTACATCTCTACACGGACATGTCCTAAGGAAGTTCCTTCTTCTAGTATTCTTGGTGTAATAAAACCATGTTTCCACTAAACTAACTTCAGATTTTTGTCATGATATTTAATAGTCTTTTTCTTCCCTTTCTTGAAGTTTGAAATCTGACTCTCTTGCCTGACCCTTTAATAAAAAACTATTACATGGGACAGAGGAGCCATTGGCTGGATCACTGTGTGTGGAAGAGAAGTTACTAAAGTCCTCATTTTTGACACAGAGAAACACTTCCTTGTCCTAATGAAATTGTCCCGATTTCACTGCCCCGATCTGATCTACATTTTAATGTGCTGAAACATCTTCCTGACTGCCCATGAGTTTATTATGAGTAGATGCATACAGTCTTCCTAACACTGCCAAACCCTGAGCCTGGACCTCTTGAAGCCAGCAGGTTGATTTTTAAATTAATGAGGTTTGAAATAGTAAGTTCTAAACTTCCATTCTTATTTTTGAACTTGAACATTATTCTGAATTCCCTTGAAAGTAGAAGAGATCAATGTATACTCATTTTTAAAATGAAAGCTCAGGTGTTTCTCTAATCTCTTGATAGCAGCCAGGGCTTTAAGAGATACTCCCTCTGTCATGAAACTAGTAATGTAACAGAACCAAGTTCATATTTTCAGAGTAAATCTTTCTCTTTGTGGTTAGAGCAGTTTCCTAGCAGAGAAAACTGCTTTCCATTAAAAAAAAAAAAATACAATCCCTGAGCTGTCATCTTGCCACCACTGGATTTACCAGCATAGAGGATTTCTTGCACAATTTTCTGAGCAATTCCTGAAACTGATATTTTGCAATTGCTTTAACCTCTCTACAAAGTGACTTCTTAATGCATATTTCCCCCACACATTCATAGAGGATTAGTATTCTGTTTTAGCTAAAGAAAGACTAAGATGATCACTGTCTTAAAGTCTTTGATTCCCTCTTTTCAGCTGTAGTTCCTCCTACAGTAAATACTACTTAGTGAATTAACTAAAGTCCCTTTATTCTTTGTCAAGATACCATAGTAAATTGAGCCACAGTGATTTTCTTGACTCAAAACACCTGTTACTTCTGTCCTTTGCAATCTAGGAAATACCTGTAGTCAGAAAGACTTTATTCTTGTCATGGGAGATGCTAACATTCTGGTGTCTCCTTCCAAATTTTATGAGAGCAAAAAAAGAAAATGCAAATTCTTTATAAAGACTTTTAGTGTGCAGCGTTCACAAAACCTCCAAGCTTCTTTGTCTAAAACAACTTTAGAATAGAATAGAATAGAATAGAATAGAATAGAATAGAATAGAATAGAATAGAATA
>Ga0065711_1034575_pt1 | contig 23549 bp, 11 predicted proteins | sample Hoacrofraction12_FD_59098 | JGI IMG/M metagenome (GOLD analysis project Ga0065711, IMG submission 59098) | Hoatzin crop microbial communities from Cojedes, Venezuela - Epithelial fraction 12 v2 (version 2) | ecosystem: Host-associated > Birds > Digestive system > Esophagus > Crop | place...
TTTCACTTTTCACTTGTCACTTGTCACTTGTCACTTGTCACATGCTAGTCTTACAATCAAGGGACTTGCTGCCCTTACAGCTCAGCTCACAGAGGGAGGATGTGACTGTTTCTTCTCCTCTTATCCGTGTCATGGCATTGCCTCTGTCTCAAATTTAGCCTAATATGGCAACACGAATTATGCACAGATTCTGCTGTTGGCTTGGGGTTCTACAGGAAAAGGACAGTAGAAAACAGCTATGGAGATGATAGTGACTTAAAAGCCACAGCAGATTTTTCCAAAAAGGCTACTTGATTTTCCTGTTATTCATGGTGGTTTGGCATTCCCACAGTAAAATGTTTTGGGAAAAGCTCCAATATGCCTTTCACGATGCACAATGTCAAATACAGAAAAATGTGCAATTATGATTACTAAATGTAATGAAAACTACTAACAGTCGGCTAAATTAGTGTAACGCGTGGCCCACCAAATTGTAGATGCTTCAGTACAGAAAGACCTTTAGAAACTTGATGACTGGGCCAATAGAAACCTCATAAAGTTGTAAGAGGGGAGGTGCAAAGTTCTGCACCAAGAGCAGGGTAACCCCGTGCACTGAGAGTCAGCTGGCTGAGCAGCAGCACTGATGACAGGGGCTGGTGGCACGGGCTGGTGGCAAGGGTCACAGCGGAAGCTAAGCTGAATGTGAGCCACTAAGGTGGTGAGGAGGTAGGAGCATGTGATGTACAAAGCCTGAGGGAGTTTGTTCAGCCTCAAAAGAAAGCAAAGAGAGTAATTAAATTGTTGTTTTAAACTAATGAGGGAGGATTTAAAGATAAGACAGAGCTACTCCCCTCGGAATTGCACAGCAAGAGGACAAAAGTCCTGTTATGGGTTTGCATGGCAAGGTTTTGGTAGCAGGGGGAGGGGGCTACAGGAATGACTTCTGTGAGAAGCTGCAAGAAGCTTCCCTCATGTCTGACAGAGCCAATGCCAGCCGGCTCTAAGATGAACCCATTCCTGGCCAAGGACAAGCCAATCAGCGACGGTGGTAGCGCCTGTGTGATAACAGAATTAACAAGGGGAAAAAAGAAAAAAAACAACTGTGATGAAACGGCAGAGAGGAGTGAGACACTGTGAAAGAAACAACTCCGCAGACACCAAGGTCAGTGAAGAAGGAGGGGGGAGGAGGTGCTTGAGATGCTGGAGCAGAGAGTCTTCCTTTGCAACTCATGCTGAAGACCATGGTGAGTCAGGTTGTCCTCCTGCAGTCCATGGAGGTCCACGGTGGAGCAGATCTCCACCTGTAGCCCATGGAACGGACGCCACACTGGAGCAGGTGGCTGTCTGAAGGAGGCTGTGACCCTGTGGGGACCCCGCACTGACCAGGCTCCTGCCAGGACCTGTGGACCCGTGGAGAGAGGAGCCCACACAGTAGCAGGTTTGCTGGCAGGGCTTCTGACCTGGTGACCCATGCTGGAGCAGCCTGTTCCTGAAGGACTGCACCCGGTGAGAAAGACCCACGCTGGGGCAGTTCGTGAAGACCTGCAGCCCGTGGGAAGGACTCAAGTTGGAGAAGTTTGTGGAGAACTGTCTCCCGTGAGAGGGACCTCATGCTGGAGCAGGGGAACAGTGTGAGGAGTCCTCCCCCTGTGGAGGAAGGAGCGGCAGAGACAACGTGAGATGAACTGACCGTAACCCCCATTCCCCATCCCCCTGCACCACTCGGGGGGAGAAGGGAGAGAAACGGGTGTGAAGTTGAGCCCGGGAAGAAGGGAGGGGTGGGGGGAAGATGTTTTAAGATCTGGTTTTATTTTTCACGATCCTCCTCTGATATGATAGGTGATGAATTAAACTTCCTTTTCTCCTCAAGTTCAATCTGTTTTGTCCGTGACAGCAATTGGTGAGTGATCTCTCCCTGTCCTTATCTCAACCCTCGAGCCTGTCATCGTATTCCCTCTCCCCTGTCCAGCTGAGGAGGGGCAGTGATAGAGTGGTTTTGGTGGGTACCTGGCATTTATCCAGGCCAAACCAAAATAAGTCCACATTTAAAACCTACAGTAAGGAAGATTTCAACCAGATAGACAGACAAGAAGCCCACAGTGGGAGAGATCAAGCACGGTGGGAGAGACTGCCAACAGAGGCTGTGGAATCTCCATACTTGGAAATGCTCAAAGCCTGGTTGGAGAAGGCCCTGAGCATCTTAATGTAACTTTCAAGCCAGCCCTGCTTTGCACATTAGGTTGTACCAGGTGACCTAGAGCAGACCTTTCCAATCTAAACTACTCTGTGCTTCTGTAACTGTGCTCTCATGGTGAGTAAGATGAACTGCATACTGGGTTCTATCAGGAGGGCATTGGTCGGTAGATCTGTGGGAGCTCTTATCCTCCTTACCCAGCACTGGTGAGGCTGTCCCTGGAATGCTGTGTGGAGGTTAAGGGTCACCTACTGAAGAAGGATGTCAAGAACTGGATAGGACCCACAACATGGTCAAGGGCCTGAGACACTTCACTGATAAGCCATAGCTTATCAGCTAGCTGGTTAGACTCATTTTATCCCATAAGCCAGAGCTTAATGGATTTAAGCTTATTCACTCAGGGGAAGAGGAATCTGCAGGGTGATCTGATAGCAGCCTACAGCTGCTTGAAGGACAGTTACAAAGACAACAGATCCGAACTCTTCTCAGTAGTGGCAGACAGCTTGACAGGGAGCGACAGCCACAAAATCGCAATTGGAAGGCTCCATATGGACATTGAGAACAACTCTATCTCTAGGAGAATGGCTCCGCAGAGGGACTGGTCCCCTAGAGAGCCTCTGGAATCTCTGTCCTTGCAGGTTTGCTAGTCCTAACTACACAAAAACTAGCTGAGTGAGAGGATGGACCAGTCAGCCTCCATAAGTCCCTTCTAACCAACATTTCTACCATTCCATAAAAATTATATTTTCTAAAATTCTATTTGATTAACATTAAACACAACTGTCTAGCTGAAACCAAGACCTCTGGAAGTTTCCTTATTGCAAATAAACAGGATATCAGGGTAGGACATAGCATGAAAAAGCCTATTTTTCCTAACCTTTTTTCCCCAATTATATAGCACTAGCCACTGTCAAATGCTGAGCTAAAGGGACCATTAGATTGACCTGTCTTTTAAGGAAAATACCGGTTCCAGATTCCTAAAAAAAATATAATGGCTCTTTCCACATCTGAAGAATGTAAACATTTGCTGAAGGTAACAAAAAGTCTGACTGTCTTCCAGTCAACAGTCACGGCCAGTAGATGCAGTGCATTCAGGTACTGTCCCTGAGGGATCATGAAATCCTGGCGCTATGCAACATCCTTGAAAATTTTCCTATTGATTTCAGTTAAGCAGGATTTCAAGCAGATAGTTTTAATCTGCCCACTCATGAGACTGAAAGACGGTAGTTATTTATCACTCACTTGACTAAAATTGAGAAGTACGTATATTTTAGAAAGTAAACTAGGTGAAAGGGTGTTTCTTGTATAAGGATAAATATGTGGTGACAAAGATGAGTCATTGGATGGATGCACTTTTGCCTGCTTACTTAGTACTCTTTGCACATAATAAGTGATTTTTAAAATATCCTGCTATCATACCAACTATACTGCCATGTGATGAATACGGGGGAAATCCTGACTCCTTTGAAGTCATGGCAAACTTCCCATTGCCTGTATTGGCCAGCACCTTGTATGAACATGACTGCGTGAGGCACATGAAATATAGTTTTAGCAAATGTCAGCAAGAGCCGGTGGCAGAGTTGTATCTAAGACCAAAGTATCTGTTATATAGCAATTACATTTTATTTCCCGCTAAGTCAAACAGTTATGTTACGGGATAACAACTACTATGCCATAGAAGAAAAACACAGAGCGACTGGGCAGCAGTTGAAAGGCTGGTGTCTGAGCCTATCTCAAAGCTCAGGCTCCTCTTTTTGTTGGTTACAGCATTCTTAGGGTAACCTTCACTCGAGTTTCTTGCCTTAAGGATGATCTTATTCTTTGATGTTATTTCCAAAATACTGGGGCCCCAATTTTGCTCTCATTGACTTCAAAGTGAGCAGATTCACTCCCTCTGTGGATATTCTTTCATCTACTATATGGGAATATTTCACATATAAAGGACTACTTTTAAATGAAATTCCAAATTTTTATTTATACAAAAAACAACTGCATGGTTTTGACTCAATTTGAAGTTAATATATCTTTGGGCTCCTGTTACTATTTGTCTTGGCTTCTTTTGACAGTTCTCATTTCTCTGTATGTTGTGTACTTGGGAACTCAATTGGTAACTATTCTTTCTCTTGGGTAGGATTTTTCAGTCTTACAGCCTAACGTTTCTCCAGGAGACAAAAAAGCAATATCAGATGAAAGAGCAAGGGAAAGAGTTTGCTTTCTCAAGTCTTCTGCTTCACCCCATTGAGTACCCAGCCAGTCAGAAAAATGCAGCTGAAAAGGCATTTTATACAAGCCAAGTCAAGTACAGGTCAATTTGGCACAGAGTGGAGAGCCCCACCTCACCCAGAGAAGTCGGAGATACCAGTACAAGATTAGTTACATCTATGCTCATCATTTCTGGCGTGGGTTTCCAGTCTAATATATTCCCTCAGACTTTTTATTCACAGTTAAGTTGATACACTGGTTTCCAAGCTCTCTGAAATAATCTAAGAACCTAAATCAGTTTATTTGTAATGTAAGTGGTCATCATACCCCAGTTACACTGTGGTCTGACATTATGGCTGAACAGCCATCATGATCACACTGGAAAACCAGTCTGCAGCACTGCTCTGCCAGGCGTGTGCGCTCGTACTTCCCCCATTTTAGCACTAGGCTGCTGCTTTTACAAATCACCTTCTGAGCTACTGCTTTTTTGTCCCTTGTCAAGGATTCCCAAGTGTCTGAGTGTCTGCATGTCCACAAATCCAGGACAGGCAGCCACTTCTCAAGTGCATATGTGTGCTACAGCGTATGGGCACAGCATGGGAGATTTATAGCATGTGGGGCCCACTGTGCAACTGATTTGCACATGCACTGGAAGTAAGATACATTTTGGACACTGGTTTTGCAGCACATGCACTGAAGGTTCAATTTACATGTGCACAATAACTCTAACGCATCTGGGATAGATCAGGCTCCACGCACGTGCAAATATGTGAGAACTGTGTTAGTCTGAAAGAAGATTACAGGGGTAGAGTAGGCAGGGTTGAAAAGATGATGGTCTGTCTCTGACTTCATTGGACCCACTAGCAGAGTGAGACACTGTCCAACACATTCCAGTAGCATCACTGGGTTCAGACAATACAGATCCTTTCCCCAAGGCTGCAAGATAGTTTGCAGACAGACGGCCAGGATGCTCGTAGCAAAGGAAGAAAACGAGAAACATTCTCATCTCAGCCTCATACCTTGGTAAAGCCCATGTAAAGCTTCACAGTTACGGTTTCAGAATTCATGGCTATGCAGGAATTGTTCCTTCATTGAAGTCTGTGGGAATACAACATGACCTTCCCCTCAGCCTGGCTGGCCAAGATGGACATCTGCTGTAGGATCAGAAAGAAAAAGGTAAGGTGTATGAAGAGACACCACTGCGGCTATCTGCTGTACATACTGAAGGAGCATGTAGGAAACTCTCCCAGAAGTAGAACTGTGCTTCCTATAAGGACATGGTGCTATCTCTTTATCCCAGTGCTTTGGGAGCTCTCTCACGCAGCACAAAGCAAGGAACAAAATGCAAACCTGTAAATCAGGTACCAACTCAATGAACTAAACCAAAAAAAATTAGGCTTTGTAACTGAAAGCAGACAGACAGACAGCTAGTGCTGCAGCAGCTGCTGAAAACTATAAGTAATTTTGTTTTCTTCATGTACAAGAAAACCACCAAACTTGCCCACAGGGCTTCCTGAGTCTGTGCAGGCTGCGCACGTGTACGTACGGTAGTGTAGTCACTTCCATTGTGTAGAGGAACTAGTTTTGAATAAGATGAGCAATAGTACAGGGTCTTATCACAAACTAATATACTTACTGCTTCTTACTTCTCCCTTTGTACTGCCACAGACCCATGAGTTCAGTAGCGGTACTCGCAATCACACCTACTCGGAGATAACATTTTCTATTGCAAGACATAGCTATTGCAACATCAGTGAATACCAGATTATTTTTCCTGCTAGCTCATAAGGCAAACTATGGGGCAATACCAGTTTGACCCTAACTGCAGTGGCTCGAGGTATGACAGTCAGTGCAGGTACAGGTTTTTCCACACTGTTTTGCCAAAGTACTTCAGCCATGATGTAGAGTTTGTAAGCTGTTCTGATACCCAGTCTGGGCTGAACTGAAACTGTCAGCTCTGACGAGTTTTGTGATGTAAAAGCAGACCTTGTGTGAGATAACTGCCGCAACTTTCACTTGAAATTACAGATTAAGAAATAGATTAAGAAATAAATTAGTTCAAATGCTTCTTCAGCTTCAAGATCTTCAAGCTAAGGCCTTGAGAAAAGAAAGATATGTAATTAATTTTTTGAAATTGTTTCTTGAAGAAAGGAATATTAATATGGTGGTAACAGGTTACAGCATTTAACACTGTAGCCTTGGCATTTCTTATTAAATATTTAACTACTGGCAACTGCGTACTTCACAAGCACCTGTGAAAATGAAACCTGTCTTTGAGAACACAAGATTGATACTCATAAAATAAGGGCCAAGGACAAGGATAAATAGAAATATTATAAAGTTGTCACATGACTTGTTAGCTCCAGGACAAGGTTTCAGACTCTGTTGATATTTACTTGAATGCATAATATTTTTCCTGTGGAGACAAAGGTTTGTAGACCCACTGGAATAAATGCATTTAATTCTCAAACTGATTTTTTTCAGGATTATATGTAAAACACTCCTTGTATTTGTAAAGCGGACTATTATTGAAACATGGCGGTCAAAATAAAGCATAGATAAAAAAGTGGAGAACTTCGTGATGATAACAACACTGTGCACCTTTGTACCCAACCTCAGCATAATTTCTTTTGCAATGATACTTCTACAATAGGAAACATCTGAGTCAATTTGCTTTTGAGAGCTAAAAGTTGGTGCCGATCTACGTCTTTGTAGGATTTTTATCCTGACAAGCAGATGAAATGTGGCAGATTAAGAATTATTTTTCTAGTTCTTGCATTAAAGTGCTATTTTTTTTTCCACATGAATAATAGGAATATGGTAAATTTAGTAAATTGCTTAAGAACCTACAGAACTTTTTTGTTATGTATACACTGCAGTTCTCTACCCATATTTTACTGCATTGTATGGGAGTATTTAAATTTTGGTTGTAATTAAGGCCTAGTAACACCTAGTTTGAACAAGGAATATTCTAAACTGCTGAGGAGTAACCTTGTCAAAGACTGCTTCTCAGAAACAGCCTACACAAGTCCATCTCCAGTTATTTCTGAGGACAGCAGTTTATTATTTTCTCTTCAGTATATTAGATCACATGAATTAGTGATCACTTGAATTTTCCTAGTAAGAGCAGAAATACCAATTTAATGGCTGATTAAACTGGCTGTAGTAATTTTGAATGAAATCTCAAAGGAACACAAAGTGGATGAACAAAACACTGATCACAGATAATGACAGTATTACATTCTTGTTATTGTCATGTTTAAGTAATAGAATAGGGCTCCTGCCTACATACCTAGAATATGGTAAGCAATTTATATTCTGTCTTATTCTTTCTTAAAAGAAATACATATGCAATGTATCAAGCTATAAAATATATCACATCAACAGGTCTGAATGTTGAAGACCTCTGCTCACCCCAAGTGAAAGTCATCCATTGCTGAACCAAGCCTCAAGAAACTGGCTTAGTGCCTAGTCACTGTGGTGGGAGAAAAACTTTTCATATATGCTGGCAAATCATTTAGCATGTTCACCTCCGTTCTTTATCCATTTGAAAGAAAAAGGGAAGGAGCACTTTGGTAATTCACAAAACATGAGACCAACACACGCTGCTCAAGTAATTGAGTGATGAAAGCTGCATAAGGACAGAGAAGTGGCCATGAGCTGGACCTTCAAGGGAGCTGCAGGCTCCCAGAGAGTACATGCAGGCGCTCGCTGCTCTCTGCTCCTGTGAGTGTGTCTCATGCCTCTCCCAAACAACAATCCCTAAGGAGCAGTAAAGATTTCATCCTCTGTCCGCTGGCAGTGCTTTAGGCTCCTCTGTTGAAATTGCCAGCATGGATGCCGGTTAGTGGCAGGAGCAGGGATGATTTTGTGATGAAGATGTGTCTCTCTTAGGAGCTGGATGAAATCTACCCAAGTTATTTTGCAGGACTTCTTTCAGCAGGCTGTATTACAACCTTTTTCAGTCACCACAAGCCTTTCTCAATTCAGATGAGCAACAGATCAGAAAATGAAGAGGAGTTTAACTGCACTTTTGAAACAGCATTACCATATCTATTCCTGTTTCTATATGTAGTTATATTTTCTTAGCACTGTTTCTGAGCCACAGTGATTTTCTGACAGCTGGTTGCCTAATTTGATTCCCCAAGAAGAGACACAAAACTGGGTGTTAGATGAGATGCTTTTATTAGACACACTCACATCCATCAATGTGCTGGGAAGGACCAGGCAATAAATTCTGCCTTGTCCTTGCCCTTCCAGTATGTTCATTGATAATGGCCACAGCCATAGAGCAGCCCTGTGTGAGTCACTGGTTAATTTGTCCATTTCCCCATTGTTCTTTGGATGAGCCTCTATGTTCTCTTTATGTTCCTTCATATACTGACACCACAGAAAGTTTTAGCTTGGGGTCTGGCTTGTGGTCTGCTCTTCTTGTTTCACACCAAGGTTGATGTGATATTCTGTGTACGTGCATTGATTTACTGTAATCATAGAACTGCCTACTATTTCTTATTATTTGCTTAGTTACTATAGTTTTTAAGGCTTTAGTCTTGCCAAGAAAGCCATGGTGAACAAATAAATCTCCAAGTGTGCAAAAGGTTTCTGTGTCACACAGCCCACAGGAGGAAAATAATACAAAGCTCAGAACAAAGGAGACCCTGTTTACACAGGTCCCTCAGCACTTCCATTTCTTCCTTAAAATAGAGGGAAGTATTGTGGTATCCAGGATGATACTAAACAGCAATGAGGGGCAAAGACAGACTTTTTAGTGGCAATTTTTATCCACAGTAAGTTATAAATATCTTGTGGAATGTCATGACTGTATTACAGAAAATATTCAAGTTGTCATGTATAATAGGGGCATAAGCTAATACGTGGTCATGCTCTGCTTTGCTGGCGGTCTCTTAACCTTTTGAAATTCCTTGGCTACATTTACTGTTTTGCAGGCAAATAAATAGAATGCTTATGAAGCTAATGGAGTTGGACCTGCTTGTACCAGTGTTGCATTCAGTCCCGTACCGATGGTCAGAAAGTATCAAGCCGCTTGCTAAATGTTCATTACAATGCATGAGGCTGGAGCATAGTTTAGATAACTAATTTAACATGGCCCTTTCTGTCTTCAGTTCAAAGCAATATTGAAGTATTCTACCTGATTCTATAATTTCTGTGTATATGACTTGCTATGCAAAAGTACCGTAACATACAGAGTTGTGTCATTTAGAGTAATGCTCAACACTAGGAGACTGGATGAAATAGCGTAGAATAGCATAGTTACAGTCAATCTGGTTTACAGATTATTTTTGCATTATATTATAATATTGTTTTATAAAATTGTTTCAGGACAAAGAATAGGCTGTCCTCTATCCCTGGAAATGTACTACTATGCAAAACAACAACAAGCAGAAGTGTGGTCTGGTTATCTGTGGGCTGGCTGTATTTACAAGTCACTCTGCTATGTGTATAATATGAAGTTCAATCAGCTCAACGACACCTCTGAAAATCATAAACACATTCCAAAAAACTTTGATCCCTTAACTGAATTATCCAGTAAACCTTCTGTAATCAATGAATATAGGTAGGCACTTGAGATTGGCTTGGCTCAGTCACTCTCTAAAGGTATGTCTCTGTCACTACTCGCTGTAAAGCAACAAATTAGGCACTTCAGTTAGGAGCCTGAAATAACCAAGAGGAGCTGTGCAAAAGGCTGTCCAAATTTTGCAACACCCAAGAAGATGTTTGCACTGTTATACTCAGAAAGGACATTTTTTTCTGTCTCTTCTGTATCCTTCTGTGGTTCCAGAAGGGTCACTAGAAGGAGTGCTCCAAGGATAACAAACACTGGCGCTGTAACCATTTCATATGCAGACTATAAAGTGATGTCTTCTGACACCATTTCACCTTCTTGGATATCTATAAAAAAAAAAATCCTGATCTTGCTCTTTATTACTACTCTTTAATACTACTCAAAAACAAACAACTCTTCAGGCAGAGCATTTCTAAAGGCTAATTCCATGTCTGTAGCCATCAGTCACTTGGCATACATGTCTCACAACCTGAAGTGTGATAACAATTACTCAGAAATTAATTTGTTTATTTGCCTGAGACGAAGCCTTTACCCCTGACATTGTCTTGATAGGAATGTCAACAAAAGCCACAGGCTTCCAAGGGTGGACTGAATCTGGTAGGGGCTTTTTTTGTATCAGCATAAACAAGATCTGCATAATTCAATTTCTAATTGAATTGCTCATCTCAGTCATAGCTGTTTGGCTAATTATTCTGCAAAATTAATTTTATTTACTTGACTGACTTTTAAAAATTATCACTTCTGTGATATTGTAGCTTAAAGGTAATTCGTTACTTGGGAGCCAAGGTGTCTTTTTGATCTAATGACTGTGAGAAAAGTAAAATCTCCATCTTAGTCAAGTTTATTTTTAGTGCTGTGATTTCTACATTTGCTGTAAGATAAATGGAAGCTTGGCACATCAGATTTTTGAAACTTTTTAGATAGCTTATGCTAATTTATGTGATGTGCCAGATTCATCCCTGTCAGCTCTCAGTCAAAACCAGGATGTGTGTCTTCAGTTTTAGTTATTGGAGTGCAAAAATTTGACTGCATAAAGCAGAAGGGCTTTATCTGGGTGCTATTAATAGAAGACAGATTGTTGGAGCTGAGGTCGTTCAAAAGAAGGAGGAGTACACTGGAACAGTGAAGCTGGCCGACAACAAAGGTTGACCTAGCTCTAAGGCATGACCTCAGCTAGAGACAAATTAATAGGCTTTTAGGGTTGTGTGTAGACTGAAGGAAAACTCAAAATGAATGGATAATCTATTTTTACTTCTTTCTTCTTCCTCGGTACATAGATATGGAGCTTGGTACATGTTTGAAAATAAAGAGAACATTAACAAAGAAACACACTTCCAACCACTTTTGCTTCTAGATAGAGTAGCCAACAACTCCATCATTTTTGGCTAGCTGCTCAGAATGAAGGGAATAGCAGCATTATATAAAATCGTTGCTTTGTCAAGAATATTTTGAGTCCCATTATGTTAGAGCAACATTATGGTTTCATGAGTTATCAGTCCCAAAGGAAGTCCAAAGCAAAGGTTGCTAGTGTAAAACTTCACTACCTGTCTGCTACAGAGTAAAGCCTATCAGATAGGTGTTTTTAGTGCGACATGACATGTAGGAAGATAGGTACAAGCATATAAGCAGACCAGTAAGTGTGCAGGTGCAGAATTTTTGTGAGGATTCTCCCCTGCAGCATATTGTGGGGACAGAAGCTTAGCAGGACCCTGCATCCCCTACCACTATGGATCCTCTCAGGGAGAGCTCCCTCAGCCTCTCGTGCAGTCCCTTGTGACTTCATGCATGGCTGCTAGGATTAGCTGTTAAGATTATACAGAATTTTTAATGGTCATATTTGTTTTTCAGTATCTTATTTTTTAAATGTTAGATGCTCAGAGCTCATTATGGTTGAATTAGTTGAGAAACATGGCTAAATGAGAGAAGAATCTGACACAGAAGTTCATTAGAGTTGGGAAGCATCATTTAGTATGCTTGCCAAAGCCAGACTGCATTTTAAATCTCCAAATAGTCTCAGCTTTGGAGGTTAAGCGTGACTTTTTCTGTAATGCAGCAAAAACATGATACTAATGTGTGTAAGTTCATTGAGGGCCTTTGGAAGCTAGGAAGCAATTAGGGAGATAGTAGATTAAGAATCTGAATGGCAGAAGAGCAGCAGACAAAAGAAATTGGAAGGAAAGAGATTATAATAACTAACATATGTATCTTGGTATCAGAAAACAGCTACCAAACTTATTGTAATGTTTGTGACTCTTCTCTTCTTAGCATAGCATCTTATTGTTACTATCTGCTTTTCCAGAAGTTCAAGTGATTTAGTGCGCACTGGAAATGAAAAATAAATGTTTTAAATTATGTTCAAAATTGGTGCATTAAAATAGAGAAAAGAATTTAAATTCACCATGTTGAGAACCTAGAGGATGACAGAATTGGGCATCTCTGTGCAATTTTAATTTACTCTTCTGATGCACTGATATTGTGACTGTCTTTAATAGCATGAAAGTGTACTGCCATTTTTCAGTAGTTTTCCACCTCATCCAGTGATTTGGATTAAAAAGAAATCTCATTTTCTTTACAGAGGTTTCAGGAGTACTGTTAATAGAATAAGCTAAGCAATTCAAAACCATTATTCTAGTTATCTCCACAATGCGACTGCTACTTTATGTGGTATCATTATTCTCGTTCTATAGGCAGAGGCAAAGAAGCGAAAGGCAAAATTTTCAATACAAAATATATGCCAGTTTCTACTGTTCAGAAAAAAAAAAAAATCAGGGCCCTAATTTCTCCAAGTATAAGGATCACTTATTGGCCAAGGCAACAGTTTAAATGTAAAAAAATTGTCTAGAGTCACAGAAGCAGTCTGCAGCTGAAGGAAGGTTAGGATTCAGTCCCCCAGAAAAGCACTCAATTATCTAGTCTTAAGGTCATCACTTGCCATCCTGCTTTTCCCTGGTTTACCCAGTGCATGTCTGCTTATGTCTTTAAAGGAAACGGCCTGCAGTCTTTGCTCTTACAGGCTCCAGATTTGTCCCAGTGCGTCACCCATTCTCTTTGTGAAGTTGGCTTACCTTGTGATTAACTCACAATTAAATATGATATCATAACATATGCACAAGGCAGAACAAATGGAGATTGCATGAAGAGCCCTAACTGGGACATCTTGCAGGCTTGTGAGTGCTTGGCTTTACTATCTAATTTTTTTCAGTGCTTGTACTGGGAGGAAGTAAACTAATCTAAGCATGTTTCCCAGAGGGCATGATCATCAACATGCCGCAGTTGTACTGATTTTCAGTGTAAGTAATAAAGCAATCAGCCATCCAAATAATCTTACAGTAACTATTGTGTACTCAGCTGCTCAAATGAGTAAAAAGAGAAGGAATAAATAAAAATTTTGAAAGCAGAGTGTATTTTTTTAAAGAAAGGTACTGCAAATTCATTCTTTTGTGTTGTGTTTTAATTACCTGCCATCTTTGAAACAGCTGGCTCTGATCCGGGTCATGCTGAAATGTGTGAGCATCTTTCCACTGACTTCAGCAAGCATGACAGCATCTCTGGATGGCTATAAAGTTTGCTGGCATTTGACCTGAACTAGGCAGATTCAGCTCCTGCAATTTCAAATCACTGTTTTTAGCTCTGTTTTCCTAAGCACAGTAGTCTTACAGAGCTTAATCATTCCTTCCTTTGTCTGTTTGGAATGATGCTTTGTAGTAACTATATCGTTATGTATTTGTTAATATATGTCCTGCAGTAGCTGAACCTGAGAACAAACTCTACAGAACCATGGAGAGAATGCCAGTACCTAACCAGAGCTTCTCAAGGAGCCGTTTAGTGCTCTGGTTACAGCTGTACAAACAGAAAGCTAGAAAGAGAGGGAAACAGCAGACTTACAACCAGCAAGTCCTACAATACCCACGACTACAATGAAAGTAAAACTACAGCAACAATTCCTGCTGCTGGAAAAATGCAAAGTATGACTTGGACAGAGTCCAAGATTTCAGCAAGCTGTATAAAAATAAAGTTATCGCTTGAATAAACAACTCTGTAAGGTCCAAAAACCACCTCTTTCTCACACATTCCTACTCCGTGCTATCAGGGGCACGTGGGCTGTGTCTGGTGGTACACTCTCCTCCGAGCACACGCAGAGGGAGGCTTGTGTTAACGTGCAGTGACATGGGTAGACTGCATTCCAGGGCTCCCCTCACTAACCAGGGCACCTGGACCCCTATAAACCTGCCAGCCCTTTCTCTGCTTTCCTCAGGGAACCCTGTGCAGCACTGCAGATGAGGTTGACTGCAGCTGTGAGTGTAAGAAGGGGGAAAAGAGAGATTGTACACGGGGCTGGTGGTTCCTGTGTCCACGGCTGGGGATGACATCTTGCATCAGCTTCCCTTATAAATCATCTCTTACGTTTTCTTGTTTATTAGTTGGTACTGCCTGGCCAACTCTGTCATTTCTTGTAATAATTTGCTGGGTTTTTCTGTGCTTTTTATACCACCACCACATTTTTGCCAGGATTTGCAGATGTCTCACAAAGTGGCTGGATGCTACTGCTCTGACTGAGGTTCCCAGACACTGGGCGGCCCTGAGAAATGAGTACTCTGTGCCTCTACTTTGCACATGCAATGAGTCAGTTGCAGTTAAGATATTCCATGTGTTACAGAGTATGGTAACATTGACCTTGGCTGGCTGTCAGACACCCACCCAGCTGCTCTTTCGCTCCACCTCCTCAACATGACAGGAGGAGAAAATAAGGTGAAAAAGCTCATGGGTAGAGATAAAGCCAGGGAAATCACTTGCTAGTCACTGTCAAGGGCAAAACAGACTCGACTTGGAGAAGGTGGGCAACAGAATGACAGGCAACAGGACAAGATTAATTTAATTTTTTGCCAATTTAACAAAACAAAGAGCTAGTAAGAAACCAAGACAAAAATAAAACACCTTCCCCCCACCGCAGACCTTTTTCTCAGGTTCAACTTCAGTCTTTCATTCCCAAGTCTTCTGTGTCCTCCTCCCCCAAATGGCACAGGAGGATGGGGAATGGGGGGCTGCAGTCAGTCCGTAACAGCTCCTCTCTTCTGCTTCTTCCTCCTCACACTCTACTGCTGCTCCAGCATGGGTCCTTCCCATGAGGTCCAGTCCATCAGAAACTCACTGCTCCAGCGTGGGTTCCCCATGGGCCACAGTTCCTTACAGGAAACCTGCTTCTGCATGGTCTCGCCATGAGCAGCAGATTCTTTTAGGGCACATCCACTTGAGGTTTCCATGGGCTGCAGCATGGATATCTGCTTCACCATGATCTTCCAAGGGCTGCAGGGGGACAACCTGCATCACCTTGGTTTTCTCCATGGGCTGCAGGGGAATCTCTTCTCCAGCATCTGGAGCATCTCCCTTTTCACCTTTTTCTCTGATCTTGGTGTCTACAGGGCTGTTTCTCTTACATTTCCTCACTCCTTTCTCTCACAGCTGTTGTGCAGTGTTTTTAACTCTTTCTCAAATACTCTTTCCTGGAGGTGCCACCAGTCTGGCTGACAGGCTCAGCTGTGTCCTGCGGTGGGTCCATTGGAAGCCGGCTGGAGCTGTCTCTGTCCAACATGGGGGCAGCTTTTGGTCTCTTCTCACAGAGGCTAACCCTGCAGCGCCCCACTGCCAGCACCAGGGCATGGACAATCCATACGCAGAGTTTATGTACAATGTGAAGTAGGTCCAAATTGTCCTGAATGCGCCAGGTTGCAGCACCCATCCAGCTCAACTCTGCAACTCTCTGTGACTGCATCTGGGCCACCCGTAGTCAGTGTGCAGGCTGGGTGCAGTGTGGCCATCCTCATGGCTCTTTGCATCACAGAAGACTGCTCCTGCCCTTTCCTCCCATGCTTGCAACAGCATAACTCTCTTGCTCTGTCATGCCTCGCACCACATGATACGCTGATTCAGTTTGGTAATCCCATGAAAAACTGCTTCTGTTTCATTTGCATAGTTTTCTGACAAGTTTGTTTCCTGACAGATGGTGAGCATCTAAATAACCAAGTTAATTCATCTGTAAGGTTTAACTGTGTGTGAACAGCCACGATGGGCATTCTGCATAGTGTGCATGCAAATTTTTATTTCCAGAAATCCCAGATGAAAATATGGGATGCTTTTTGAATATGGAGTGGGCACAGGTATACATGATTTAAAAAAGTTGCAAATCCCCATGCCAGAGTCTGTTACCTACTTAGACCTCTGGGGAACAAAATTAACAAGCTTACAGGATGCCCTATTTTGCATATTATACTTTGTACAAAAAACACCCTAAATTGCACAAAACAATTAAAATCAGGCAAAGGATTTGATAATAGCTAAGGAAACCAAAAATCTCCAGCTGAAGGTCCAGAGAAGGATAAGGACGATCAAAGATATGAAACAGAAAAAGAAGGATTTTCTTAATAGACAAGGCTATTCAGCCAGGAGCATTCCCCTGAGATATGATATGATAGATGCCTATAAAATCTGGAGTGTCATAGTGAAGATGAATAGGGAATAATTGTTCACAGTTTTACTGAACCGCAAAATGTTAGCAACTGGGGGAGTATGCCTTGTTGCTATGCATGTCTGTCAGTGTCAGGGTACTAGGCTGGTTGGACATTTAATCTGAAGCAGTAACAAACACATTCTTAATGATACCCTATATTTTAAGCTGAGCAAGAGATCTAAATAAAGAGTATTATTTCTTGAACATTTCATAAATGATCATTAATGACTAAGCTATGATCTTTTTCGTTATGTACGTCCTCATCAAGCACTGCAGGTAAACATGAGTATTAGCTTTGCCCCCAGTCAAGGTGATAGCACTGATGTATTCCACAACTTGAACATTTACAGAGGAGAAGAGGGGAGAGCACCCCAGAAGGTGCTGCGTGCTTCTTACTCCTGGAGGTCAAGCAGCTATATCTAGACAAGCAGAAAGCCTGGGTGGAAAATAATGGTTCTGCCTGAGGACTGGAAGTAAGAGACAACTGGGGATGAAAGAGCCACAGTAGAGAAACTCAGTAGATTCTTTGCTGCAGTCTTGGGAAGGCTCCCATAACCTGTATATCCTTTACAGCAGAGAGAGCAGAAGAGGTAGGTGGGTTTGAAGTATGCATACCAGAAGTATTTAAACCAAGCATAAGATATAAATGTTACTAAATCACCAGGACCGGAGGGCTTTCATGTGAGTTCAGAACGAAATGAGACGTAAAATTGCAGCAGACCTGTTGGCCATCTACAGCAGGTACTGGTGTGGGGAACATGGGAGCTACTGAGCAGTGAGTCTGACTCATGGGAAAATGACAGAAAAGGTCTATAATAAAGAAAGAAATTGCTGAATACATGAATAAACCGTCTATTGAATAAGCGTCAGCATGGCTAGGGTGAAGGGGTGTCCTGCCTCCCTGGCCTGCTGGAGTTCTATAGCATGGACAAAGGGGACAGTACACATGAATTTCCAAAAAGCCTTTGACCACATTACGTGCCAAAGGTTAAAAAAAAAAATCCTGACACTCCCACAGGATTGCAGGAAATGATCTTTTATTGACTCGAGGATGGATAAAGGATGGGAAATAAAGACTAGTGTTTTTCCAGGGTGGAGAAATACCATCAGTGGAGTCCTGTAGAGACTGGTGTTGGGGCCAGATTTATGCAGCATCTTCACCAGTGACCTGGAGAGGGAAACACAGCAAAATCCTCGAGTTTGAAGATGATGCTAAGCTCTTCTAGTAGACAGTGAGGAACTCCAGAAGGAGTCTGCAAAACAGAGTGGACAAAAAGGCATCAAATTAGTTTCAGTCTATCTAAATTAAAAGCAATACACCTAGAGAAAAATAATCTGAAGGGTGCCTACAAGGAGAATTCAGAATTGGCAGTTCTAGCTCAGGAAAGAGATCTTGGAATCGTAGTCAGTTTATTAAAATCGTTGGCCTGGTGTTCAGTGGCAACCAAAAAAAGCCAGCAAAATTAGAGTATCATCTGGAAACGTATTGAGAGTAAGACAAGGAACATAATGTTCCACTATGTAAAACCTTCTTCCGACAAACTTAAAATTTCTCGGTCTTCAAGAAGAGCACAGTGGAGTTAGACAAGGTACAGAGAAAGGCAACTAAAATGATTGAGGGGATGTCATGGCAGCCTTGTTAGGAAAGATTAAAATGGCTGAAGCTGTTTGATAGGGAAATAAGAAGGCTGAAAGGAAAAAGAAGTAAGATTTACAAAATCATGAATATGCTAGAAAAGGTGAATGTAAAAGTGAAATTCACTAAATCTTGCAATGCAAGGACTAGAGAGCACTTGGTGAAACTAGATGAAAATAGACAAAAGGCAGATATTATCACAGGCTTGAAATGGAGCGGAAAAATTCATTAAAGGGAACAGGCAGCGATGGATGTTGCCTTCTGACATCTTTTAACCAAGACTTGTGGATGCTGGGGAACTGTAAGGGGAATGGACTCCAGATAGTGGTCTTGTCTGCTTTCTTCCAAAAGCAGCTTCTATTGCCACGGTAAGAGACAGTATGGGCACTAATGTTTTGACTCACTGGTCCTACAATAGGAAGTTTCATGTATTCTTACCCACAGACTAAATGGGCTAGACTAAATGAGACGTAAGGAGAAACTTCTCGTAGTGAACACATACAGAAGCCACCACTTTATTTTTTTATTTTCTTCAAACCCCTTTCCAAAAAAAAAAAAAAAGGAGGAAAAAAAACAATTAAGGAATTTCCTTTCACTAATCTCATCCTCACCCTCACAAAAACATCCTATTTCCATTCCTTCATCTAGAATCAGCTTATTAAACATTAAACTCAATACAAATTGTGCAATACACTCTTATTGATTACTAATAAAAAAATACAGCAAGTACAATAAACACAAGGACATGACAACATTAATAAATACTACATTTCTTTCAGAAAAAGTCCCTTGGCCAATGAAATGGAAGATTTTTGTTTTAGTCTGTGCCCCTCACGTTAATGATCAAATTAAATGGGACTAGATTTCTAGTTCTCACAGCTCTCTTCGTCTCGGAAATCTACAAAAGGTTTTACTGTCCTCCCACTCTGCTCATCATCCCTCCAACCAACATGTGAATAAAATCTGCTCTCCTCCCTCGCCAGCGCCCTTCCTCCCACCAGAACCAATAAAGAACAAAACAAGAGTTGCTGTCCTGACTTCTCACTCTGTTGATAAGCATGCTTGAAGCTTATTTTCTCACTCCCCTCTCCCATTCACAACCATAAAGAAAGGAGTTCTGCATTAGTTCCTTTTGGTACCTATATAACAAAGCAAGTCAAAGCTTTTCTTTCTTCCCACACCTTCCTTTCTCACATATCCTGCTTTGCTTGCTGTCTTCCTATTAACCCCAATAGGATGCCACAGTTATTCTTAGTAGTTTCATTACCTTCAGGTGTCTTTATGGTTTCTTATCCTGTAATCCTCATCTATTCAGGGCTCATACATCCATTTACCTTAGTTGAATGGTTATGGCCTCCCACATGTATCCCCACCTGCACTTAAAGCCCTGGCCATTCTGCTCACTCTGAGTTGTCCTCAGAGCTGTGATATTGCCTAGTGTTGCCTGTTGCCCACATCACCTACCCTGAGGGGGGATGCAGCGATATACTCCATGTATCCCCCCCTGCCGCTCAGACAACCATAGTGCCAGCGAAAGAGTAAGACCCTTTGTCCCCAGTCAATATTCAACGTTACTAATGTTCAGTTGGACTGAGTAAGGGCAAGTGACCGGAAAATCAAAGTCCCACAGTCCCTGAGCTCAGAAGATTTAGAGCACTCCTCTGGATGATGTTTGTTCAGTTGCCCTGAAGCAGAATGGCACTTTGAACTCAGTCCATCCCCAGCCCTGAGAAATGCCTTAACTGAAGGTATCTGTCAAGTGGACATGAAGCCACAGCCATCCTTGATTTCCTTCACCTCAGCAGGACTTCAGAATGCAACTTCTCATACTAAGCGTTTAACTTGGTCTAGAACTAATCTTTCATCCATTTGAATGCAGAAAAAAAAGACAAACAGTATTCTGGATTAGCTAAATTGTATTTTTTTGAAAGGTTTTTATTCTGTCACTGAATTGGATGATCAGTTAGTCACAGAGCTTTCACTTAATGTATCCCTTAAACAGCTAAGGGAGTCACAGCAGTAAATGTCGGATATGGGGGGACCACATTGTTCTAGAAAGAAAGCATAATTATGTAATATTTTTGTAAACTAATGTTAAAATCAGCTTTTTATAACAATTAGACATGTTTGCTTCTATGTCTTATCTTTTATTACCCTTTCTATTTATTAAAAATTTTAAATGGTTGCGTGGTATGTGAGCAGATGTTCCCTTCTTATTTTAAAGACTAAAATATATTCTAAGCATTAAGATATAAAAGTAAATCAGCTTAGAAGGGGTTGATTTGTGGACAAAGATCTTTATTTTAAGGACACCCACTAGGGAATTTCTTATTCTTTTTTTGTTCATAAAGATTCAGAGCACATATGGGTCTGAGGGGGACATAAATGGCAAAACTTTCCTGGAGCAAGAACTTCACTGTGAATTTTCAACACTTCAGTGCAGGCACCCATAGACATTGCTGTGTTTTGTGTTGCACGTTCAGCTCTGTATCCCCAGTCTGTGTTCTGTGTATTTGCATCAGTTTATGATAGGTACAAATTTTCATAGCACAACAACTACATGGAATCAATTTTGATAAGTCATAGCATGACAACTGTGGGGAAAATGTTCTTTTAATTTAGTGCTCCTGGTGAACAAAATGTAATGGTGAACAAAATACTCTCTGCAGAAAGTGAAATGTCTACAGCAAATTTCAGCTAGCTTCTGGCAATGCGTTTTGATGCACAACACTGATACACGCAGAAAATTGTAATAGAATTAAATAATGGATTGTACTCTCTGGCCCCTAATTTTTGAGAGGAGGCTTCAAAACTAATTTAATTTCTCCTTTTTTTGAACAGAAAATCCATAATTACAGGTTCTTCAAGTACCATGCAGTGCTAAAGAAAAGCAAAATGCTACTTCAAAAATACTGCACCATTGAAATAGCTGTGAAAATTTGGTCTTCTCTTGTAATAACGCAAGCACCAGCCTAGGTGTCCTCGATCCTATCTTGAGAACTTCAGTCTTGAGCGATGTACCTAAAGAATACAGTGATTTATGAATGCAATTAGGAAATTGAATTCCTGTGGGAGCAGAAATGTGGATGCTGTGCAGTGGCATCCATAGGAAATTGAAACACTATAGCAGAAGGCTCTTAGCCAGGGAGAGTATACAGTGGACTGAGCTGGTAGTGTTTTAAAGACACAAGGCTTACAATAACACTACCAGACTTAAAACCTTAGTGGAAGTTTTGATTGTCTGGGCATACAACATTTGGACAAGTGTTTATCATGTATGTTGGACACCAAATGTCTTCTATGCACTTGTCAGAAAGACAACAAACAACATGAAAGAGGGCAGTAACAACTAAAAAGAAGTGACTGAGTCCTGGATGCTATCATTGTAATCATGAAATTGTATCTCAGATAATTATTGCCTATTCTTTTTTCTCCAGTACATCAGGGTATGGAACAGCAACTGCCAATACAGGAGTATGGAGAACTACTGTTGAAAAAAAAAAGAACCCGTACTCCCAGTTTTAGCCAAGTCATAAAAGACTCAAGCTAGTTAAAGAATTTAGAGTGTGAGATTTTGGTCTAATACTTTGCTGTATGGCATAGAGTTATTATATACATGCTCATTATTACATTAAATTACAATAATAAAATTATATATATTATTTTTTTAAATAAGGTGTAGGAAGGTGATTACAAATTCAGCAGTTGTCACCCCTAGAACTCTGACAACACTCACAGTTCTCTGTTAAGTTTGGATGGCCAAGAGTGAAAGATAAAGATTAGACAGATGAGTATAAAGGGATTTCTCACTCTGAGACAGAATTTATATCGGACGCATTAAACTCTGCCAAGCAGCTGGAGAAGCCTTGGGTTATAGCAGAGGCTCCCAGTTCTTACAGGAGCTCAGCACCTTGAAGTGGTTCTTACCACCTCCAGGTGCTAGGCAAGCTGTTGATCACCTTGAAGAATGAGGTTTTACTCAGACTTGCATGTACAGCTCCAATGAATGTGCATTAGATTCACAGGCACGGTAAAGAAACAGGGTAATTATCACCTGCCTGCTTAGATATTGCTGAGTTCTTATGGTGCTGAAGAGCTCCTAGCTTTCGAAAGAGAAAATTTGTTGGTTTAAGTAAAACAGATTTAATATATAGTATATGATTCATAAAATCTAGAGGGAATACAGAATTTGCCTATGAAATGTGTTTTAAATAAAAAATGAAGTAACAGTACAAAGCAATTATTCATTTAAAATGAATGATCTCCATAAAGGAAAAGATGTTTCTCCAAAAGAGCAAGGAATTAAACAGATTTTGCAGAGACACTGCCAAAGCTCAGGACAAAGTATAATCAGTTTACAAAATCCAATCTATTTTCTTCATCTCTTTGCCAAAACCACAGTATTAAGATTCATTTTGATTCAAATTTGTCCCAGGCCTACTTTTCCAGACTACCTGTTTTTAGACTCATTTTTGCAGCAGTTTCACAAACCTAGGAGATCCCGACACAGTCAAAAATGGAAAGATGTATTGTCCCTGCCCCCGAGAGCCCATTTCTGGGAACCATCTGCAGTCATTTTTACTGTCAAAGAGGTTTGGATTCAGAACTGTTGGTAACTGATGCAAGATCTAGGAGTCAGGCAAGAACAAAGCCTGTTTCTTAGCACTATTCGTTTTAAGAGAAACTGAGCCTTATCTCGGAAGCCTGTAAAGGACTTTTGATTCCTTGAAATATAGACCATGTTTATAAAGGTTCTGATAAATTTTATATTGAAAGCTTTCATCTAAATTAAGAGACAAATTCTAATCCCTTTGTAAGATATACTCCATGATACACATATCTGACAGAGAATGTGGAGTTTAAGCAGAATCTATTTCCTTTAACTTGTTAACCGAGGTGTCAGTCATGTCTTAGGTTTTCTCTTTTGCGTTGGATTCACAACTGCTGTGCATTATGGACTAGTTACTTTTCTCATGTCTGAAATGAAGGTAAATTGCCTTGCTAGCAGCTGACTGCAGTGGTATAAATGACTGCCTAAATGCAGCAAAAGGGCGATTTGAATGTCCTGCATGCACTTGGGGCAGCTGTGACAGTCCTCTTGGCAGTGTCAGACGGATCTCTTTGGCAGTCCCTCACACTGTGTTGCACAAAGCTGTTCCATTCACTCCAGCCCCAGCAAGAGAGATAGGCTCACCAACCTCAGCAAAGCAGGCAAATGCGGTTTTCTGCCCCACAGCTGAAGAATCATAGAATCATAGAATCATAGAAAGTTTTGGGTCGGAAGGGACCCCTAAAGGTCATCTAGTCCAACGCCCCCCACAGCGAGCAGGGACACCGCTAACTAGATCAGGTTGCTCAGAGCCCTGTCCAACCTGGCCTTGAATGTTTCCAGGGATGGGGCCTCCACTACCTCTCTGGGCAACCCGTTCCAGTGTTTTACCACCCTCAT
>Ga0065711_1034570_pt1 | contig 23548 bp, 9 predicted proteins | sample Hoacrofraction12_FD_59098 | JGI IMG/M metagenome (GOLD analysis project Ga0065711, IMG submission 59098) | Hoatzin crop microbial communities from Cojedes, Venezuela - Epithelial fraction 12 v2 (version 2) | ecosystem: Host-associated > Birds > Digestive system > Esophagus > Crop | place...
TTTTGTATTTGGGATTTTTGTTTGTTTTTTTTTTTTTTTGTTGTCAATGTCTTCTGGCACCTCATAAATATTGACACATTCTTAACTTTGCAGGTTCTATAAGAATATGAATTCCTCTACTTTTTATTTTACATAGACGATCAGACCTTGAAAAGCACTTGGATGCTTAATTCCCAGAAAATTGACTGAGAGATGCAACCAAGCTTCCACAAAGAGCCTATGTCTAATCCAGCCATTGAATCTAGCTCTCCTGAGCTCAGTACAGTGCCCTTGGGCCAAACAGAGACGCAACACGATGTGACATGTCATAGCTTCACTATACAACATCGTGAAAGGGAGAATCAGCATCATTTCATAGTTCGTGCCTGACTAGTGTTCATGCAGCTGACATTTATTGTTGGCAATTCAAAGCGACTTACATTCACAATTAAAAAGCCATTTTGTGAATTGTAAGCAAAGACACTGTAGCCTGCATTTTTTCATTCCTTGGTCTGAATGATCCTTCCATTCCTGCGTAACAGCAGAGCATAAGAATAATTCAATAATTTTGATATTTACATGACATAGAGTGAGAGGTTATTTAAAGATTACTGCAATGTCACTGTTTATTTTTTAATGAATAATTAAGTAATACCATCCTTTGAAATCCCTCGAGCCTTCAGAGGTCAGGCTTCTGCGTTTTAGTGCCATGTTCTATGGGTAAGAGGGCACAATTCATGTATAGTCCTTTAAGAAAAAAACAAAGGTTTCTGTTTATTTTTCTTTTTTTTTTTTTCTAAATCTCAGAGACTGATTCATATTTATTGTATTTTTTACAGTGCTTGCAGTCCAAAGTTTTTGCAAAGTTAATTCCTCCTGCTCCGCTCTGAGAGCCCAGTTCAGCTTCAAACTTCATAAACCTTCATAAACAATCTGAAAATAAACATAAAATCTCATTTTGTTTTTTTAATGCTTCTAAAGAATTCCATAAGCATGCTCAAGGCAATTTGTTTTCTAAACAGGCCCCCCCCACTTAGTCTTTTGAGGCAGCTGATAGTATGCTGGAGATTGGTAGCTGTTACATAAAATAAAATGCTGTAAGTCTCACACCACTTTATAGAGTTTTCAGACAATAAAGACAACCAACTAAAGCCTTTTACACTAATCCACGGTCCATATTTCAAATCTAATGCTTCTCCGTTAGAAGACATAAATACAGCAATGAAAGCCCAAACTTCAAATTTAAGACAGTATTATTTAGTGTAACACACACATACCATTTGAAGTGATCATGAAAATATTATAATGCAATTAGCAGCTGTAGTGAGAAATCCATGAGGTTAAACAAACAGGGCAACCAGATGGTGCTCACAGCTCTGCATATTCAATCAACATTTTTCATATTGTATCAAAAAATTTATTCTCTGGTGCAAAGGCCCACAAAAGAGAATCTTGACCGGCTTTTGTGTTAGTATGCATTGTCAGGAGCTGCTGTTGTATCTCATGCACTCTCATTAAATAGACTCACAATATCACATACCATTCAAATGTCAAGTGCAAGAGATGAACCATCAATAACAAAAAGGAAGCAAAGGAAAGAGAAAATAGTTCTTTCTTTTCCTTTACATTAACTATGGGTAATCAACAAGCGCTGCTAAAAAATGGCCTAAAATCTCTGCTGTACCCAACTGCAATAGAGTCTGTGGATGTGCAGGGTCTGTTGGTTCAGATATTCAGAGGGTTGCTTTCTTTCGTCAGCTCAGGGGCTCATATATTTAAAAGCAGTCAATGTTTAGTATCCTCTCTCGCTCTTCTCATGCATTTTGGCACTGGTGAGGCTGCACCTTGAATACTGTGTTCAGTTTTGGGCCCCCCACTACAACAATGATACTGAGGTGCTGGAGCACATCCAAAGAAGAGCAATGAAGCTGGTGAAGGGTCTAGAGCACAAGTCCTATGCGGAGTGGCTGAGGGAAATGGGGTAATTTAGCCTGGAGGAAAGGAGGCTGAGGGGAGACCTCTCAATAAGTACCCGAAAGGAGGTTGTAGCCAGGTGGGTGTCTATCTCTTTTCCCAGGTAACTAGTGGTGGGATGGGAGGAAATGGCCTTAAGTTGCATCAGGGGAGGTTCAGATTGGATATTAGGAAAAATTTCTTTACTGAAAGAGTTGTGAAGCATCAGAACAGGCTACCCTGGGAAGTGGTGGAGTCACCATCCCTGAGCTGTTCAAAAACTGTGTAGATATGGCACTTGAGGACATGGTTTAGCAGGCATTGTGGTGATGGGTTAATGGTTGGACTTGATGATCTTAGAGGTCTTTTCCAACTTCAATGACTCTATGATTCCACGATTCTATTTTCCATCCCTGTATCACTGTTCTTTCTGTGATAAAGATACTTTGAAATGCTTCACCGTGTCACCAGCTGTGTTTTTTGCAGTCTGGAATAACATTTTTTGTTTGATAAAGACAATTTAATTCAACTAGATATGTTGAGTAGTTGCAGTCTGTATGTAGAAAATAATGAAATGATCAGTTTCAAAAATCTTTATCATTACTGTTCTGTAGACATCATACGCCAAACATATTTCTTGCCTTAAAAGGCAGGCTACTGGTGGGTAGGGCCTTAGGTGAACCCTGCTTATGATATTCTAAGGCTAGACCGGGCCCCTTATTATAGCTGTTTCTTATCGGTGAACCAGAGGTTGTTGGTTTCTTCTATGCTTGAGCAAGGGCTATGAGAGCCAAACAGACTTTTAGCCACAGTTTCTTTTCATAAAAGAAAAAAAAAGAGGAATTCATAAGTCTATAAGTATGCATATATAAATACTACTTTCAAAAGGTCTGATAATAAAACGAAACTCGTATGGCTGATTGATTCATCTTTAAAGATGACATTTGGGTACAAGTACCAGAGAGGTCTGACCATGAGAGTAAGATATCCAAAGTCTGCAGTGCTTCCTTTTTTATCGAATGTAAGTACAAGTATATGTTCGGAGTGTATATATCTGACCAACTGCATAAACTGCTTGTACAGGCTGGCGACAACTTGTTTTGTCATGCTTAAGGTGCTATTAACAATCAAAACTTGAGCTATTATACCACATAATATTGAAAAAAGAAATTCAAAGGAGTTACTAAACATATAAGCACGTGCTTCGGCAGGAGGGTTGGATTAGATGACCCACAGAGGTTCCTTTCAACCCCTACTATTCTGTGATTCTGTGATTGAGGGTGACCCATTTGATAAGACCTTCCAAAAAGCTTTGGAAAAGACTGTTTGCCAAAAATTTTTAAAGACATAAAAAGTGTAAAAAATAACAGTGTTGAATTTCTCTCTGGCTACCAACTGGAAACAAACAAAGACAAGGATTGAACTGTCAGTTTTCACAATGGATAGATTTTATCAGCGAAATGCCACAAGGATCTGAGCTGGGGTCTGTATCATCCAATAATCTTGATGTCATAAATTACATCATTTCAGGTAAGGTAACAATTTCCTGATAACAGCAAATTGGTCAGGGCATAAGAAGCTGCGAAACAGTCTTGAAAATCTCAACAGTGTGAAAGAGTAATTTCACTTGAAATTTAAAGAAGATGAATGCCCTGGAGGTTGGGTGGAAGAGGTGAACAATCAGGAACAAGATTTTGGAGTTACTGTGGATAGCTGTCTGAGGACATCAGCTTGATGCGTCGTAGCAGTCCAAAAAGCACACAGGAATTATCTGGAAAGAATAGAATACAAAACAGAAGATATCAGTATGATGCTGTGAATTTGTAGTGCTTTCATAGCTTGAATGCTGAATGAATTTTTAAACGTACTTTCTCCAAAGAACATGCAGTAGAACTAGGTAAGGTACAGAGAATTTTAAGAAGGATGGTCAGAAACAGAGAAAAACTTCCACATCACTTAAGCTGGACTGAGTAAGACAGCCAGCCTTCAAAGGGGATGAATGCAGAAGGAGGGTGATACAGGTTTAGATAATTTTGTATCATGTGAAGAAAATGAGTAGGGAATTATTCATTTATCTGTTTGTAGCACAGGACCTTAGAGTTGGCAAAGAGCAGAAGCTTTGGAAGGGAAAGCAGCACTTTTTAACACAATGTAGAGATGAAAGTCTTCTGTTAAGTAATTTCCCAGTTCATACAGGTCAAATTTATAAAAGAGTGAATAAATAGATGTGTTAGCAGGGAAGATGGCTCCAAAGTTCCTAAACTCTGACTGACATAACTTGAGGGAAGTGGAGAAATATGGAACAGAAGAATCCCGGTGCATCTCCTGTTTCTAATACCATTTTCCTAAAACTTCTGCTATTGCTTACTTTCAGAGGTAGGATACAAAGTCAGATTTCAGTCTGCAGGCTCAGACTGATGCTTTCTATGTAGATGAGCCATTGAAGTTCTCAGAATCAAATCTCTTTGCCTGAAGATCCTCACTAAACTTTAACTCCAGACTGTAAAATACGTGTACGTACTTATGGGGTTTAAACACACACTTTATTTTTTTCCTTAAAAACAAACTTACTGCAATCTCAGAGCCGGGAGATGGGTTCTGCTACATCTTGCATTGCTTGGGGAGCAGGGTTTTACTGGGGGACAGGTGTGATTCTAACACAGATCCTCTAACTTGCCATCAACTACCCTTACTGTGAAAAAAACAGTTTCATTAATTCATTTGGTCTTGCCATATCCTTGAAAAATCCCTTTTAAAAATGAAGTCTTCCAAGAGAAGGGGATTTAGCACACATAATGTTAGAAAATCCATAAAGTTTTTTTTAAAAAAACCTCATCTGTTAATGTAATGTTCAAGAATTACACTAGTTTGCCAGTTACACAGGTTTCTTCAGGCTTATGCAAAAGTTTATAGTGAGTTTTGTGACTGAAATTGTTTGTCATGTATTCTCTGTAAATTAACTATATTGTGGGCAGAGGTTCCCAAATCAGTACACCCAGAAATATTTCCTTCATCTTTAGGAAGTGAGTTTGCAAAACTGGCCCACAAGGGTCCTGCAACATTTGGCCCTGCATTCTTCCATCTCCAGAATGACTGAAGGGAAGTGCAATTTCAGAAGAGCTTCATATGTATTGTTACGCTCTCAGGTTAGACTGAGATTACAGAAGCTAATACTGAATTGTTTTTACATTGGTTGGTTAATATCTGAGCTCTGTTTCTGAAATTTATTTGTTGGATTATTGTAAAACAAATTCAGACAGGGAATAGCCATCTTGCAATAAAGACCTGAAACTATTCTTTGCTCTTGAGACTGCAGCCTGTTTTATCAGGCCATGTTAACATTGCTCTGTGTAACACCAGGCCAGGCGAGCCACCAGGCTTGGTGACAACCCCTCCCAAGATCCTGGGTAAATGACTAATGTACCCATCTTCTTAAATCTATCAAGTATCTATCTTACATGCACACGTCAGGCATTTAAATGTATTGTCTTTCCTGTTCACTTTTGCAGTTTATAATTAAAATTTCATTGGCCAAGGAGAGGAGAGGCACGGTTCCATCACTCTTAATCCTAATACTTAGATACTTACAATAAGCGGAGGGACAGTTATGGGTAGGATAACTTGGTCTCTGTCTCATTTCCGTGAGTATGTCAGTCAAATGACAAGTTATTGGAGGTTTTGAACAAGTTGACCTTTGTGTGAAGTGTGTGAACTGGGAGCTCTTTGTACACACAGGCAAACTATCACCAGAATTCCACTACTAAGTGAAGTGCTAACTTAGCTTAAGCATAAATCACAGTTCTTAGGGAATAAATAAGACATTTGTAGATTACTGTGGAAGGGCTCTCAGTGAGCAGTCCTGGAGAGTTAATTCTGTACCTATGATGTCCTATCATGATTGTATTGCCAAATGAATGTGTATTCAGGGCTAGATGGAGGGGAAATCTTATGACAGAAAAGAGACAAAAACCCAACTGTTAAACCATTACTGTACCTGCAGCTATAAAATATATGTATGTGTGGGCATTCTCTTTGATTTAAATCCATTAAAAAGGGCGTATATAAGGAAAAAATTTGAATTAAGATTTTAAAAAAATTTTTATGATTGCAGATGTCGTGTCATAGTAAAGGTACAGTGCAGAGAATTAACTAGCTCTGAATGTCTGCATGGCAGTTATCACAGCATCTATAATTATTTGAAAGGCAGCTGGCAATTTTGAAGGTCTATTGATGAGCCATAGAACAGCAGGAGGAAATAAAAAGGAATATAAAGAATAAATTTTGCAAAGATAGTTTCATTTGCATATGAATTATTTAAAAGATGCTTGTCTACAAATATTTTTAATTTTATTTTTCTCCTCTTTTCTCCCTTGGAAAGGTAAAAAATATAAAAGCACAGAGATGTCCTGCTGCCAAAATTTATCTTTTTGATGGTAACTATGCTGCTTAGCAAACTTAGGAGAATTAAAGGGAACAAAGTTTTCTTTGGAAGTGGTGCACAGCAGAGCACGGTGTGTATTCAAATGTTTACTCTTCCTGATATGATTTGGTAATATTGTTACAAAGCTAAACTATTGATATAAGTCTGCGAAGTAAATTAACCGGAGGAGAGCTGTAATTCCTGAAAGTGGAAATAAAAAAAAAAATTATAAGCTGTTGTGTGCAATCAGGGTAGTATAATCACAGTAGGGGAGAATTTAAACTTGACAAGTCTATGTTATGAAAATCCATTTAAAATTCTTAACATAAATTAATTTCTGTAATCTATCAGTAATGACGCTGCCAAAATCAAAATCATATGATGCAACTAACGAATGGTATTTTGGGGTCATCTTCGTAGAGTTTGAGATTTGGAATAATAATGTCTACCTTACTTCAAGGAACAATTTATAAGAAAATATATTTCAGGAGATGATAATCTTATTTATTTATTTGTAAAGAATAAGAGTGTCAGAAGGAGGGGAATAGAGTCTGATTAGCCGTGACAATACATGTGCCAAATCCATGGTAAGGATGATACTTGTGTTCTATTGGACCATATTTCATAATAATAAACCTTTGTGTGCTTCTGATTTTCTCCACTAATCTGTGAGATGTCATCAGACAGTAGAGCAATTAATTTTATTTTCATAACTGTTTTGTGTTCCTATATTGAAAAATCCGGAGAGGTGTGCAAAGAAGCACCTAAAATCAACTGTGCTTTGTGGGGCACACTCAGTAGAAGGGAAATGTTCTGACTCAAGGACAGGAAATTTTGTGTACGTATTATGTAAACTCATCTTCATTCAAGGTGTTTCACAGACTTTCGGTGAGATATATGAAGTAGAAGGCTTGCCTGAGCAAGCAAAGTGTTTGAGAGAAAGTAGCTGTCACTTCAAGACAGCTGCAAACAGAGGCTTGAATATTCGAGATTTCTACCAACCTCATTGGGAAGTCAGTGTATGACAGCTGACGGCATCGCTAGTTCGTGGTTTGGCTTGGCAAGAATGAAGTTCATCTTAGTTTATATATCTACTTAGTCTACTACTGAGAAGATACAGTAGTGTCTAAATTCAATGCATGAGTAATTCTGGTCCTGGCTGGAGGTAGAATATCAGCTACGGAGGCACCGTGTGATGTCAGAACGGCAGGTGGAGACTAAAAAGCTTGTTTCAAAAAATATTGCAGGGAACACTAGAAGGAACTTCACTGTCTCTTCCAAACCCACAGAGACTTTAAGTGGTGTTGGGAATTTATTTACAGAGAGGACAATTAGATACAGGTTAAAAAAAAAAGTTTCCAAAGTGGTAGGTCTCACATAAATGTATTACTATCAAAACCTAAGGTTTTCTGACTTGTCCAGCTTTTTGTTGTTGTGGCCTCAAGTTCAGAAGGGAAGTAAGAAAATCTCAGTAAGATAAACTCATACAATTATATTGGACTTGATCGTGTTGCTCCATGCTCACAGAATCATAGAATGCTTTGGGTTGGAAGTGACCTTTAGAGGTCATCTAGCCCGACCCCCCTGCAGTGAGCAGGGATGTCTTCAATTAGATCAGGTTGCTCAGAGCCCTGTCCAACCTGGTCTTGAGCGTTTCCATGGATGGGACCTCCACTACATCTCAGGACAATCCATTCCAGTGTTTCACCAACCTCACTGTAAAAAATTCGTTCCTTATATCCAGTCTAAATCTACCCTCTTTTAGTTTAAACTCATTACTCCTTGTCCAACAGGCCTTGCTGAAAAGATTTTCCTTGTCTTTCTCATAGACTCCCCTTCAGGTACTGGAAGGCCGTGATCAGGTTTCCCCACAGCCTTCTCTTCTCCAGGCTGAACACCCCAACTCTCTCAGCCTTTCCTTGTAGGAGAGGTACTCTAGCCCTCTGATCATTTTTGTGGCCTCCTCTGGCTCCGCTCCAACAGGTCCATGTCTGCCCTGTGCTGAGGGCTCCAGAGCTGGATACAGGACTCCCGGTGGGGTCTCACCGGAGCAGAGTAGAGTGGCAGAATCGCCTCCTTTGACCTGCTGGCCATGATCCACATGGATCCTGGTGCTTCACTGGCATACCTCATGACCTTAGCAGAGGCCATTTACTAGATTACTGTCACTTGCAGACAAATAGACCAGGTGTAAAGTCACTATATGATGGTGCTGCTGGGGTGTTACTGTTTGCCCTGTTCCAGAAATCAGTCTACTGGACTGCATTATGTATTGTGATCAGTGAGATTTCAAAGTCTGAATCTGGACCTGATTTTGAGACTTAAATCATCTATGGAGAAGCAGATCTAACAACAATAACTAAGGCAGTATTGACTAGTTTTCTAGTTTGATAATAGTAACAAGTTTTTTCTGGTTCTTTTATTGTTCCTGTTTGGATTCTGAAGAGTTAAAGCTGAATTTTCCTTCACATTCACCTGAATGTGATCTTGCCACTCACTTGACTGACTCTTGCTAATTTCTTTATTGGTTAGTTATTAATTTGATGTGCTTCTTTCTATTATTTATAGAATAAGCTAGTTACTTCTTAAATTTCTCCAATGCTGTTATTAGTTTGACATCCCTTCGGCAAACCTGTCTCACTGGAGGTACCAAGCACAACCAAGTACAGACCTGGTACGGCTGTCAGGGTCTTACAGTGACGATCAGCAGAAGTCTGGACTGCTGCTTCTATTATAAAATAGAAATGTGGGAGAAACTGCAGTATCCAATTTTAAATTCGAGAGTTATTATGCATTTAGAATAAACCACACAGGCAGAAGCTGGAATATGGCCATTTCAGTCTTTTACTTACAGATTGTGAACAAAGAATGGAATGGAGCATTAAAACAGCAATCTAGGGGAAAAAAATCACTCATTAACCGGTGGCTGGATTAGAACACATCCCTTAGAATGACATGACTTTTTGATTTGAGAACTGCAACCACTGGAAAAATCATTGACCTATTTCAATGTTTTAGTGGAAAAGCTTTGGTGTAAAAAAACCCACTTGTTTTAATGTTAGAAGCTTGAACTGATACTTCCTTTATAAAAGGAAGAGTCTTTCATCTGTCTAGTCGTTCTTAAATTATTGAGTGAAAGGCATCTGCCTAGGCTGATATTAGATTATTTTAGAACTAACAAACTGTATACTGCAATTAGTTTTCAATCTTTTGTCTACAAGTAGAACAAATTTGTTTAAATATGTCTTACAAGATTTGTCATAATAAGCCCTTATTATATCTGTGAAGGATTAGAGATGTGCTAAAATATAGACTGAAGCCAACAAAATAGAAGAACTTGTATAAACTAGTAGGGAAGATAATCAGCCCCCCTAAAACAGTGCACTAAATTTGATTCTGTCTTTAGAGGTGGCATAATTTTGTATTTTCTCTTTCAAAATCACATTTCAGCATTTAATTTATTCACATTGTGCCTAAACGCATAGCCAAGACTTCAGAATTTCTAGAAGGGCTTGTGCTATCCTTGTTCTGATCAGGTAGTTCCTTTGAGGAAAAGGCCTACTTAGAAATTGTGCAAGGACCATGGAAAAAGAGTATTTTTAACAGTTTAGAAATAGATCAAATGCTGCACTCCATGTAACCGACTGTTCTCACTTTCCAAGTGATTATACGTCCACCCACACCTCTCTTGGAAAGAAGATAACATTGTTAATTCATAAAAGAATTCATGTTTTGAGCTGTAGGCTGTGCTGACAATTTGACAGTGCCCACAACACCAGGCCTTACACCTAAAGCCACTTGGAAGTTTCAAAATGGAATGCTGTTGTCGAGGTATGTACTTCAACACTTCTGGTTTGTATTTGTGCCATTACTCTGACTACTTTTTATAAAATACCTGTCACTTGTTGACCAGCAGGCTCTTACTCTCTCTGTCTCTCTATCTCTTCCCACACCCCAACAAAAAAGCATAGCAAACATAGTACTTGATCTTCTTGCCGTCACTGGGATATAAAGAGAATTGCTAACTCTGAATTCATAAATAACAAGTAGTCTCCAGCTGGCAGCTTTGCCATTGCTGTCTAATTGCCATGAGAATGTAGACCCAAATTACACTTAAGAATTAACAAAATTATATTTAGGGCATGCATGGTAGGTTTTAATGAGACGGGAAATGGATGGTATTCAGGTTAGGAGGGGACTGAAGTGGCTAAAAGAGCTTTTGCAAATTAGAAACTTTGAACTATCCCATGTGAAGCTGTTCACAGTTGCTTTACTGCAACTGTGCTTATTGGTGCCATTAAGGCCCTGCTATTAACCTTTGATGCGTGACCTGGCCCTTCATCGCATTGTCCTTCTCAGGTAGGAAATTGCAAGGGCAATTTCAAAGCTGTCTTCTTAGTGTCCAGTAGACTCTAAGTGTGGGGACTACCTTGGCAAGTCTTTCAGCATGTCATTCTAGCTGCTTCACCGATCTAACACAGGTTGAGGTTCTCACTTCAGGTTCTTGTAGACCGTTTCTAGTTTAGACGTGACATACCACACCATGTTAATACGTACTCCTATCCTCTATCGCTCTGGAAGACAATCTTTATTCCTCACTCTTGACAAAATGTTAAGCTGGAGACCTGTTTGTCTGTGCCTGCAGAATTACCCGCTTCCTGTTCCCCTACAACTCTGCAAAGCAGAGGTGGTATGCTAAAACGATAACATTTCCTCTTTTTAATGCACCCATATTTAGATGACATCTGTCATCTACTGTGTGAACTGCTCTGGCCTTGGTAACTTCAGCAGGCACATCTTCATGGTCACATGCCAACATTGTGGTGACTCCCAGTCTGCAGGGCATAAGCCAGCTCTTGCTGAACTCCTGCCTTCTATGCATGCTGTTATGTCTTCTTGGGAGGCAGTACATATTGTACGGTTTTTTATAATAAAGATGCACAAAGCCAGTAGTGACTTTTTGCCCATCTGCCCATGAGTCAGTGACATCTCTTCCTTCAAATTTGTAGGAAAGGGCAGTGTCACACACCCTGCTGTGGCAAAGGCAATTCTGAAACAACTGCCATGAGTACAGATAGCGCATAACTAAAAGGATTAGGGAGTGAAACTGAAATATTACTAGCATTTCCACTGACCAAACACACATCTGTACAACTGATTTTAGTGTACATATATAACAGGCATATCCTTAAGATTTTGAGAGATTGTATGGTCACTATCTAACTGGCAAAACCAATTTCAACGTTATGAAAATACCTAAAAATTATAAAAAATACTTAAAATTCAGTGCTGGTTTATTTTTTCTGCCAGGCACGTACTTTACTAGACACGTATATACAGTGGGTTTCAAGGCATTTACATCTGGCAAACTGACCTGCAGCTGCTCGGGAGACGAGAGCCTGAGGCACGTATGGCATTGTGCAAGTCCACTAGCGAATGTATTACCCTCGTATGTCAGTAGCTCAGCTGTGCTCCTCGTGTGGGAGGAAAGGCAGGGGCCACTCTTTGCATGCTCCGTAAGAAGGAGCAGAGCAGGTGCTGTGAAACACCAGAGCCGTGTGCTAAGCTATGCTGTGTGCTAAGCCGAATCCTTGGGAGCAGAGGAAAATGGTCAGTGTGATCTCCACAAATACTGGTTAATATAGGAGATTTCTAATTACTTAATACTGTTTAAACTTTGGACCCTATCTCCTAAATCTCTTTCCTATTACCTATGAAAATTGAAATTTCAGTTCACTCTGTGCATTTCCTCAATGTATATTAATTTACACTTTGCTTTTTACAGTGTTTGGTAGCTGAGCAATTCAAGGACAGTTATGTAGCAAAACAGACTTCTTACCGTCGCATGGATCAGATCTTTCAAAACAAGTACCTCTGCAAAACAGATGTATGCATATCAAAATTCGTTCCTCCTTTACTACCATGTCTTACAGTTAGCCAGCTAAAAGAAAAAAAACCCCACAAACTATAGCCTGTACCCCCAACATCTAATGGGCAAAGCATGACACACTGCAGGAAATAAATAGTTGACTAACTAACTGGAACTAGTTTAAGTGTAAACATTTATTGTAGAAGATGAAACACAGATATGTGGGTTTTAATATTAAATGCGTCTTCCATGAAGCTTAGAGTTGTGTCTGCAATGATATAAGATACTTCAGCATGACTGATCTAAGCTCTAAAGTATTTGTTTACGGTGAGTTATGCTGAAATATTAATGGACAGAGAGAAAGCAGTGAGGTTTAATTAACATGTCTGTCGGTTGGATACACAGATACGTAGAACAGCAAGAAGTGCAATAAGCTTTCGTTATGTACCTTGCAGTTATTGTCATTCTTAGGAGTAATCGAAATCTACAGGCTGACAGCATATCTTTACAGCTGGCTTGGGCATTGCAGTGTTTGCTGGGGAATGGGAGTGCGGGGTTGGTTAATATTGCAAATGTCAGTCTCTCCATATAAATAGACTTTGGAGTGAGTAGCGTTGGAAGAAAGGATTATTTGGTGATGAAACATAAAACTATGATTTGGAAAGTGGGGGTTCATTTCCTGGCTCTGTTATAGGTTTTCTCAGGCGGAAAGCATCTGATCTCTCTATTTTGCCTGTTTTCCAGGCAGTGAATCTGTCCCATCCTGCTCATTGAGAATAGGGGAAGGTGGTGTTTTTAATTCTCTGCACAGTACTGAGAGTCATAACAATGACCGAGAGGCTTGACTAGAAACGAACCTTTACTCGGAATGGCAGTGGGATTACAAAAGATTATAACTTTGGAACTTCATAATGTTACCATTAGCACAGTGGGGTCGGAAATGGATATTGACTTGGCAAAAGGTTTCAACAACACAATGTCTGATTTCACAAAACCACAGACTACAGGAGGTTGACAAACTTATACCAACATTACCCTTATGAGCTGAGAAAGCCGGAGATAGAGCAAGAGAAGAAATAAGAGAAAAGATATCACCACCCTTGGATCCAGCTGCGGTCTCTGCTGGTAGACAGGGTCTTCTGGTGGTGGGCGTGTGCCTGGTGGTCAAGATCTTCTGGTGGTGGACACCCACACCAAGGGGCTGGCCTCCCAGGCCTTTTATACACTTCAAGTGCCTGTGTTATATCTTCCCGAAAGTTCTCGAAAATGAGTCAGTGGTCATGGGGGGGGGAGTCTTGGTGGTCTCACATTCCTCCCCCGAAGACAAGTGCTCAGCTTCCTTGCCTACGTGACATAGGTGGGTTTCACAAGATGATACTCTGCCTCCACAGGGACTCACTTGGTCTTCCACACTCCCTTATCAAGATGAGCAAGTTCCCAAAGCACAATGCCTGATTTAGGAATTTGATTAATTTGAGCATCTTTGTCAGTTTCTCTCAAGGTGGATGTTTGAGACAATTGCCCACTCTGGCCTGGGGATGTTTGTGACAACTGTCCACCCCAGCCTGGGGCTGTACAGAAGTGTGCAGCAGAAGTTCCTCTCCCATCTTGCAAAGACACTGTGACACAAGCCTCAGAATGACAAAGTCTTCTAGGAATACAGCTTGGGTTGTTTTGTGTCCAAATAAAATCTGATTATGCTATATAATACCTAAGTGCCACATATTTCATAGCATGATCTCCACTGGGGCCTTGCAGCGACCATACAGTGCAAATAGAGATGATTCCAGGAGATGAGCTGGGCTTGGGCAATGTTTTGTAGGAATGCTACAGGTTGTGCTGTCTAACATCGTACCACCACAAACCAGATTCTCTCTGGCATTAATTTGTTGATATGTATTGTTTTCTGAATTATTTGTGCATTTTTTTTAACCTCTCCTTCCGCATTTTGAGGGCTTCTCTAACACTTCCTAAGTACATTTCTTCTGAAGTGTAGGCTGTATTTTAAAGGATGATGAAAATCAGCAAAAAGGCAGCAGCAACTAGACCAAAAACTCTGAGGCACATCCTCTAGTCAGTTAGAAAACCATAAATACTGTGGTGTAGTCATATCTTGAGCCCACATGAATATTAAAGGATGGGCACCTCTAGACAAGTTGAACATATACATGTCTTCAGCAAATAGTGCCTGCTGCACAATTAGGTTTAGTATCCTAGTAACATCTGCCTGTGCCTCCTGCAGCAGTGACGTGCAGTGAACTTTTAAAGGGCAGACTTCAGCATGCTGAATAAAAAGTAGCAGCAGAAGGGCAGAGTCAAAAACTGAGAAAAAAAGGCTGCAGGCTGTTCTGTGGGGTTTTTTTAAGAGCATTTCATTAAAGGAGCAGAAGACTTGTGTGCCTTCTAAGCGTTTAAGTAGTGGAGTGTTTACCTTAAAGAGGATAAGATGTCATTAGAGCCAATAACATTTGTTAAAATAGCAGATCATGCCTGAACACAACAGGTTTGACTGGAGCAGGGACCACAGTTCAGTAAGAAATTACAAGGGCAAAATGAGGATCAAAGAGCAAAAGCTGAAGGGCATAACTAGAAAAAATGTCTACTGATACTGTCTATTAGTACTGGTTTGCATACTCAAAGGCCAATCCAAACACTGTTCTGTACGCATCTGGTTAAATGCCAAGATTTTGACGTATGAAAATCTTCGGGCTGATGTCATTTCACTGCAGGACAACCCCTCACCCAAAGGCTAGTCGAATCCAGGTATGAAGTACAAGCAGACTTTGGATGTTGCCGAAGTCCTGAAGGTAAGAAACTTCTGGCATTCCTGTAGGAAATCCTGTATTTCTCACTACTCTCCTGTGCTTTGGCTGAGCAGCTATAGGGTGAGAAGCTATAGTATGTCCCTGCGGCTTTCAGCTGTGAGAGGTACAAAATACCTCCTCAGCAGGCCTGTAGCTGATGTGTTTGTAGTGGATCCCGCCACGAAAAAAATATCCAGTGATAAATGCTTGGGCCCCACCAAAGTTGCCTGGTGATCTTGCAAATGACCACTCAGGTAGATTCTGTAGAAAGTGCCTACGGTTGGGGAGTTTTGTGTGCTTGCAGAATCTAAATGAAATCCTTCAGGCTCCAAGAACCTTGTCCTTCCTCTTGGAAATGCTTGGTAAATGCTTGCCACATTTTGCAGCACCTGCAAGATGATCACAGGTCAAATTGCATTCAGGTTTGGAAGCAAAGTGCTCACCGAGTCTGCTGAATGAATTAGGGGCTGCCTCCCATGCAGAGCATCACTAGCAGGATCAGGATTTACAAAAGAAAAGGGAAGGAGAGATTCTGCCCCACAACAATCTGTCTATCCATGCAGCTAAACACTGAGGGGCCTTAAGACAGAGCTGTGTCTAAGCCAAAGCAGAACAGCAAACCAACCAATTCATTCCCAAATACTGTAACTTTTTAAAACTTCTGAACTGTAGCGAGAAGAGGCTATACCAAGTCAAAACAACCCGAAGATGTCTGATACCCTGCAGCACATCTTTTCAAATACTTCAGTCTAACTTTTATCTGTTGATCAATACTGAAAACATTGAGACATAAAATTCGGGCAAGAAATGTATTTTACTAAAAATTGAAAGACTAACTTGTACTGGTGGCTGGTGTTATAGACTTCATATGATGTTTTTTTAACATCCCTTAATTTTAAGAAAATAGGAGTCAACATTTTGGTGCAAAATGTGTGCTATCTGTCAGCCACACTAGGAGCTCAACCCTTACAAACTCATGGTTGTTGAAGAACTACCCGCACTGAAGGATGGTCTGTGGCTCTATGATAAAGAACTCAAAGGGATTACTCCCTAGGGCCTTTTACAGATTACAGATTAGTCTAACTAATAACCTTACATAAATTTGAGACACTTGTTGAAAATATTTTGGTCAGAGAGTTTTATACTTTGAGTGCGGTCATCAGTATTCCCCATTGCAAAGCAGGAATTAATGTATCTGGTTGAGAAAACTTTTCAAAACAAACTGTTTAATTGGGTCACAGCATCTAATGTTACCAACTGATCAATTGTACATCAAGTAAGATCCTCCTTGTCATACACCTACTCTACGTAAAACAAGTTACTCAGGCATACACTGTCAAGTTCTAAAGTATTAATCAAGAGAAGATTTCTCTATTCAGAGCATTCTTACCTGGTATGTGTATGAGGCAAGTACTAAAAAATAAAATGGCAGCTCCCAAACCTGCAAAAATTACACACCTGTTCGGGCTTGGCTTTCAGAAATCCATCAGGCCTTGGTGTCTGCTCATAAGCCACTTCAGCCTAAGGACATTTTAAATTCAAATCACAGTATGGAGTAAATACACAGCCAAACTGAGACTTCAGATCTTTTGAAAAGGTCACACAGGGATTTTTATATCCTCATCAGTAGTTCAAATGCTACGTATTCCTTTTAGGAAATTATCATAATTTTGCTTTCTGAAGGCAAATGCGCTTCTAAAACAATATGATATGGTTTTCTCTTGGCTTTGTGTATGTGTCTATGCATATATTCCTTCCTAATCTTCCCTTCACCTGCAGTTCTTAGTTGCATATTTACACAATATTACGGTCAAGCAGTTTAATCTTCAGCAAACCTGATGTGACCACGTATGGAAAGGTCATGCTAGTGAGAAAACATGATTGGAACAGGTGATAGTTCTCGGTGTGTATCTCCTCTCGATACTCGCAGGAGAGGGAACTCACTGGAGTAGGACACAGCAAGCAAAAAGCCCCAAACAATGTCCTGCTGGACTACACTCTACGAATATTCAGTTCAAGATCTGTTCAAGACTAAATATGTACAGACTGTAGCGAACGGGAGAGATCTTCTGCTTTAGTAGTTATCTGGGGTGCCACATATTCAAAATTAGTAGAATTTTAAGTGTCAGGCAGCTTAATTTCTAATTCTTCTTAGATTATGCATGTCTATTCCATCCATGAATACTATGCTTACGGAACATTATTTGGGTTGTAAAGCGAAGTACTTGAAAACCGAGACATATCAGATTTTTGATTGTGCTTTTAACTTTAATTCTGCCTCTCTGTCCACTGAGTGCAGTGAGTGACACAAGATCCTGTGGCAAAATATGTAATCATATAATTGTAAACTGCTTGTGCCATAAGCAAGCATAGCTGTGAGCGCTGAGACAAATACAAACCTGTTGTTTCTTAAATACAGAGTAAGGGCAAATTTAACATTCTTTTAATGTAATGCTTTTCTACATGTTAGTTTCGTGACCGTATTTTAAAAAGATTATGTGATTTAAAAGTAAAACCAAACTATCTTTTCTGTACAATTACACGTGTGTATATGATCCATGGAACCTGTCCTGGTAAGATAATGCCTTTTTACTGAGGTTTTAAACCCGGTTCTTAATAGCACACCCCCACTTGATGGCTGCCAGCTACAATATAAATTTGGATAGAAGTTTTTCTTAGGCATATAGTTATTCATGGTCCTGGGCAACTATCGCTAGGTGGCCCTGCTTGAGCAGGAGGGTTGGACCAGGTGACCTCCAGAGGTCCCTGCCAACCTCAGCTATTGTGTGATTCTGTGAAGATTAATAGTGTATTTTATATGCTCTAGGATAATGTGCCAAATCTACTGAAAAATTATTGCTTGCTCATGTGGAGTCCCAGCCTGCCTCTGTTTTACTTTCCTTGTTAAAGAAATCAGTCTGAGATTCTAAAAATATCTGCTGGGTTTCTCTTCTTTCTCTTTCTTATTTTGTTTTTTGGTGTTTTTTCTTTTTGTTTTGGATAAGAGCTTTTGTCTTTCTATGGAGTCCTGGAACGACTGGACTGCCAGGCCAAGAACAGGAGGGGAAAGAAATGTTAATGCCTACCTGACATATATGTGAACAACAAAGTTAGTTTTTTTAGGATGAATTTTAACAAGTTCCATCTTCTTGGAGGAGTAGTTCTGGTTTTATTTTTTTGTGTGTGTGTTTCTGGCTAAGTCACTCTCTAAGGGTCCCAGGACAGCCTGATCTGACTCATAACAAACTCTAGCAATCAAGTTTCTTATGTCTGGCAGTGGGCAGGCAGCATCAGATACTTAAGGGAAGACCATCAGAACAGAAGTAGTACAGAGTGATGCCTTTTCCAGATTCCAATAATTCACAGTTTAGAAACTTTCTGCAATGGAATTTGTAGCCACATCTTGGAATTTAGTAAATTTTTAGATGTATATATACTCTCTCCTTCAAAGCATCCTGGTTCAAAGGACAATATAATAGTGCTATGCAAACAGAGAGGTTTTGCCCCTCTGAAACTATACGCATAGTGTTTTTGTCTGATGTCGTCTGCTCCTGTGTTAGAAGAACAGGGACTAATCTTTTTCATTTGCACTGATCCATACCATTCGTGATTTAATAGATCTCCTAATTAGCTGCTTTTACAGGGAATACTCTGCCAGCTGCTTCTCTGGCACATTAAAGTGATTTTCAGCTTTGATTTTTGCATTGTCAGAGAGTGAGAGAGTCCTTTATGTAGGCAGGGCCTAAATTATTATAAGCTCTACACAACAGTGCTTTAGGGAATGTTCCTAAATTATGATGATCAAGCAAAATTATCATTAACTTGATGTATTGTAAGATGGAAATAGGATCAGCTCTTTTCCATTTGTTGGTGTTGAACAATGTTTTAACTGGCCAGAGGGACTGCTGCTCAAAATGACATTCACTTTTAGTTCAATAAGCAAAACAGTTGTTACCTGGGAAATGTTTTGTGTGCTGGCATGTGTGTTTGAAGGCAGATCAGCACCTGACAATGATGCACATCATCTGGGACCGTAATGTGCTCTTCGCTTCTGTGGCTCTTCAGTGATAAAGAAGACAGAAAGGACATGCTCCCAGGGTTTCTGTCACAGGTACAGATGCCTTTCTTGTCCCTTAGTTCTTGACGACCTCTGTGCTGGTGGTCACGTCGCTGGATATCTGACGTTGATCACCACCTTGTGTCCAGACGCCGTGCACACCCAGAACAGAAGTTGCAACCTGGGAAAGATATCTGAATTTGAGTTAACCCTCAAGCAAATCTTTGTGAAGGCAAGTGTCAAAGTCTGTTTGCGTCTCTCAAATTTACAGGGTAACGTACTCTGTAAATTAAACTTTATTTTGTAGGCTCTTTAGGAGAAGATACAAACAACAAACAAGGGCTAACAAATCAGTTCACTAATTTGTCAACTAATTTATGATGTTTCTAACTCACAAGTTGTCTACTTCGTAACTCACAACTCGTGATTTGTAACTTGTACGCCTGTGAGCAAAATAGTTGCCAATCTGATGGTGAGAGTGCTTATTCTTCCTCCTCCATCATGGTGCAAGCATCTCCTGTATCACACCAAGAGGCACAAACGCCTTGCCAGCCCAGCTGCTGTTGGATCTGCCTCAAAACCCTTTTTTTGAGTAAAGTGATGTATTGCTACATTCCAACTTGGTTGTTTGGTCTATACCATTTCCATGAGTCAGTGGATTCTGAAGAAACTGTCAGACAATGAAAATGCAAGGACGATGGCTGAAGGAGACAGCAAGCTGCAGGTCATAATGGCTGCATAAGAACATCTGGCCCTTTCAGGGCACTGTGTCCTGCCTACGTGTTACCCTCACTTTCACCTAACGATGCTGTTCCCAGCACACCTCAGGCCTTAGCATGAGCTATGTGTTAGCCAAAATCTGAGCAGGAGTTGAGTGGACAGTCCCGGCGAGGTATGAAAGATAGCATGCTTTCTCCACCCAAGGTTTGTGTGAATGCAGTTGAACGCTGCAGGGTATGTGCTGGTCTGCCTTGGGGAAATTGTGTAAAAACCCACAGCTGGGTGGAGACAGAGCATCTTTTGACTCGGAAACTGAGGAAAGTAGATGATGTGTGGATTACTGTTGAAAGATCAGTATCTACAGGCCATTGGTTAAGGTAGTTTCAATTGCTTTGGGGTTTTTTTGTTTGGTTTGTTTTTCTTAAGAAAGGAAGAATACCATTTCAGGCCTTGGCTACTTAAGATTGGCCATAAATCATTAAAAACTCTTTTGATTTCAATGCATTTTTTGATCTGTGAATGAGGTAAATCCTTGTTGGCTTTCAACAACATTAAAGATTTCAGAAAGAAAACCAGGTAAAACAAATAGTTTTCCTTTTTTTCAGCTTCTTATTTTTTTCAATTGTGTTTGCATCCTGAATCCCAGACAATAAGCATTGTGGTCTAGCTAACAAGAGCAGAAAACATTTGTAATAACCTTGAAATTATTGCAGAAAGAATTATGTGTAAAAATTGCTGCCATTACACCGAGTGTCTCTCACTGTATACATATGGACTTGAAGTTCATGCTCAGATGGCTGAGTATTCTCTGAACTGTTCTTCTGTCTCCACATCTGGGCTGTTTATGCTTTGTTTAACAGAAAATAACAGTGGAGCCATATAAAAACATTTTCTGTCCTTCTTTGTCCAATTTACCTGTAGAAGTCTTAGTGGTAGTGAATCACAGCTTTTTCTCTTTAATGACAATTTCTTGAGGATTTTGTTCTGTCTGTTGTTAAGAATTGCGTCTGTCATGAAACATTGTCGGAATGTATTTACTTGTGTAAAGCACCGATTCTGGTAGTTTTTGAGCACTGTGCATGGATTAAGAATAAAAGGAGGAGAGGAGAATAACTGAAAGCTATATTGGATATAACAAGGTCTCTTTAGCTTAGAGGAATTTGGGAAAAAATTTTTAGCTCTGTCTGAACACCTGTGTTTGTATGTGCAAACACACGCAACCAAAGACAGCCTGCTCTAAAGCAATGGGATTAGACTCCTGTGTTTACATGGGCCACTAAATCTTCATGTTACTCAATGAATTTTTAAAGAAGTGATAGAACAGAAGACATCTTATTAAAGAGAGGTCTTGGCAGCAGTAAAACCATGATCCCTTTTTTTTTTAGGATTTTCTTTGTTCGGCAAGAGAAATCATGCTAATTGGACATGAAATTTCCTCACCCCTGGAATTCCAGGGGCAGACATTTAGGCTCTTTTAAAATCTTGCCTGACTACCCTTTATCTGTGGCTAGTCTCTGTGATGTACCCAGTTCAGGAAGCCCTTCCATGGACACTGCTCTGGCCGAGAGAAAACTCACTCTCTTAGATAATGCAGTCCCGACCTGGCTAGTGATCTTATTCAGTGAAGCAGGCAGAGCCAGAAAGGGGATAATGAGTGCTGATTGTCTTTGCACAGGATTATCTTTGCTAAAGCATACCCTTCACTGGAAGAAAACATATCTGCAGGTGTATAATAACCAGTGCCACTCCCACTGAAGTGAGCATATCTGACAGCAGCATTGTGAGCAGAGCTGGTGTCCATACAAGTACAAAATAATGAAATAAAACCATTCATTAACAAAAAGCAATTCCTTCTAAACTGTGTATTTTTCACACCATTCCAATGGGTTTGTAAGTAAGTAACTGCTTTATTGCTACGAAAAGATAGTGGCAATCCTATGAGGGAGATTTGAAGCAGAAGCAGAACAAAGGTAAATTTATAATGCCTATAAAACAAACCAACAAAGACAATGGAAACGAAACTCTGTTCTTCCCTCTGAGATAACAATATTTTCCGGGGCAAACCAATTTTTCAAAATATAGGAAATGAAACTGGGACTTTGTAATGGAAAGTGATTACAGTTTTAGTTCTAGGTAGCATGAAATCTGCTTCTTTTGCTGCTATTGATCAGATGTGGAAAATAAAAAAAAGAATAAACCACGCCAATAACCAACCAACCAAAACTCCAAACCCAGGAAGCTGATTAAAGGCAGCCTATCCCATAGCTTATCTAATATTCAAGAACAGTCTGTAGATACCCAGCACTACTGAGAATTTTGAAGATGCATGAATTGAATCTGAAATTATGAGAGAGAGCTGCTGGAGAGGTTTGAATAAGATGCCTGCAATCAGTGGGGAGTTCTGGAAAAAAGGGAGACCAATACTTGCTTTCCAAAGTTACATGAAATTTTCTGGTGCTGGGCCCTTCAGGAAACGAAGAAAATATGAAAAGTCGTCCCCAGATCTGGAGGAGGCTCATGTCAACATATAGTTACAGCTTGGTCAGAAACTGGGACTGGGCACCCTCAGTGGAGCCATTCAGACGGTCACCTACCTGCCGTGGTGGGATCTCCATTGCAGTGGCTGCATGTCATCAGCAGCTGGGGGTATCATCGGGTGAGAGGGGCGGATAGGAAAAAGCACCCCATGTTCTCTTTTGCAGAAACTGTCTTTGCTGCAGATCCCTCCCCAGCTGGAACTCCCATTAGCTGGAGCTCTTGCAGACCACAGAGCTGTGATTCTGCAGAGCCAGAGTCTTCTTCCTCCCTAGGGAGAGAGGACAGGAACATTTGAAGTCTCCTTGTGAGTGTTTGCAGCATCTCGTGGAGCCTAGGTGTTTGACTCGAGGGACTTATTTTCTTCATCTAGAATGCCTGGTGATTGGGCTAAGTTTCTGTGAATCCTCAGACAGTAATAAAGATCAGTTCTTAATCAAATGACATTGTTTATCGTATAAAGTGCAGGCATTTTTAGAAAAGAGAAAGTGTTTTTTCTCACCTTAGAATAAGTGAAAAATTTTTATCATCTCCAAAATTAGAATCTATATGCATAATTTTACAGCATTTCTGGACGTAAGACCATTCATTGCAATACCTCTAGATGTTAAAAATGTAATAACTGGGTGCTAACTACAGCAAGACTATAAAGATATTTTAATCTGAAAAAAGAGATACTAGAATAATAGTATCTTTATAAGTATTCTTATAGTTTAGTTTAGGAAATCCTGTTTAAATCAAGTTTTTCATTGTTAAAATGCCACAATATACCTGGTAACTGTAATCACAGAAAGAAGATAATGTCACTGTTATTATCGAAATCCCACTTGCCTGTTGCAGTTGAAGACGACCACTGACCTTCAGGTTGTACATAGTGTTCAGGATTTCTTCACAGTAAATTTATTTTTTTTAAGGCCATTCACAACTCTGGAAATAGGGTAATTCATCAGTAATGATGGATTAGATTTGGTAGGAAACTTTCCGTACCAGTATCCTCTGTAAGCATCAATGGGCAGCTGATTATTGACAAAATAGCCTCTCGGATAAAAAAATATTATGTGCTTATAATCATCTAGAAGTGTGGCTTTTCTGGGAGAAGGAAGAGGAATCACAGAATCACAGAGTCACAGAATGGTAGGGGTTGGAAGGGACCTCTGTGGGTCGTCTAGTCCAACCCCCCTGCCGAAGCAGGGTCACCTACAGCAGGCTGC
>Ga0065711_1034577_pt1 | contig 23548 bp, 12 predicted proteins | sample Hoacrofraction12_FD_59098 | JGI IMG/M metagenome (GOLD analysis project Ga0065711, IMG submission 59098) | Hoatzin crop microbial communities from Cojedes, Venezuela - Epithelial fraction 12 v2 (version 2) | ecosystem: Host-associated > Birds > Digestive system > Esophagus > Crop | place...
TAATTTCCCCCCCCCCCGCCCCGTTTTATGTATCTATTTCTGTTTAGAAGGATAGAATAACATTCAGTAGGGTGATTAAACTGTGGAAAATTAGGTAAAGCTAGAATGTAATTAAAGTACAGTCAAAACACCTGTAAATGATCATTGTTCCATTCCCTCGGGGGAAATTTTAAAATAACCTTTACGATGGAGTATCATACCTAGAATCTTTACATATGCCAAATAACATGCTTGGTTCTTAACTAACTTGTCTAGAAGTAATTGAGTGCAGTACTTAAAAATAGCTAAAAATGAGGGAAACATCGTATTTCATATAAGTTTTTTTTTTTTCTCCTGCAGACTGGGCGGTTACCCAGCGAAAAAGTTGATATTGTTCTGTGGTTACATTAGCCACTCCAACCAACTGGTTAGGTTAGAGGTGGAAAGCAAAGGTTAATTAGATACAGGCTTCAGAACTGTTAGTTATTAACAATGGAGGTCATCTTGTCGAAGATAATAATGCCCCACTTTGTAAATTTGTGAACCAGGAATACGGTGGAACATCGTGCTGACTTCACATTTATACTACAGTATTTAAGGTTAGAGTACGAGTTCTGTTGCGCTGGAATGTTGTAAAATTAACACACTATAAATACAATCTGTAGTGAACGTCTTGTTCACAATAAACTTTGTGTGGTATGGCTGCGAATGGCATTTTTACTTTGTGTATTTGTCATGTGTCTAAAACACTGATGTTTTTGAATTGAGACTTTGGTGTGGATGTTTACATAAAAATCTTCACTCTGAACACTAAAATTTAAACCAGTTCTAAAAGAAAGTCTCAAAACCTCTGAAATGCAAATTTGTTGATATAAAATGATCCAGTCACCTGTCTCCTTGTACTCCTGCAGCAAGGTGACTACTCTAAAAATAATTTCACATGAAGCTTTCTAGAGTGTTTTTTCTCTCGTCCTACAATAGAAGATATGTATTTTTTATTAAAACCAATTCTGAATTTTAATATTTTATTTCCTTTCTTCTTTTCATTACAGAGGAAGTCCATCGTTGCTGTGAGTTTCATTGCAGCATTCCTCTGTCTGATCATCGTTCGTCTCACAAATGAAGTAACTTTCCCTTTGATCCTAAACTGCTTTGGACAAACCAGTGTCAAATGGATACCATTTTCTAACGGCCAAAGACAGCCTCTGAGAACTCATTATGGATATACAAATGTGAAAACACAAGAGGTAAGACCTGGTATCAAGAGCACAGCAAAACAGACCAGCAGACTTCTCTCTCTCTGATCCCGCTAGCTGCTTTTCTACCAACCTGCCCAGTGTAAAAACTAAAGCAAGCAATGTTTCTGCACAAAGTGTCTTTTAAATGTGTGCTACCGTTTAAATGACCATTGACTTTTTTTTTTCCTTTTTTTTAATTTCTGTCATGGCTGCAGCAGAGAGAGCAGTGAGCTGTCCTTAAAGTCATGCTTAGGTGCAGTAAAAACTGATATTTATACAAGCAAAAGATTTTTTCAGTTTAATCTCAAGCCTTCAGTTCCTTTAACTCACAAGGAAATTTTCTTGTGTGTGTTTGTAATGAAGTCCTAAAAATATTTAATTTTGCCTGGGATAACCAAGGAAAAAGTAGTATATTTGTGTTTGTGTGTGCATGGAAGAGGAAAAGGGAATGATTTGTGAAATGAAGATATGTGAATGTAGAAAACTTGTAGAGCTAGAGGTTTATTGGATTTTTCTCAAAATATTACATTAACACTTGGTAGCTATTTGAAAGCCAGGTATGTATTTTCGTTTGGTATTTTAAAATGTTTTGGGCTGTATCTGCTTTGCAAAAAACTTGTCGTGTGGTAAAAATACTTGTGTGATAAAATTGTATTTTATAGGGACTCCTGCTTTCAACTTAGTTGGCAAAATATCTAATGACATTGTTAGGTTTTGGTGGTAGTGGTGCTTTTTCCCCAGACTCTTTCTCTCTGCATACTGTTTATAACTCATGCAAACTTGCAAAATAAGCTAACATTAAAAAATTAACTTTCTCTAAAAGTTGTTTCTGAGCAGTTATGGCACTGTCAGTCATGAAATACCATCAGACTGCTACTAATTTTTCTTTCTAAAATTGCTATTACTGTATTCATGAATGAAATTAATTCACATAACAGCTTTATACTTTACCACTGCATAATATTCAGTCCTGTAAGTGTGTTGGATAAGTTAGATATTATTTCACCTTTAGAATGTTAAATATGAAAATCAGAATGAGAGAGGGTTATAGTTTTTGAGGTGGCTTCTTTTAAACTTCTGTATCTTTCAATTGTTGTGCATATAAGATGCAGCACTGGGTATACTGGAGGCCAAGTACGTTATCTACAGAGCAGAAAAAGGACAAGCACCCAAAAGGAAATATGTTTGAATCAGTGTATGAATCCTAGTCCCTGTGAAATGAATGGGACCTGCTGTTGAGTTCAAAAGGGCTAAGGCTCCATCCAGCATATCTTAAATACAGAAGGACCAAGAACCCGCTAAAAATGAGAGGGCAGTGTGTTCTGCCTGTCCCTGGTTGTTGCCACAGTGGCAAGCCTGGAATCTGAATGAGGTAGAGCTGCCATGGTCACTGGATCTTTATCAGTCTGAACTGATAACTGGAGAGGAGAGGAGCAGGCTAATCCATTTTTATTCACAATTGCCTTCATCAGAGGTTAGATGTAGCTTGTGGGAGCTTTAATTCATTCTTAAATTTGATAACACGCTTGGAAGTTCTAACAGTAAATGGAAATGAATGTCCTGAAAGTTAGTGACCAGTATCGATTAGTAAGACATTTGTCTCAATTTAGCTTAGGTCATGAAAGACTTCTTAAACCTAGTAATTTTAATTGTTTTCCCCCTTGTATTTGGAGATTACATTAATATTTGCTAATTAAAATGATAATGAAGAAACTGAACACGCCTTGCTAATTGTGAATGCACTATCTTCTGACTTAATTATTCCCTTTGCGAGGGAAGTTTTATTGTGCTGCCCATATGAAAAGCTTTTACACAGCTTGTGTTCCTAACTCACACTCAGCTTTCTCAGACTACAATTTTTACAACACAGATTGCTTTATAAATATGCATTTGTCTACTCTTTATATTAAAATAGCCAGCGATTCTTAATTGTTCACAGAGATTAAAACCACAGCTCTCTCCATTCTGTAAGTGCCAAATACTTTGAATTTCTGCTCATTTCATAGAATTGAGATATTATTTTCTATTTTTTATGCTGCTATGGTACGTAAGATAAGCAGAAGGTCCAGTGTGTGAGTACAGCTAATGCCCTAAATAAATGGGGCCAAGGTTTTTGCAAAATGGAATACATACCATCTCATCAATTGGCAGGGACCAAAAGATGAGGAAACTATGCCATAATGAATTATCAGAAAATTATGTGATGGAAGGAGAGATAGGAGGGAAGGCTTTTAAAGCCATGGTTTTGGCTTTCTCTTTTCTGTTGAGAGCATCTAGTAAACCTGCTGAATGTGTTCATAGTCTTCTAGGGTGCCCTTTGCAGCGTGTCAGCCCACTGGGACCTACGTGTCTCCTGCTGTGCAAAAGCACTCCCTCCTGTTCCTCAGCCACTTCCAACATCCTTCTCCTTTTCTTCACTTTTGTTCTCTGTGCTTGTTTACCTGTTCCTCTCAGGGTCTACTCTGAGGCCTGGCTGCACGCAGCATGCCAGGGCTCTCTGATCCCAACTTCTCAGCGTACTTAAATAGTACATATACAAGATCAACAAAACAGAGTAATTACAGTAGTTTACCACCACCCTAGTCAGTCATCTGATGTGACAGGGAAGCTAGAAAATCTCAATGAACTACTACTCTACCTTTCCTGTCCCTCCCTTGCATACTTACTTTCTGAGGGAAAAGGAAAAAAAACCCAAGACTTTAATCCATGGAAAAAAAAAGTTGAAGTTAGGAGGAGCTGATTTCTTTTGGGGTTAGGCCGAGTGGGATGAGACTTGAAAACCTTATGAGATGATGGAAAATCAATTACTTGGTGGTTAAGGCTGAAGTGATCAATGATTTGTATTAAAGAAGATCAGGAAATATGGTGATATGAACATGTGTGTTGATCTCGAGTGAAAAACAGTGACCTGTATATTATTAGGTATGAACAGAGTAATGCAGTAAAGACATATTTCAAAGGTGTTGTGTACTTAACTTGACAGTATAATGCTATGGAGTTTTTTATTATTAAAAAGTCTGAAAAAAATTTAAGATTACTGTAAGTAGATTGTGTGGGAGTATTTAATATAAAATGCAAAGAGAGACATAACTTAATCCCTAATTAAGGCTGTACATAATACAGGGTTGTTGCTATGGTTTCCTTGATTTGTAGCTATAGCAACAGCTTTGGAAAAACTGACTTTATGTACTGTAAACATACCATATTTGAAATATAAATAGTTGTGAAGTGTTGTACTATACTGGCCCATTATGTCTAGACACATTTTAGTTTGACTTTTGAGATATATCTGAAATAGATGTTTCTTCACATTGAAAATTTGTATCCAGTGCCTGTCATCCCACCCCAGAATAGAATGGGATCCCTTAGTAGCCCTCCATGATGGTGATCTCTTTTCCCTTTTCAATGTCCACATGTGAGGGGACTCCCTGAGATTTGCAAGAGACTATGGCTGCCTGTTTTGCAATATTGCTGTCTTGCTCAAGTACATTAATTTTGACCTTTCAGTGACAAGGTGCATGGGCAAGATGACCTTTCTGTCCCTTATTTCATCTACTTTGTACCTATGGATTTTTGGTGATAGGTCCAATGAAATCCATCTTTAAGAAATGTCACGCCTATCATGTGTTAGTTACTTTTATCCCACTCCTGGTATTTTTTCATAGAAAATATTACTTTGAAACAACTCCACAGTGGTTACCGAATTGAAATCTATTGTCATGTGAGTAAACTACGCCTCCCACCTCAAGCTGGTGTAATGATTCTTCTTGTGTATCAAAAATGGGCAAGCAGATAAAAGAAGCAGGTATAGAAAATATAACCTTCCTCCTTCTTTATTACTGCTTCTACTCTACAAAGAGTTCTGGTAAAATTAATGAACATCATGTATTTAAATTGCAGCATTATGACATCAATTTAAAACCCATTAGCAGTTTGAAACTATATGCTAGGCAAGTCTAATAGTGTTCCTGGATATTTGATTGTGCTTCCTGAAAGGTGAATATTGAATAGATTTTTACTCTACTGTCAGTATTAAAATAATATAGCATTTTCTTACATACGTAAAATCTGAAATATAGCTGCAATAACACTTGAAACATAATTATAAGAAGTATATTCAAGTGCTATACAAAGATTAAAACTGTTCTTGGAAAAGGGTAAGTTCTGAGATGACCTAAAATCCCTATGTTAAACTGCAACACAGAGATCTAATGGCTTCATCTAAAATGAATTCTGAGGGAGAGAAGACCCTTTGTGTCATGAACATTGAAGAATCTCACAGTATAGTGATGAGCACTAGATAAAAGAAACATGCATTGTAGCAGTTAACGCTTTTTTTAAAATTCAGTTGTAACTGAAAAACTCATCAATATTGTTGATACTGAAGAGATAAATTTGGATCATATTATCACTACCATTTTGTGCCATAACCTGAACAAACTAGTATACAAGCATTAATTGCTTACCAGTTGTAACACACACAGCCACAAACATGTGTGAACCTACAGCCTATGTCTAGTTTCTTTATTTTGTTTTTGCCAGAAGTTCTGTGGTAGAACTCAGTTTAAATGAGTGGAGGTTTCCACAAGTGAGATATCCTGGATATGAATAAAAATAGGAGGAGGCTACAGAGCTTATACATATTTCTGTAGTCTTTTTGCCTTTTTTTTTTTTTTAGCAGAATAAAGTAATTGCATTAAAAAAATCAGCACCTGAAGTATAGTAGAAAACTAACGTAACACGCAGAAATAGAGGCTATGTGGTGTGCTATCTGACTGCAAGATGAAGCACATACCATTTCAACAACAGCAAAAGCATAGTTGTCAAACCTGTTAGGAGTAATCATAGGAAGGACCTGTACCAACCATGAGAGACCATGTTCTTATAAAACTTGAATAACTAAATGAAAAAATGCACAAAGAAAGCAAAGAATGTGATGGGTGTTTTAATATTAGTTTCTTTCCAGATATGAAAAGTAAGAAAAAAATAAAAAAGGACTGAAATTTTTGTATAATTTATATTTTATAAAAATAAGTCAAGCTAGTGATCAACCTAGGAAGGTTTAAGCTTTGCCTCTGTTAGTGATGTATGCAGAATGACACTTACCATGAAGAGAAACTTGGAGAATAGCACTTGGCTTCGTGTCAAAACAGAAGGTACCGGAATGTGAACATGCGTGGTGTATTCAGCTAACTTCAGAGATGTTTGCTTCCTACTCTTGCTGGGAGAACTGGGTCCTACAGACACTAAAAAAGCTACATCAGCTGGAACTCACTGTGACAGAAAGTTGCTTTAGTATTTAATTTCTGACAAATTCATGACTTCCATCCTGTCTTTTCCTTTGGGATCTTATTCATTGCTGCATCTTAAGAATTCATAGCATATTTTGTTAAGAAAAGGTCATCGGTTTCATAGTCATTTATCATTTATATCACTTCTGAGACACAATTATATATTAGTTGCTCAGTTACATCATTTCAGCCTTAGTAATCATGCAATAATAATAATAGTAATAATAATGGAAGTAAAACTAAACATGCCATGTATTCTTCTGGATATTTTTCTGCTTCTTCTGTGTAAATTTTCAGGAAAAACTTTTCTTGGAAGTATTACAGAAGGATTGGATACATAATATTTTTAATGACAATCACATTGCTTGTTACATTTCTGAGAGAGATTTTTATGGTGGGCTGTTGGTTCCCGTCCCCCCACCTGTCTGTGTTGGCTAGCTATACCAGACGTCCCATTCCTGGCTCTGGGAGCCATAGGCACACTCTTGAAAATAAAATTCCTGCCAAAGATTTTAACCACTAAATGAGCAACTCCAGTAGCGCATCTTATATTACAGAAATAGACCTCACTAAACAAATTATCACCTGAGTCCCCACTGCCACCTTCCTCTTTCCAGCACCCTTTTTGCCTGGGAGAAGAGAGAACCATCAGAATAAGCTGCAAGGTCCACTTGAAACCACTCAGGCTGTTATGAACCTACAGGAGGGAAGGGAGCATAGATGATGTGTGTCCTCAGTAGAGTAAAGCCTGCCAGCTCAGCCTTTTTCCTTCTGTATATATGGAATTAGCTTAGGTTTTTAAAGCTCCACAACTCTGATGGTGTCTCATGAGGAAAAAGTCAAGTGCCAGGATAAATATATCGAGTATTCAATACAAGGGAATTAAATCTGCTCCACACAGAGCCTGAATGTGATGAGTCAAGCACTCCTGCCTGTGTGGCAGCTCTGCTTTTTTAAAAAAAAGACTAAGGGACTTGAGAAGAGATTACTATCAGCCAGTGAGCTGTGCCACTAAAAGTCAATCCCTAAAGAATCTGGGCTGGTAGAAATAAACGTCTACAATGCAGAGTCATGAGCTGGATTGATCTGTTGAACGGGGCTTATAGGTTATACCAGAAGAGATGCCTGGTGTCATAGAATTGCCATCCACCTTGGTTATATGTAATTTCCAGAGATTTCGCCCACTTTCTTGAGGATTTTTTTACTGCTAGCAAGGGGGAGGTTTATATTAGATAATGTTAGGCTCCCTGTGAGAAGGTGCCAGTTGTGTTTTCCATGTGAGAAGCATGAGCAATGCCCCTCCAAATGAGAGATATGACTCGGTGAAAATTGACTTGAGGCCATTTGGAAAACAGAGACAAACCTAAGTTTTGCGGTTAGCCACCTTCATAGGTAAACTCCTATGAGTAAATTTTGTTTTAGTTAAATAGCAGATGGACTAGACAAAGTGAATGGAGTATTCTTTGGACTGGTAAAAAAAAGAGCAGAGAGGTTTGCTGTGATAGCTTCTTGAGTGAGACCAAACCACTGGGGGTGATAGGAAAGGTGGGCTTGCTAGTGCAATGAGCAGATGAGGATGAAGGCTGTGGTCAAGGAGAGAAAGGAGGAACTTACTGCTCTTACTCTGGGTGAGAATTGAATTCCGTTACCACTATGTGATTTCAGTTTTTGTCAATAATAGTTGCTAAATGAAGGATGGGCTGGTTTGCATTAATAGCAAGCAAGGTGTCTTCTTCGTGTTCCATTTCATCAGTTGGGAGAGCAGTGCCCCATCATTTATGCACTGAATATCCTCCCGCTACTGCTGTTTAAAAAATAAGATGCTCCATCGTAAGAAGTTCAGTGTCACCCTCCTGATTTTATACCTGGAGTCTATTTCTCATAGAGATTCAAGGTATCCTTTGCAGCAAAGTGTTACTAGTTTTGGATGCAGTGATGACATCTAAGGTACATTTTGTACTGGTGTGTAAAATACACCACAGAGTAAAAAGAGCCAGTGAAAACAGAATTTTACTCATATAATTGTTTCTACACAAGGGGTTTCTGCTGGCTATGTCAATCAGCGATTTTAGCTCTGAGCTCTTGCCCAGCATAGCTGTTCTGGCAGAGATGCCCAGCACTGAGCTGACCCGAGGCTATTAATACTTCCCTGCAGGGAAGCAGCGTGCCAGCCACACGCGCATAGTCACACATACGTGCACGGGTGCGCACGTAAACACAGCAGCTAGAACTTGCTCAAGAGACAGACTCCTAACACTGACAATCATGCCAATTACTGGCTAGCTTAAAAGTCCCAGCCATCTTCCTTGAAAGCCTTTGCTTTCCAAGTTTGCTCCCATGGCCATCTGTCATAGCCTGCCTTTGGCAGCTTCAGGTTCTGCTGCAAGGCTCTGTGGATTGAATACATAGTTTTGTCTACTTTGTTGTTCTCTGAGCTGGTGGAAAGTTTCTACCACGTGAGCCTTTTCTCTTAGGCTTTTTGTTAGATTAAAATGTGAATCTTAAATGCATTTTTGAGCTGTTAATCTGCGCTATCTGCTCGCAGATCGGGCAGGAACAGGTGGGCTGGTGTAACTGCTGCATTGAGAGAAATGAGCTCAGAGACCCTCTTAGAGCAGATGCAAATTGCACCTGCAATAATTGCTTTTCTTGGGATAGTCTCTCTTGTCTGGCTGAATACATTAATTCATACTACCAAATATGTGTTATTTGGTTTGTAAGAGGGTCTGTATGACTGTCATATCAAAAAACTCATGTCCCTTACTGGTGTCACTATGCTGACAGTGTGTGCATTTTAGAGCTCTACTGGATAGAGTTACAGTATCTGTAACAAGGAGCTACATTTTCTGTGGGTGTAGCTGTAAATTTTGTCTACTCATCATAAATCATTTTTGAATGATCTCTAAACAAATTAGTGATATTACCACTAACACTGAAAAGTTCGTGTTAAATTGTGTCCATGGGGCTGCACCCTAAAATGAAAACAAATTCAGTCTGGGGAGGGGTAGGGAGAAAATGAAGTTCTGTGTTATCTGCAGTATTTCTTTCCTCCATCTTTATTTTTCCTCCTCCCCATTTGATATATTTTTCATATTCAGCTAGTCAGAGAAACTGTTGTTTCCTGTAACTCAGAAAAGCAGTTGGCATGCCCATTAGATGAATAAATACAGTGTTAAATGAAATTCCCAAAAAGAGTGCAGAGAAATTGCTAGAGTGATTTTGGGATTGTCCACGTAATAACAACAATTCATCCTCCATTTTTATCCTCAGCCCCAGGAGTGCACATTACTGCCTTTACCAGTCAAGTCCTCTTTTTTCTGCAAGTAATAGCATCATTTTTTTAAGTACAGCTTCTTGAATTTGTTGTTGAAAGTCTTTTGTAGTTAGGACACAAAGTTTTGGATTTCAGATTGATGGAAATGCCACAGGTCTTGGAGCAGTATTTCTCCAGGGGGCAAAACCTGCTTGCTCCAGTTAGATGCTGCAAGGAATCCTCGAGGGCCTTGTATTAGTATTACATCAGCCAAAGTGCAAGTTAGTTTAGGTTGATTTCCCTTGTTCTAGTTCAGTAATGCTACCACCCTCCCTCCCTTCCGCCTTTTGGAGTACTGCTGCCTAGGACTCATGTTTGTAAAGAGAAGATATAATTTATGGAGTGCATCAAGTTGAAAAACTATTTTTCTAAGCTTTTCTTCAGGAGCCTTCAGACTCCTAGGAAATGCCTGACTGCATGCACAGGTGTCACCCCCAAGTAGTTCCAGGGCAGTACACTGAAAGCTTAGGTCAGCACTGGCAAATGTCCTACAACAGAAATTAAACAACAAGAAGGATACAGTCTGGCTTTTAGGTAAAAACAATAACCCTGTATTTGATGACATACAGTATGTTATGGAATTGATCGATGACTGACAATTTTGTACTCAGGTTTTTATTGTGTAATTAATTTTATTGATTTATTAACATTATCTAGCTTACGATGCAGTTTCTCATGTCATCTTATTTCAAGCATGTAAAAGATTCGTGATGTCTATCCTGTTTCCTGTTAGCTCTTCCGTTTTAGATCTGGTGCGTGTTGTCCAAAACTGTTGATTTTTATTTCTTTTTTTCACTCTCTGTCCTCTCTGATTTCGCTTGTCTTTCACCGCCCAAAATTTCTACTAGATGATCAGATTACCTCGTCTCCAAAAATATACTACTGTTTAGGACAGCTTCAAAGGCATAGCTTGGAGATTCTGGTCATATTCATAAAGTAAAACGGGGGCAGTCAGATTGATTGTCAGAAGGATTGGGGATCTACTATCCCTGACCGATTGTCACTTATTACCGTTGTATTACAGCCAGAACAACAACAAAGATAATCTTTGCACTGCACTAATGCTTTATTCTGATTGACAAAGGACGAGGCAATCTGGGTACTGTGACTGCTTTGTTGGTGTGTATTATATAATGATATGTAGCAACTTCCATGGACTGCCATTAATTTCTACATGACTTCTGTCTGTCTTTGATAAGCATGTGTAACTCCTAATAAATTATTTTGGAGCTGAGCACAAGACTCAAGGAGAAATGGACTTTTGTAGGTGTGGAGGCTGATGATAGCTGAAAATGAGAAGGCGAGTCTGAGAGATAATTGTAGATGACAAGTCATTTTCAAGCAATGGATGGGGGTCATATTGTTTTGTGTTTAAAACTTGTTGCCATCTCTGCTGGCCACAACATGAGGTAAATTCTTTCGTGAAATCTAAAACATTTGTTATGTTCAGGCTGTTGATAATCACATAGGAATCAGCATTGTGGAGCTCCCTTCGCTTGCTCTTACGTGGCTTGCTACCATTCTGGTGGGTGTTACCCACTCTTCATTTCCTGGGGAAGAAATGGCCTTCTGTGAGCTCGTTTATCTGAATAGTGCAGAAATCATTTTCTGCAAACCTAACTATTATCATAACAGAATCCTTAAAAAAAAAAATTACAGTGACACTCCGAGGTTTCTGAGATTAGTGTCTTCCTTTAAGGCCTCTATTTCCTCTGGTATTACTTCCAGTCCTGCTCACTGAAACTACAGTGCATGTCTTCCACGAATAGCATGAATAATGCATGTATTTTTCTGCTATTTTCAGTGTGTGCTAGATAGTTGCATATACAACAAATAAAATCTAGAGTTGAAAAAACCCAGTTGGCTGCTCAGCTCCCTGCTAGTATGCGATTGACCCGTATTCCACATTAACTCAGGTTTTAACCTGTCTGCTTTTATATTTACAATTCTTGGGCCTTTGCCCACATCCCTTGGAAGATCATGCAGTGGACTAATAGTTTACCACTTCAGTTTTTCATCAGACTAAGATACAGAAAATATTACAGCTGTTTATACCTCTTTAATTCCTGCTTATTTAAAGATCTTAAATATTTCCATTTCCCATTCTCTTCCTGCTTCCAGTGTATACAGACACTTACAGTTCCACCCTCATCACCATGTTATCAAGCAAAACTCTTCCTTGTTTTTCCCAATTCATCCATAGCAAAAGCCCACCCCCTTCTCACTTCTCACTGTCTCAGTTTCTTAGAACATGGGATTCAGCTGTAATGGGAGAAAGAAGGTGACAAAACATGTTACCTCTGCTTCTAGATACCAAATTACCTGGGATTTATTTTTGCTAAAATGTCTTAAATGTTTTTTTCATTAGATTAATTACTTCATGGTTTCCCAAGGTGATTCCCAGCTTGTTATTTTCCTTATGCTTTTCTGCTCTTTCTACAAATACCATTTATGTTCTCCTGAAGATTGTAAACAGAAGGCAGAATTAACTAGGAAAAGATCACAAACATGTGTTGTATGAGGCCAGTTAAAAAACGTTTAGAACTAAAAGACAAAGTGATATTTTTGGTTGGTTGATTGGTTTGGTTTGTTGTTTTGGGTTATTTTGTTTTAGTCCATGTAAGAAATCTTGCAGTGGCTTGAGTTATTCTTGGAAATAGGATTTTTGGCCATCGTCTTTTCGATGCAGTCTGCAGTAGCGTTCTTGCAGTTTAAATGTATTCATTAGAGGAACAGCTTTCATAATGAAATGTGCCAGATCTGTTAAGAACTAGCAGTTCATTTTGTGTTCAAAACACCTGATTTGAATATACGTTTGTAGTTCTTGTACATTTGGATTAACTGTCCAATTATGTAGGAAGCTGTATTCTGAATTCCTGAAAATCAGTGTTTTTATCAGTCTTTACTAAATGCAAAAATGCCTCTAGTAATTTCCTTTCGCTCACTAAGCATGTAATTTTTTTTTTTTAATCTAGTTTGTCTAGCAAGTTTTTTATAAACATAAATATAGTTTTAACAACTACATATCACAAACAGGCATTTCTACATTAGATGTGAGTAGATATTATTGCATAATACATCTTAAAATCTGTTTGAATTTTTAAATTGCTAGAGGATTCATGAATGTAGCATATTTGTTTCTTTCCAATATGACTATCTCTATACATAACCATTAGTTAATTCTGGATGCGATGAAGTCTTTTTATACCTAATGGCATCCTAAATTTCTACTACTTTTTTGTATTTGAGATAGGATAATTTTTAAAAAGTGTTCTACACAGAGGTAGTGTCTATTATTTAATGATCTAGAGGGTTTGGGAGGGACATCGTGTTTCTAGATTGCTTGTTTAGGTTTGCTCCCAGTATCACTGTAAGTGAAACCTCAGGTTCTTGTGCTTTGTGGAACCTCTGTGTGTGTCTGCAACACTCCATTCCTCTTAAACAGATTTGGTGTTTGTCAGGTTTGCAGCCCAAATTCTGTCACCCTTTGCAAAGCACAGGTCGCAGCTTCCTCTAATAGTTTAAAGGAAGCTGAAACGAGGTAAGGGAAACATCCCTTTATCGACAGCTGTTATACCCAGCCCTACACTCAGTAGCATTTTAAAAACCCATGTTTTGCCCCATCGTAACTAAACTTTATGGCCATCGGTAGTATTGTGGCTGTAGTATAAATTCTGCTATGAAAGGACGCCCAATTTCATTTTGCAGCAGAAAATGGACTTGACATGAGCTTTGGTCCCTAGGTAAGAGGTTCTTGAAGGCTCAGAGTGTTACTTTGAGCAAAATGCTAGTCTGGTAAATTGGTACATTTTAACAGTCATCCACAAATGCACCCTTTTGTATAATAAGTAGTTGATTGTAACAATTATGGATGCTATTTAATGGTGCCATCCTTAAACCTTCCAGTGTGATACTACCTAGAGAATTTGTTACTGATGAAATCATTACAGTGTTATAGAAATGAAATAGGTTGCTACTGAAATTACTCTCAAAATGTAATTGTGACCTCAATGGAATTTTTCCCGTGATGGATGTTAAGTATATGCATATTTCTTATTTTTACAGAAACGGCGTTTTTATTTGTATGCCTAATTTTATTTCACTATCTACTATGTATATATTAGGTTTTGCTTCTCCTTCTCAGATGTGGTCAAAAATAACATTAGTCCAGTTTGCCTTTTATCTAATGTTCTTCCATTCTTACTTCCCCTGTCACATGAATGAATAAAGCAACATATTTCCTTCCTTGAGACCTGCCTAAGATTGCTCAAGTTAACACAATGAAGAGCCCTATTTTTTCAGTACCTGAAATGATGCAAGTCCTCTCAACTTCCTTTTGAGGGCTTCCTTGGACGGAAAAATGTGCTTTATAATTTCTTGCCTGCAAATCAATTCAGATTCCTATTATTTTTTTTCATCAAATCTCTTTCTGTACCAAAAGGTTTTTTTTTATAGACTTGTGATTCCCCCTCATCTTTGATTCCGACTGTGCCTGATTAAAAAAAACCAGAGAAGAGATCTTCTTGCTGGGTTATAGTCCATGAAGAATAGGTGAAATCCTTGATCAGAATGGGAGATTTCTGTGACTGCCCGAGTTCCCAGAGTGCAGTACACCATGCTTTCATGCCATCCTGTTATCTCTTTATTGTTCTGGCTCTTATTGGATGTGCTACTTCACCACTTTCAGAGCGACAGCCTGACATCCATTGGTAGTTGTAACATTCTTTCTTTCTGCTCTTGATCTTAAAATATAGATTGCTCCTATGAAAGCTAAAAAAATGCCCGTGTCTGTTCATCAGATTCTCACCTTGTAGTCACAATGCCAGGATACAGAGGGGGTAGATGGCCACCAACAACCACTTTTGTCACCAGCCATAGGGTAAACTTGATTGCTGGGCTCAGAAGAAGAGGTGTGGAAATAGCTTTTATTTCCCATACTCTTATGTTTCTTGCATTTTTCGCTCTCTATAAGGCAGCAGACTTGACTGAATGATACTAACTTAGGTTGATAATTATTGATGCAAATTGGCCTTTAGGAAACTGGAAATTCATGAATCTGTGTTTCTAAAAACTTACAAGTGTATGCTATGTCTATACAAAATGTATTAATGTGCACTTGGACTCGGCGCTCTCATTGTGCTTAGAAGTAGGCTACCCTTTCTCCTAAGCAGAGAAATCTTTGAAAAATGAGGAGGGCGGTAACGTTGACATGGTTTGGATAGTCACGTGGATTTCTATTATTTTGCTCAACAATTGCTTCCAAGGAATCTCAGATACCAGAAGCTATTTGTTAGGTGTAAATATTGTTAAGACCATTGAGCTGATGTCCTACTGTTATGAAAATTGCCATGGGATTGTTACCTTTCACCCAGGTGGTCCCCACTGATGGGCAGAAATGACCTGGATTTAATGTCTCATCTGAAGGCAGGCAGTTCTAACTGTGCAATGACATCCCCCAAACGCTCTGTTGCAGCGCCAGCATTGGATACAAGCCCATGTCTCAGTCAGAGATGTGCATCTCTGACCTTCTAGCGTACAGGCAATAGTGCTGCCAGCTGTGTTATGCTGACAGGCAAAGGACTTGTTTTTGAAATCCAGAAGTAAAGAAATTGAGCTAAACACAACACAGACTTCTACTGTTGAAAAAAATGTGGCAATAAACCCCAGACAACCTTACCTTCAGTTTCCAAATTATTTTGTTTTCCAGGTTGCTGGGAGTAATTCGCTTCATTAATGCGGTTCTGCAGCATGATCTATGTAAATTTTATCTCAGAACGAGTTCTTTTAGCTGAATAAAAGCCTTTTGAAAAATCTGATTTATGTCACAGTCACAGCATTAAATAGAGCAATTCTGGTTCAGCGGCAAAGAGGTGGGGTCATGGTCTGTGGTCTGCATTTTCTAAGTGCCGTGAATGAATTTGCATGCACACAGCTTACATTAGCACTAATGCAGTTTGTACATGTGGCCCCTGTGCAGTACTTTGGGAATGTAGCCCTCAACAGAGGAGATATTTACAGCAGTGAAGCTTATGTTGGGAAATATGAACAGCTGTGCTCCAAACAGAAAACACACATCTGAAGTAAGACAAGCATACTGAAAATTATGTCCTGGCAGTTAACGTTTTTATTTGTGCACACTGCTATGCAAAACTGAAAGGAAATATAGTTCTTTCAGGATTAATATGTTTTGCAGAACTAATAGGAGAAAAACCCTGTCATCAGAAAATATTTTTGCTGATTATATTTTTTTTTGCTGCGGTTCCTGTAGTCTTGGTACAAAAGAAGTATGATTAATAAGTAAAAGCTATGTCATTCTGCTAATTATGTTTTACTAGCAGTGAGATGACCTCGTTAGACTTTTGAAGAGTCAGTTGAAATCGTTCCTCTGGAACATATATTTACATAGAGTTTTAGATTTCACTATTATAAATTTTCAGTTCTAATATCTGAGCGCCTGCTGCGCATAGGAAGCGGGCACCTGAGGAGGGCTTTATCCATCATTCCATTGTAGGATCTCTGCATTTTCTTGCATTGTGTCTGGAGTTGACCGGTAGCTACATCCACATCAAGTTAAGAAGGCTTTGCAAAAAAATTCTAACTCATTTTAAATCTGACTGATGGAGCACATGCCAGTGCCTCGGGTTTCCCTGCTGTGCTTCCTTGGAAGTGATCTGCCCGTTGGCTCTTCAGCCCCCACAGAGTGACGCCTGGGAGGTCAGAGGTGTGTGTGACTCCACCAGTCTCCACGCACAGGGAGCAGAGGGGGCTTTTGCAGGATACATGATAATTCTCCAACGAAGTGGACCATGCTGAATACTTCACCTTCACACACAGTTTTAGATGTGGAGAGGCTTGAGGTAGGGAGGCTTTTGTTCAGTAACACTGAAATAACAAGTCCATGCAGTTCTTTTTGAGATCAAGTATTAATCCCATTTTGCAGACTGGGAAAGTGAGACCTCGAGGTTGTCATTTGCCTGATACCACAAAGCAGGTTGGTAGCAGCCAGACCACAGCTCGTGCGTCCAAAGTCCAAGGCCGTTGTTCTGACCTCTGGAGTTTTATTTTGCTGTGCTTGTGAGGCAGTGGGCTTGTGTGTCCAGTGAATAACTTGTATTCCGAAAAGGAGAACTGGTGGGTGAAAGAAATAAAAAACAATTTAGAAAATAGTCATGTTAAATACCTCTTAATCAGTTTACCTAATGAATTTTGGAATATGTCTGCCTTTTAGGCTCAAAATTTTGGATGCTTCTTGAATATTAATATTTTATTTCTTAATGACATAATTGTTGGTCAGGAGAAAATACATTATTTTCACTACAGCTGGTTAGAAAAATATTTTCTCAGTAACAATCATGATGTTACAATTAAAAAAGAAAAATAGTGCTGCTACTGAAGTAGAGGGTGGTATTCTGCTACTGCCACTATTACTACGTTCAACAGACTGAAATCTTTGTGGTGAATAGGAAGGTGCTGGCTCTGCCGTGGACAGCAGAGATGTACCTTTGAAGGTGACAGAATACTAGTAGGGTTGCAAAGTCAAGGTTTTGGAACTGGGAGGTGCCATAATTGAAATCCCCTGTCTAGTTTTGATTCAGATTTCTTTGATGTATTCGTGACTGTACATAGTGGGACAACTTCAGCCTCATTTGTTGTCCAGATTTCACCATTTCTGGTGCCAGCTGGAAATATGTAAAGAAGGTTGCTGGGACTCCTGCCTCATTTGCTGAAGAAATGGCCAGGTGTGGAGGAGTCAGGACGTTACAAGAATGGAAGGCAAGGCTGTCATGGTTAAGCATTAATGCTAGCTGCTAGATTGTATTCTAGCCTCTGTTGCAGAATTTCTGTGTGATTCCAATCTAATCAAGCCATGTTTTTACTAATTGTGTGTTGTTTACTTTCTGAATGCTTAGTTTGAGACCCTTGGGTCTGATTTATGAAGCACTGATCTTTCACAGAGATAGCTCAAGTCAATTAAAGTTATTTGAATATACAAATTACTGAAGAATTGTAATTGCTCTAGGTTCTGTGTGTCAGTGAACGTATATTTCTTAATTTAATTTATAACTTTCACCTTATTTTCTCAGACCCCTTCTGCTGAAGAGGTCTACTACAATGTTTTCCTGTCTTTCTTTAGAATGGTATTTGAGAAGTGAGGAACTACTAGAACAGAAGTACTTTACGACAGCCCAGGCAGAAATTAATAAGTCTCAGAGCAGGGTGTGAATAGTGCTCAATAAATGAGGCATGGGGACACACTGACTAATAACAAGAAAACAAAGGCATTGAGTAGCTGCTCATTATGTCAGTCAATGCAGGCAGGGGTCCAGTGGAAAAAATTGTAGGTGGTCGAGTAATTAAAGACAGTATCATAATGCATGCACACAAGGTGGCCCAATTAGGGCTGCACAGCAACCTGAATTCTGACAGTTCCCTAAATTTTCAATGCTTGATTTTACACATTTAATGTTCCATAGCATATTTTTGGTGTATTTACATATATATGCTCCCCATTGCCTCCTTCATTGCCAAACTGTTAATTAGGTAGAACTACTGAGAAATGCAGTTAGTTGGATAAACAGGGGTTTGCAATGAACCTTGGATATCATGCTGCAGAGCAGGAAACTTCAGGCTGTCAGAGCTTTGAAGGGTTTACATCAGTGGTGATGAATTTGTTTTCTTTGCTTAATTATTTTTAAGAAGCTAGTTATGTTTTCAGTGCAGTCTCTTTCCTTACACACTATGTTACATTATTTCTGGTTCTGCTTCTGCTTCTACATTTATTCTTCACGGCTTATTGATGATGGTACGGATGAAACATCTTTTTAATGAGAATTCTGTTCCTAAGACTCTTCTCCCTTGAGTGTGAGTAGTCTTTAGCTATGTCCCTCATTTTAGAAGATAATTTGATTTCATCCATTTTTCCTTTTGCAAAAATATTACCTGGAGCCAGATATTTTGGTTCTAAAGTGCAGCTTTCTAATTGGCATTAACTGCTTCTGTGATTTGTAACTTTTCAGACTATCAGCAAAGAACAGTAAACATAAAATTGGAAAAGTGGAGAGTCTGGGACCGGAGAGTGATGGACAGGAAAGTAAAGAAGGTTTATACAGACTTTTTGTCTTGTGCATGCACATAAATTATTTCAGTGCTTCATTGATGCTGCTCTCCTGAGCTGTACCTCTACAATTGCACTGGAAGTGGTCTACTTGGAGTAGGATGCTATTATTCTGAAATATGCCCTCACTTGAATATGAATATGGCCAAGGGTTGAGCAAGGGCTTTGCTCCCTATGCTTCCTTGTAGGGGTGAGGTGCCTGGATGTCTAAATTGCTGTTGTCAGGGGCCAGGTCCCCTTTAGCTACCTGTGAGAGTAAAGGGGCGAAAGGGGGGTTATTGGAATGTAAGGATGTCTGAGTTAGAGCCACCTTTGCCAGCGTGCGTTCCTAAAGGCAGCTCCTTTGCTCCAGTACATGTCCACCTTCACAGTCTGTCCCTAAGAGCTTGCAGACTTAAAGGAGTCTCATTTCCCTGTAAAACTGTGTTCTTATATTCTTACTCATGCTAGAAATCTTCATACCAGAGGGACAGCTGGTGGTATTAGGTAATCTTCAGCATTAGTAATAGTATCAAAATATGAATCCAGCTGATAGGTTCAGGATTAGAAAGCCTGAAAAACTCAGCCTTTTTTTTATCTTGCTCTCTCTACAAACTTGTAACTTGATAATTTTCCTTCCCATTTCTAAGATACTACTTGGAATAAAAACCTGCCATCCTGGGGACAAGAAATGAATGAAGTTATCTACATTATGTATCAAGCCATGCAGACATCATCTTTAAAGCACCATTTGTATGCTTTTCCAGAACCAGTAGTTCTTAGACTCAGTCAAATGTGCTATAATTAAACATTGATGCACAGGAATGAAGGTTGGGGGTTTTTTCTCCTTAAAGGAAATGAACTTTAGTAGAGTAATGGAACAAAAGAAACATAGTATAACTTTTTTAATGACAGAAAATAAGGAGCAAGTGACCTTTTACTTACACTTAGCACTAGATATTTATTTTAGTTTCCCATTGGAATTGTCTTTAGTTGCATCTTTTTATTTTTATTGTTTAGCATTCAGGAATGGTGCATTAAAAAAATTTCTAAGACCATGAAAACCTTTCACAAAATACCTGCAGTAGTAGTGAAAATAGATAGCTAACTCTGACATTATATTGACTCTTTTATTGCAGTTTTTATAGCAATTTTACCAGACTTTTGCAAAGCTTTCTATTCTTGTAAAGCTCTCTGTTTTAGAAACTCTATGGAAATCATTTGGCAATGAATTACATTATAGCATAGCCTAAAATTATTGTTTTATCTCATATTATGAAGTCCTTTGGAATCTTTTTTTAAGACTTAGGCTGGTACAGGCTCTGACAGTCATATACATAAATTACAGGAGCTTTTCAAACCCTTTGTTATTTCAATCTCTGTATCTGACTTTTATGACACGTTTTTCACTTCTATAGTTAAGGATTTGTAGAATCACATTTTCATGTAACGCCCAGTTTGTGTGAATTAAAATCATAAACATGGAGAACACAGATGATCAGGTGATAACAAATAAGGATGACATGTCAAACCAAAGGAATGCAAACCTCAGTACTTATCCAGAACTTACAGTATCTTCTGCTGCTACATTTAGACTTCTTCAAGAAGCTGTTCTTGAAGTGTCCAAATGCTTTCACCCTGCAGTGTTTAAAACTCAGCATCTCAGATAGACCAGTAGCATTTAAGTGCTTGTATACAGACAGAAATGACCTCTGTGAGATCTTTCTTGCTCTCTGATACTTGTTTAGCAAAACACTTTAGCTGACGCTTAGCACGAGGTATATTTAATAGGGGCCTCATCCAAAACCAGATAAAGACTAAAGACATTGATTTTTCATGTGTTTTGGAGTGGGTCCCAAAGCGTTTAAGCACATGCTAGATTTTGTATTGGCTGAATTACTTCCAATTTGTAATAGGTAAAATTTTAAAGGGAGATAGTCAATGGGTGTACTGTGAAGGTAGTGAAGCTAAGAGACATTTATGCTACATGAGGATATTCCTTCAACTCTCTTTATCTTCCCCGTTTTGTGTTTTGTTTTTTTTTTAAACCACTTGCTTCTGCCACAGAAACCCATGATTTTGGTTGATTTCCTGCTCTATTTTTCATCCACAGTAAACTTCCTTCTTGCAAAGAACAGAGCTCAGGCTGCTTACTAAAGTGTTTCTGATGTGGTCCTACTTTGACAGTTTCAGAAAGTGACATCAACTGAAAATACACTGCACAGGTGGCTTAGTGTATAATTTATCATCACCTCTGTTGCAGTTTGGCTGTGGCTGGCAGCAAAGGGCCACACGGCCGCTCTGCCACCCCTCCCTCCACTGAGGTGGGGAGGAGAATGGAAAGAAAAATGCAAAAACTCGTGGATTGGGATAAGGGCAGTTTAACAGAACAGCAAACAAAGCGAACAGTAACAACAACAGTACTGATAAGGAGAACATACAAAACAAACAGTGAAATGCATAGAGCAGCTCTCACTGCCTGGTGCCCTGCGCACTCCCAGGCCATGATTAACTTCCCTCTGGCCTGCTCCCCTCCCAGAATGCAGCATGGTGGCACATGCTGTCGAATACCCTGCTCTGTTTGACCAGGTTGAGTCAGCCGCCTGGCTGTGTCCCCTCCTGGCTTCTGGTGAAAATTAGCCCTGCCCTGGCCGAACCCAGCACAACCTCCAAATCCTTTCCCTGTTCTGGATGTTGTAGTGTTCGTTCGTTACTTCTATGATTTAGTCTATATGTTTCTTACTACTATTTTGCCTCAAGAGCTCAGACTTCACCATACCATTCTGAACCCCTTGGTAAAACATGGGTTTAATTGGTCAAAATGAACCTCTATATGTGTGGTCTTTACACATTTTGATTCCTGGGTTAGTTGCCTAGAATATGGGCTGATACCTATATATAATTGTAAATTAAAAAAAAAAAAAGTAGTAAATCTGTATAAACTGTTACCCCTCATTACTCATTGTTTTGGTGTAATTATCTATACTGTGGATGCAGAGAAAATGATAATATTTGGGTTTTGGCACTGTAATAGTTTGCCGGTGTTGCCTAGTGATTGCATAGAGTTTACTGATATTTTGTCCCAAAACTATGATTTCAGCTCTCTGTAGTCTTGCATTTAAAAGCAGCCAACTCAGATCAGCTCCTGTGGACTTGAATCTTTATCTCCAACCTTCTGTACAGACACAGTTTATTGCTAGTTTTCTGCAAACAGTAAAAAGCAATAAAATACATTTAGCAGAAACTGTAATATGTAGTGAAGACTTTTTTTTAATCTATGTGCTATTTGCATATCAAAGATGTATATTTCTGGTCATTGACAGAAACTATGTTAGACTGGAATTTACATCACTATGTCTAAGAAAGGCCCACTGGCTAGTGTAGCAGGTTGTTGTTCATTTGTTTTTCCTTAGCAGAAGATTTTTACTACCCTTTTCTATTTTTATGTTTGCCTTACATTAGATGCCCTGATTCATTTTCTTTGTAATAGCAACAAATGGTACAAAAAAAGCTTAAGTGGTTCTCGTAGGTGCCCGTATGGCACTACACATTTGCTACACTAAAACCTTGAAATGTTGCTTTTATAGACATCCTTGTTTTCTTCTCTGTGGAAAGATTTATAGCCCGCCCTGTTTTCTGTCTTTCTCAATGCCATACTTTCCCACTTTAGAAATCAATCTGCTGGATGAAGCAGAATCAAATCATTTTTCGAGATCCAGAAAAAATATGTCCAGCCTTACACCTTTTTCTTTGCTGAACAGTGAAAGGATTTCAAGCAGTTGGTTTTTTTACACACAGCCTTCCTTTTTTTTTTTTAAAAAAAACACCTTGTGACTGATCTTTCCTGTAAACGTAGCTCAGTTGGGGTTGATCAAGATATTTGCCTTTGGGTTTGGAAGCTCTGGAGATCGGCTAGTCCAATCTCCTCCTCAAAGCAGGGTCAGCTAGAGTAGGTTGCTCGAGGCTTTGTCTGGTTGCGTTTGAATATCTCTGTGGATGGTGGCTTCAGAGCATCTCTGGGCAACTTGTTCCAGTGTTCAACCACCCTCACAGTATAAAAGTTTTTAATATGTGTGAACAGAATTTCATGTATTTCTGTTCATGCTTATCGTATCTTGTCCTGTCACTGGGCACCACTCAAAAGAGTCTGGTTCCACCTTCTGAACTCTCACCCACCCTAGTCAGGTATTTATACCAGATCCTTGAACAGGACAGTCTTGGTCTTGCCATTGAAAGTTGTCAATTCAGATTTGCTCCCCTGGACCACGATCCACAAGGTATATATTGTTAGCTGTATTTTAGACTTTGGCTCCATATGGGCTCTGCTGTCCCTACCTCCCTTCTTCCTAGTCAAACTTCTGTTCCCATTTCTTCCTCCCTGCACCTGTCTGTGGAGTCTCCCCATTGGAGAAAGCATGTTACACAGCACAAACAGAACTGCATCTAATACTGCCCCTCAAACTGCAGTATTCTGGGGTATGGTGAATATAAGCGATAGCTCACTCAGGAGTAATACCATTGATTGGTGTAACAACAAGAGTGGACAAGGGAAAACCAATGGATGTCATCTATCTGGATTTTTGTAAAGCCTTTGACACGGTCCCCCACAACATCCTTCTCTCTAAATTGGAGA
>Ga0065711_1005378_pt1 | contig 23547 bp, 18 predicted proteins | sample Hoacrofraction12_FD_59098 | JGI IMG/M metagenome (GOLD analysis project Ga0065711, IMG submission 59098) | Hoatzin crop microbial communities from Cojedes, Venezuela - Epithelial fraction 12 v2 (version 2) | ecosystem: Host-associated > Birds > Digestive system > Esophagus > Crop | place...
GCAGGACCCTGCATTTGCCTTTGTTGAACCTCATCAGGTTCCTCTCTGCCCAGCTTTCCAGCCTGTCCAGGTCTCGCTGAATGGCAGCACAGCCTGCCGGTGTATCCACCGCTCCTCCCAGTTTGGTGTCATCAGCAAACTTGTTGAGGGTACATTCTAGCTCTTCATCCAGGTCATTGATGAAGAAGTTTGTCTCTCTGGTTCTTTAATGGTTTAAATACATTGATTAAAAAAATATGCCCCTTGCACTTTAGAAGTGCAGAGACTGTCTTGAATCTCAGGCACTGCAGAAACAAGATGCGCTGCTGCCAGAAGCACTAGAAGAAGCCTAGGCAAGGAGAATTTATTGCAGGATTCGCCTTTAAACTGAGCCAAATTTAAGTTAGGTATAGAGAGGTGCTTGTTCATGCTCAAGGACGTAAGGAATTAGGAAGAGCAGTACCAATACGAACCTGAAAGATGCTGTTTAGTCCATAGTGTGCTCGCAGGAGGACTTCGAGGAACAGAAAAAAAACGTGTAGATAGGGAATAACAGGCTACAGACACAATGGATATGAATGAAGAATAAGATAAATACTCTACCTGTGCATGCAATCATTCTGCAAGTAGCGAAAAAAGAGAATGCTCTTTTTAGACCCCAGCAGGAGGTGATGGGTTGTGGCCCACCATGCAAATTCATCTTCTAGGACATTTAATTAGAACCACAAAAAAAGTAAAAAATATTTGATAGGCATAGCAGACATATTGTGTAGGTGGATGGAAGTTTCCCTAACACAAACCAGCAGGACAACGCCCACAGCTTGTCAGCTGGTGGAACAGGCGTTTTCCTTTAAAGAATTATCTGGAGAATCCCAACTGGATCTGGCAGCGCGCTTTATAGAAAACTGCTGCAAAGCTGTCCATAAATACGTGTAAGAGATTCGTGTTCCTTGCTGTACCCTGTTCTTAGTGCAAGAGGAAAAGACAAATGGAATCATCGTACCGACATGAAGAATCCCCATCTTGGTGAAACAGCAAAGATCATCTGTTTCCAAATATGTGCAGATACCAACACATGAAGAAAAAGATGACAGCAAGACAGCAAAAACCACATTGACAGGAAAAAAATGCAGGTTTTTTTCTGTTCGTTATCCCAGCTGGCTTGCTGAGGCATACCGACAAAGGGAAAATTGATCTTATCAACGAGGAATAATTAGTTCAGTAGCAGTTATCCTCAGGACATGTCAGGGGCTGTTACACATTTGTAATTTGTCAAGCTCTGTAAGCAAATGTCCTTTAATGTAATTTGCATTTTGGGCTCAGTGATGCCATATTCAGCAGGTTGCGGTTATTTTAAACCACTCTATGCATAGCAATTTCGCCAATATTGGAATCTCTTTGATAAATTTCTGTGACTGATGAGTTGGCCGCTGTCCGTTCAGACGGCTGCTTGGAGGAAAATACCTGCAAGGAGTAGCACGCAGCTACAAGGAGTGTCTACAGGGAACGGTGTGAAAAGCCTGAAGACCATTGGGCCCACAGAAGAGGCAGTCTGGACATGCGCATAAACGTCACCTGTTAACATCAAACCTCTCGTGGTGGTCACGCTGGCTTGGCAGAGCCCTGCGTAGCAGAGGACCAAACGTGACCGTCTTTGGTACTGTCTGCTTCACCCGTGGGCGTCTCCAGCACCTACGATACAAACGGGCAGCTCAGCGGAAGAGCCAAGAAGAAAAGCTTCCCACAGGGAAACCCGCTGTTGCTCCCCAGCGTTTCTGCCCTGCATCTCGTGCAGCTAACGGTGGTTGAACCTGTTTTGAGGTACAAGTACATCCAAAGCAAATTTCTTCTCTGATAAGACCTTAAACAGCTACAGACAAGACTTAAAACATGGACGAGTCACTAAACCTTAAATTTTAAAATTCTGTTATGACAGAAAAATACTCTTTTTATAGAGGGAGTATGGGAAAGAGAGCATGAATAAAAGACAAAATCGTGACATGATTTAATATTCGGAGGTGACTACATATATATAAATAAGGTTAGTTCTGAAGTTTTAATGGCTCTGTAAACTGTGTTGATTTTGTGGTATTAATGTTGAAAGACATCTTGACACTCTGCTATAACAAAATATATTCTGGGTAAGTCACTGTTGTCTCTCACACAGACATATTTTGAAAAAGCTTCAGCCTGATATAATGAGCAAGATGAAGGAGATGTTTAGTGATGACTGTATCATGAGGATACCTGCGCTAGGTTTGTTTGTGAGCTCCAGTCCCAGAATGCTTCTGACTTGTATTAATTTGGCTCTGGGATGATAGGTTTCCATACACAGTGTAAAGAAAGGCTCTCAGGGAAAAAAAAGAGTAAGACGAGAAGTCCCACTGCTGTCTGTGCTGCACTAGTGCTGGTGACTTTAAGCTTTTCTGTGCTTATGGGATGTTTTGTTCCAAAGGAGATGAGAAACTGCAGGGAGCTGTTCTGCAGTGTTTTGGTGAGAACCTCTCTTCCTCCATCGGTCTGTGTGCTGGGAACAGGAGAAGGGTCGAACACGCGGACAATGACGACTAGACATACGGATGCTACAGCTGCAGGTGCTGTTTCCCATACTGAGCTGGTCAGAGGTCTTCCTGGGATTTCAGCAGGAGAAATCCCTGCTGCCTTTCTGTAGCCCTGTCCGTTTTGTAACTCTTTCTTGGTTGTTACGCACATTCACGATTAATTTTGATGTGGATGCAATTTGCAGACAGCACAAAGTGGACTGAAAATATGCTGGTTTACTTCTTGAAGCTTCTCCTTTGAAAGATTAGCAGTGACTGAGAGAGAACTGCTTGATGAATAAACTTGAAATGCGCAGATAGGTACGTTTTCTGAGGGCTGCTTGGATGACCTGGGCTGACACATCCCTTTGGTTCTGACTCTGGGCAGTGCCGCAATGAGGGAGAGTCTGGGAAGAAATCTGGAGGGTAAAGCATCGGAACAGCACGCCAGTGGTTTCTTATGTGATTAATAAGATGCAGATGTGATTTTTGTTTTCTGATAATGGGTATATAATTTTGTATTGGGTATCAGTGGCAAGGTTTTGGCAGTGGGGAAGCTGCAGGGGTGCCTTTGTGGGAGGAGGCCAGCAGATGCCCTGGCTCCAGCCGGGTCCCCAGTGCACCCACCACAGGACACAGCTGAACCCACCACCCAAACTGGTGGTGCCTCCAGGAGAACATATTTAAGAAAGGGTAGAAAACACCAAAGAGAGAGAGGAGAAGGAAACAAAAGAGTGCGAAACAGCAGAGGGAACGCCAAAGTTGAAGGAGAAGGTGCTCCATGGTGGAGCACATATTCCCAGACTAACTGCTGGCCATGGAGGACCCACACTGGAGCGGATACTTCCTCAGAGGGACTGCGGCTCATGGATGAGCCCACGCTGAAGCAGGTACACCCCAAAGAGACTGCAGCCTGTGGAGGACCCATGCTGGAGCATAGGAAAGAGCAGCAGAGAGCAACTGCTATGCCCTGACCCCAACCCCTGCACTGCCCATTGCCTCAGTGGACAGCCTGAGTGTACCCTGCAGTGGTAACAGGGGTGGAGGAGAGGGGACTGGAGCCGTGGAGTGAAGCTGGGTCTGGGAGTGGGGGAGGAAAAGAGTTTACCCCTGGTGTGAATGCTTGTTTCTTTTTTTGAAAGAAAAATCCAAATTGCTACTCAAATATTTATATGAATTGACAATTAATTGAGTTAAAATCCCCGAGCAAGTCTGTTTTGCCCACGACAGTAACTGGTGAGTGATCTCACTGCCTGTATCTCAACCTGAGTTTTCCCTTTCTTTTTTGCTCTTTCCTCCCACGGAGGGGTGAGTGAGCAGGCTGTGGTCCACCACAAATTTAAAGGGGAAAACCACTATGCCTTGAGAAAACTGTAAACTTCTCTGTGAGAGCAGTGCACAAGGAGGTGAAGAACATAAAATCCACTCTTTGCCCATGGCCGGGACGTTACGTTACCACGTAGTCCATGTCCTCCAACCCTAGGCATGCTTCAGCTCCCGGGTTGCCCAGAAGCTGTGACCCCAGCGCTCAGTGTGTGACGTTACCATGGCAAAAAGGCTGTTTATTCCCCAAAAGTGAAACGGTAGCAGAAGCACAGTATGAAAAATCATCATGGGATTGTGTCTGTTGGAGGGCTGTTGAACTCGTTTCACAAGCAGAGCTCCGAAAGCCCCCAGTAGCACCCGCTGTAGTGCCCACACCATGAGCTTGTGTTTTCACACCCTTGAGGGTTTCTTTCTCATGTAACGGTAGAGAAACCTCTAGCAGGGGAGGGGATGGCAGCTTCCATCCCAGCAGTTGACCGTCCGTTTTTCAAGAAATTAGAGGCCAAAAGAAACACCAGGTGTTGGTTTCCTCTCAAGGCTGTGTTCATCACTTCTCATCTTTCTCGGTGATTCCATTCTCCTATCCCTGTCTGGATTTAAGTTTCTTTTCTTGGCATGCCTAAAATAGAGAGGTTTCCTTTTTGTTTTGTTTTTGTGGTGTAAGCAACACCTGTGAAACGTAACGCTTTACAGTAGAGTGAATTGGACACTTAGAACTCTACTATTATGATTTTTAGTAATGATATTTTATAGAGGAAACACACTAAATTAGACCAAATCATACCAGTTGGAAATAGGGCAGTGGGAGAGAGCTCAGAAACGAGACACATCCAAATTGAGAAATGGACCAAGACTTCCCCCCAAAATGAGCCTAACCACAAGTAAGAAAGTAGGTATATCCACTTGCCTTACCTGGGAGACTTGGTCTATGTGTTCATGATAAGATTATAGAAAGAAAATTCTGCTCTGAAATAATTTTTCCTCTGTCCTGAGTTCTGTTACTCTTGTGGTCCTTTCAACAGGGAGAGGTTTCTGTGAAGAGCTTGGTGACAGGGCGGGTTAGCCATCATCTCCAGGAGAGTGGCAACCTGCTAGTAAGGTCTAACACAGACTTAATTTCCAGCTGTGATTTGTAGCTCCTAAGTCGTATCTAGTACATACACCAGTTTCTGAATTCTTTATGTCCTTTCTGCACCATATTGTCACCAAAATCGTGAGTGAAACTTCTTAACACAAACACAGCATTAAAAAGCCGTCGTTCTTTATTGCGGCGCCGGATGCGTGGGGGATCGCTCCGCCTAACGTGCGTGCCATGTTGCCTCACTCCAAACTTACATCACCCTGTTACACACATGTGCATTAAGTTTCCCGGCATTTTAATGCATATTCTATATCCTGGAACTAATTATCATATTTGCATAGTCATTATGCATGCAGCATGGGTTTCTGTGGGGCTTCCATCAGGTCCTCGGTGGTCTGTGGTGTTCCTAGTGGTTGTTGAAGAGGTGTCTCTTAGTGTCCTTTCCATGAATTCTGAGTCTTTCCTTCCACGTAGGGTCATGAGTTGGCTCATGGAGCAGTTTGTGGATTTCTCGAGTTCCTTATCTTGGTGCCTGATGGTTGATCGGCACTTCTTTAGGATGTGCCAGTTATATGTCCTTGGGTGCATTCTTGCCATCAGTGTGGCAATGGGTGCCTTTCCCAGCTAGGGCAATACCGTGGCCTGTGGAACAGACCTTTTCCTCTTTTTTTTTTGGCAGAGGGTCATAAAAATGGTTGTTAAAATGGAGGTTTTTGTTAAAAATAACCTCAGAATGCACTCAGGCAAGAGGGTTTTTTGACAGAGCCTCTGATGTGAACGCAGAAGCACAGATGCAGAGGAGAGTGGGTCTGGACAGTGAGCTTGTGGTTTGTCAACTGTTAGACTGAGCAACCTTTAAAGTCTCACTGCCCCTTTCTGTTGCGTTGCAGTGGCCTCAGATTCTTCCTTTACAACTTCTGACAAGTCATTTTCCCTTCTCTCTCTGTTTTTGTAAGAGAAAAGCTGGAGGCAGCGGGGGGTCACAGACCCTTGCTACAGAAAAGGGACCATTTCGCTGAGATGGGCCAGGGACAAAATGGCTGAACTAGCACAAATATATTTGGCATTTCTTCTGGTGGGACAGAGACTGGCCAAATCACTGACTTCGTAGAAGTGTAAGGCAGCAACAGAATTGCTGACCTGGCATGAATATATTTAGCTAATTGCTGATTTAACATCTGGTAGACCATAGGGTTGATGCTGTGGTTAAAGCAGCTGCAGAGCGAGGGTGAAGTGGTCGGTTAGCTCTGGGCGAGCCTGGGGAGCTGACCCCTCGGGAAAGCGGCTGCGGGTTGCGGCTGGAGTGACGGGCTGCCTCTGGGACAGATTCAGAACTGACTCCCCGGGGATGGTGAGCGATCTGGCTGCATAAATGAGGAAGTACAGAAGGTCGCAGGTCACCGAAACTGAGAGGAGAAAAGGGAAAATCAAAGACCAAGAGGCAGGCTCAGCAGAATAGGTTCAGCATTGCAGATCCCACTGTCTGGGAGTCCACAGCTTCGAAGGGAAACATCTTCTCTAGGCCACCTTGACTCATGAGGTTGGACACCCCTCGTGAGTGTGGATCCTAAGGGCTGACAGCTGCATCTTTCAGACCTTCTTGCACTGGGAGAGCTCAGGATTTTGGAAGTGCTTGTCATGTTAATAACTTTGCCAATATTTACCATACCTGCATGCTGCCAAGTATATCGTAGTTGCATACTTGTTAGGTTTAGGCAAACATAAGTGGCATAACTACACGTCGTAATTCCCTTACCCCTAGAGTACTTGAGTTTGTTGGGCAATTTCTTGGAGTAGGAGGCTGCAAACAGTGTGGGGCTGGAGCATGGGGAGGCAGAGACACCGCCTGAAGAGATGGGCAGACGCCCAGGGTGTTCGGCCTGGAAGACTGGAGGGGTAGCGAAGGTCACCTTCACCACTTATAGTAAATCTACAAGGGGATTTATTCTGTCTTTCACAGACAAGAAACTTGTAAGGAAGAGATAGTTTCCTGAAAGGAAGGAAAAGACATTCTGCAGTCACTGGCTGGCAGTGAGGAACCAGCCTGCCTGGGAATTACGGTGACCCAAAGAAAAAGGGTTTATTGTACAAAGGGATCAAAATGAAGAAAATAAAATTATCGTTTAAAATTATTTATATAAAAAGGGGATTCAGAAAGGAGCAATCCCAAGAGAACTGGGTGAGAAAAGGCAGAAGCTGTACGGGGAAAAAAAAAAAAAAGTGTTTAAGCTGCAGTGTGTCCAGTGAAATAGAAGTAGCAGTACCCGGAGCTCTGGCTGTCACTGCTAACTCCACTAGATGGCAGTGTGGGGACCGCCTTCAGCCACCAGCAGCCTCTGTCCCTGCTTCACAGGCCTGTGGGCATCGTCTCACGGCTCCCTGCTCTACCATTAAAGCTTGCCTTGTGCTCCTACGCAGGGGCTTCGCCCGTGTCCGCAGAGAGGAGGTGGTCTCGGTCAGTACCAGCAATAAAGGTAACAGTGGCAGGGAAGAATTGGCTGTCATTTCTCCAGCACTGGCTGTTTTTTCCCTAAGCCTAGAGATCTGGGGCTTGGATTAAATTGAGGAGTGATGATGGAAAGTGAGCTAAAGGATGAAGGCATGGCCACCACCTCTCTGCTGTGCCTTCCAGCCTTGCAGACAGTTGTGCAGGGGGAAGGGCTTTTTAGCAGGGCCTGCTGCGACAGCACAAGGGATAATAGTTTGAAACTAAAAGGGAGTAGATTCGGACTAGGCATAGGGAAGAAATTTTTTATTATGAGTGAAACTCTGGAGCAGGTTGCCCCAAGAGGTGGTAGACGCCCCATCCCTGGAAACATTCAGGTTGGACAGGGCTCTGGGCAGCCTGATCTAGTTGAAGATGTCCCTGCTCATGGCAGTAGGGTTGGACTAGATGGACTTTAAAGGTCCCTTCCAACCAAACCATTCTATGATTCTGTGATTCTACGCTTCTGTTTGCACACCATAAACTCTCCCCATCGCTGCCTGGGTGCATTCCCACAGCGTGTGGTGCCTGGTCCAGCGGTCTTCCAGGGACTGCCAACTGATACAGCAAAGAAAACCTGGAAGGATGAGGCTGGAAGACAGTGAGCTGACACGGTTTAGAGGCACAGGACAGTTCTGGCTTCTGTGGCTTTTCCAGTTTTGTATGAGGTAATGGGCAAAGCAAGGTAAGAACATGGGGGGAACACAGCAGGTTTCCTTTCATAGCACTGGTTTCTGCACACAGCCTCTTTACACCTAGGACATGGTGTGACCCAGTGTGCGGATATTATCACCGTAGCTGTAGTGAAGGACCACTAAAAGCTGTGACTGAGTATTTAATACCCACCCGGGATTTACACTACAAGAAGAAGAAAACTAAAGCAAAGCTAAAAATCAGTGCAATCTAGATTAATGTAAATAAAGCGCTATACATATGTAATGGAATTTTTATGACAACACTGTCTGTTTTGAAAATGTGCCGCCAGTACAGAGGCAAGATCCAAGTTAATGAGCGTGCAAACCTTGGCCGCCATGAGTAGCCTTGCTGTAAAGTGATAGATGTAATCTTTATTGCTTAGTCCTCTCAAATATCCTTCATTTTGTAGGACCGCACACGTTTTTCACCCCAATATTGTCTACATTTCACACCAGCTCCGTGGGTTGCTCTCTGTCCCTTTCTTGCCCCTTTCCAGTCATGCTCCCGCAGTCCAGCCCAGAGAGGTTACGGTGGTGTCTTCTCATGGTGGCCTCCCTGGGGCAGGAGTGCTGCGGGGGGTACGGAGGGCACGGACCATCCGATTGCTGGCTGTGGGGCTAAGGTGATCGCCTCCTTTCCTGCAGCTCCGCCTCTCCCCGATTACAAAGTGCCTTGGTTCCAGAGACATGAAATATTAATCTGCTGTGCCATTATTGTCGCGCAGCTTGCCATGCACCGGAATCCCAAAGCGCCCGGAATTTTGTGTTAGCCTGATACAGGCGCCTTGAAACCTGCACTTGGCAGTTGTCCTGGTGATGTTATAATACCCAGGCTTTTAGGATTTTTGATTCATGTGCTGCAGAAACTTGTCCTTATATGGGATAACACCAAATTCCGCGAGTGAGAACGGATGGATTTTCTTTTGCTCTGCTTTTTCTTTCCATCTAGAGGAAGATTTGTCAATCTAATTTTCCTTACCGCCCTCGCTGTAACTAGAAAGAGGAAAAGAAATACCGCGAGTGATCTCACGTAATAACCACCGACCCGTGAGTCTGTCATGGCCTTTGGATCAGGCGGCCGTGCAGAGAAGGATTTAAAATCAGAATGTCTGTGGCTCTTCCTTTTCTTCTAAATTAACCGTATATTGCAATTTGATAAACAAATCTTTCATTCTCTCTGCTTCTCAAGCACAGTATCATCAGTTTATGATTCTATGATTCTATTATTTATCATTAAAGGCTGCTTTGAACATAGAACTATGAGGATGCCCTTTATTAGAGTGGCTTACTGCAGCTTGCTTTCTAATTAATTTTTTGCTTTATGACTTGCTGGCTGAGTTTGGGCTCTCACTTTAAATCACACAATTGATTCAGTGTTCAAAGTCAGTTTATCAGACCGTATCTTCCTGAAATTGCCTGCCAGCAGAGCAGCCTAGGCAATGAAAAATTAGGATGGAAAACAAAGCAAGCACGTTTTTTTTTAAATTGTCAGATCTTTGGGGTCTGCTTCTGCAACCCTTGGACAGTGGAAGGGAGGGCAGCTTCTGACACCAGCCCAACAAAGCCGAAAGCAAGCAAGCCTCTGGCGTGACACCGCTTCCCTCTGGAAGGGGCAAAGAACAGCCTGGGGCTGTGGCAGCTTCCCGGGCAGGTTCCAAACACAGCAGGCTCCCTACTCCTGTTTTTCCAGTGAGATGTCTGCAGACCCCTACCCTGTAGATTTATTTTGTCAGTGGGGTGTGCAGGGGATGGGGTAGGTCCTAGGAAAGCCATCGTCTGGGCTGGGAATGACGCGTGGTGAGTTGCCATGCCTGTCTCATAAAACTCTGTAGCAGTAAGAGACATTTTACAAGCTATCGTAGTTGAAATGATGATGAGAGACATCATCTGAGAGGGTGAGGTTATGACAGGCGCTTAAGGAAAAATATTTGTCTTCCCTTAGCTAGCCTGGTCTTACCCATGGTGAAGCAGACATCGAGGGATGCTAGGAGGGAGACACAGAGCTGGGGGTGGTGTGTGTACGGGGAGTCAAGGGTAGAAGCTCACCCGGCTCGGCATGTGGCAACCGAGGGTCTCATCACCTGAATAATCAAGTTTATCTGCTTTTATTTTTCAGTGCCTCAGTCACAGCAGCTCGGCTGGGCCAAGGCCCGGTTTCGTGCATGCCTCGGTGGTTTGTAGGCAGGAACAGAATTTGGCCCGTTAACAAAAGAAAATGTCACGTTGTAAAACCTCTTGGTGCTTCTGGATTAAGAATTATCATGGCAAGTACTTCCCTGAGTGTGCACGTGCTTAATTTTGGGTACTTGGACATTGCAAGGAAAGCCTTAACCTACTGCAGCGCAGGATAGACATACAAATACTTCTTGACCACACAATGCTGCCAAAAGAATTTTTAACTTGCAAGCAGAAAAAAGAGTTAAATAAGTGTCCGGAAAATCCCGTGTTTTGAAGAACTATCTCATTTTACGTCGTCTTCTCAGAGAAAATTTATTTGTGTTAAATATGCATCGCGTCTTTATGCAACTTTTAGTCATTTTTATTGATTTTATTTTTGTTCTTTTATCAATATATTGAGGTTTGTTTACTAAAACTGTGTGTACTTCAGTCCCTTGGTGCTCAAATAAAACCCACTGGATTGCTATTTCTGAAAATAGCTTTATTTGTAAGCCACAGTAGAAAGAAGAACGACGCAAACTGCAGTGAGAAAAGCAGCAGCGTAACACAGAGAAGGAGTCCCATAAAAACAAGTTGCTGTGCTGAAGAGGAGACCGAGAGCTACCTAGGATCTCAGGAGAAGCGTTTTGCTCATTCGTGGAGGCTCCAAGGCAAACGCGCAGGCAGAAATGTTGGCAGTCGCCTGGTTCAACACACACGGCAGGCTTCAAGGCTGTAAGAGGTAATTTCTGGAGCTGGGTGCCCTGGGTTCAGCTGGGATAGGGTTAATTTTCACCAGAAGCTGGTTGGCTGACCCAAACAGCCAATCAGATGGGACATTCCGTACCATGTGATGTCACGCTCAGTACTTAAGCGGGGAGCTGGCTGAAGGAGAGGCTTTTGCTACTCGGGAGCAGCTGAGCATCGGGTAGTGAGAACACTGCATGGTGTACGTGCTTTTATCAGTATTGTTGATTGTTGTTTTCTTCTCCCTTTGCCATTCTGTTAAACTGTTCTCATCTCAACCCACAAGTTTTTGTCTTTTTCCTTCTGATTCTCCTCCCCATCCCACTGGGAAGGGGGAAGGAGTGAGAGAGCAACTGCGTGGTTCTTTGTTGCAAATTGAGGCAAAACCACAGCACTGGGTGAAGAAGAGATCAAGAAAACCTGATACTGCAGCATTAGTTTAAACCTAAATTGGAATGCAAATATGAAATGAATTTCCCTTGAGGTTTTGTTCTAGAAATGCTAAAAAGCTGCATCAAAACAAAGCAGCCTGACATTCCTGAAAGGGAAACACTATTTGCTGTAACTTCTTAAGAAATTACAGTAGCGCAGACCAAATTCTGGTTTAATATAAGCCAGTGCAACCCCCCTTAAAGTCAGTTTGTTGTGACTGATAGCAGAACTTGGCTGTACAACAAATGAACATTGCTGCACTGTGTAACAGCCATGTGAATAACTTCAGAACCAAGTCATATCATCTGAAAAATACTTCTTGATTCTAAAAATGCTTTGCTTAGAGTAATTTGTCACAGATTTTCCAACGTTGTGCGATGCATCTTGGACATTGCTTTTGAGCAACCTGATGCTCACTGTAATGCAGAATTTCCTGGCCAAACATATTTTCCATAGCCCTGTGAGAGTCCCGTGGCTTCTACAACGCACCATCCCTGTTGTTTAAATAAAGAACACACTGGATTACGTCAGGGAAACTAAGGCATTAAGAAAGAATGGAGGTTGGCACTCTGATTTATATCACACAATACACTGCAAGCAACAGTTGCAGTTTATTGTAGAAGAGCTTCAGAATTAAACATTTTGGGTTGTTTTGAAGAATATTGAACTTTACTTCAACTTAAGTATATTCCGCATTGAGTTCAATGGTGGTAATATTTCACTACAATGATTCCAACTGTAAACAGAAATTTTTCCTACTGGAAATTTTTCGTTCTGCAAAAGTTGCTTTTATATCAGGAAGCGAGCTAACTGTTCAATGCCCAAAAGATTTTGCCATTGACTGCTCCTGTTGACAGTACAGGGCCCATACTGCAGAAAATATGACCTGTTGTCTTTGATCTTATTTGGGCTTCCTCAGAAAGAATGAAACGCACAGTCAAGACTACTCTGAACTGTAATTAAACTTTGCCCTCCTGCTGGCCCAGCTATCAAAAGCTCCTTCCCCATGTTAAATGGAAAAACCAAAGTAAGGTTGATATGCACAAGTGATGCAGCTGGGTTCAGAAACTGGCATGTAGTTACCATGCTATTCTAATGGGGAAAAAAAAATCAGAAATATATTGCTTGACAGTTTGTTGGTGCTTGATGAAAAATGTATACCAGCAAAACCAGTAAAAGTCATAATGAATTACTTTTAACTAGAACCTTAGATCTTTGGGTGTTGCTTTAATATTTTCTGAAGAGTAAATAAACAAAGAGCTAGTTAAAGTAATCAAAACAATTTTGGCTCCTATCTGAGGAATCTATCCAAATATCTAAGCTTATAACAAGCCTTGCATTACCTGGCAAGGCATGGAAGTCCTTGAGGAAAGCCATCTGGTAGCAAAAGACCGGGAATTTTTAAAAAGGAGTTCTTTGGTGATCCATTTCTGGAGAGAGTAAGAAGGCAGAGGTCTGTCCTGGAATCGGGTAGAGCAAAGCAGAAGGTGACTGCCTGGAAGGGTGAGGACTGGAGGGGTGGAACGTTGCAAAAAGTTGAGGAAAGGAATTGTATGCAGATCTTGCTGGTTTTCCTTAGCTTTGTACAATTTCTTGCTCAGTCTTTGGAGTGAAGCTTGTGTTTAGATATTCCTCTGAAGGTTCTGTGAGTACCTTGCTCTATCTCACCACCCATGAACAGGGAAAGCAGACATGGCCTGGGTTCACAGCCTGGGGTACTGTTGGGTTGTGCAGAAGCTGCAGCGAAGGTATGAATGAGCACCAGTACTTGTCCTCTAGGTTAGGTAGCTGAACTACATCAAGTTGTTGGCTGCAGAGCATTTACTGAGCGTAGGTACAAAGAGCCCTGGATGCAAAGGACACAATGCTGAGGAACAGCCAGCCCTATTTGCATAAGATACAAGAAAATCAAAGTTTGGGGTCAGCGTTATAGCTTCTGTGGATGAATCTTATCCAGGGCTTTACAAGTTGGATTAGAGTCTATTCTTTCTGGTAAGAAACTGCGGGAGTAGATGATAAATGGAAGCAGAGACAAGAGATGGCAAAGAAGTATTAAAATCTGCAAATCATGCTATGGCTGCCTGCTCTGGATTTAAATGTGTTAATATAAATTAATTATCAACTTGTCATCAAAGTGAAAAGATGGAGTATTTATGGAAGGGGTACAAAGTAGAATAGGCTAAAAATAAAGCAGTTTGGGCTGAATAAGAGGGAAAACGGGGCCAAAAACTTCCAGTAGTCTATCTCCAGCTTCCATGTTTTGATGATCATTTGACTGAGTTTGTTCTCCAGTGCTGCAGAATATGACGAGATCAAAAAGGCTGACCCACATGGAAATTTCTGTTGAAAAATAACACCTGATCCTGCTGCTTTTCTGACACTGGAGAGGTTGGATAACAATGCAAATCGCAGAAGCACAGAAAAATGCAGCTGAAGAAAACTATTTGAGGAGAACTTCTTCCTCTTCCAATGTATCTTTCAAATACATGTACACCCCTTCTGTCTTGGAACGGACACCAGGGATACGGGTCTAGAGCGGCAGGAAAATCCCATGAAAAGAGGCAAATTGAATCTATTAAGTTTCCCTCTAAACACGTGTAAATGACACCCGCACCCTCCCAAGGAAATATGCTGGAGCATTTCAGTTGAAATATGCTGGAAGAAACCCAAATAAAAGATATACCACCTGCTCCTAAGTTTTAGACTCTGAAAGGATTTAAAGAAATACAGACATTAAATGGCAGCAAGACTTTCCTTTGTATCTAGGCCAATTAAGTGGACGTTGCATTGTATCAAGATACTGCTTAGATCTTCAACTATGGTAATGTGATTTGCATTTCAGTAATATGCATAATGACAAAAAAGATAAATAATTACCCTCTTTAAAGAACAACTTTCTAAAGTTGCAAGGCTCAATGGGGATATAAAGAATTTCTGAATAATCTGAAACAATTTTTAGATTGAAATCATTAATCCTAGGTGTTCTGTAAATGGAGATGAATATTAAAATCCTTCCTAAGCATGTATTTGAAGAATATTTTCTCTAAATCTGTTATAGAGACACTGAGGTGAAACAGTTTATGATTTTAGCTGAGGAAATAGGCTTCTCTTCTGGTAATACTAATTTCTTACAGTAGCTCTCTGTTGAGACGGTCCTAGTAATTACCATTCCTTCTAATAATGGCAATCAGATCTCTTGTTGATCCATTTCCTAAGACATCTTAGGCATTGGCTGGGATGGGAGCTGGAAGGTAAGTTAAATACTGGTGCATAAGGTAGTACTTTGGTTTAAGTCTGTCTTAAATTCCTTGGCATCACCTTTAAAAACAAAGTCAAGAAAATGACTGGGTGTGTATGGGAGCTCTAGTCTTAATTCACCTTATCATTTCTGTGCATTTCTTCAGTTCATATGATTTATCTATCAAATTCTGAGTTGAGTCAGTTTTGGAAAAAAAAAAATCTCATTTTTCCTCCTAGCCTTGGTTATGAAGAGAAATGACAGATCTGATATTGTCATCATTTTCCATATTGACTCCTCACAAAATGTAATCCTCCACATGAAATCATAATCTTGCTGCACACAATGGAAAAACTCATTATCTCATTGGAGTGCTGATTTCAACCTCACAGGGGAGATCTACTTCCTTATGTTTTCTTTTTTCTAATTTTTATGGATTTCTATTGTTCTCATGTCTCCACTCCACTAACTTTACAATTTTGATTTTTTTTTTTATTATTGAAGATATGTAGATTTTCTTTAAGGGAAAAGCAGTGCTGCTTCTGTGTGTTTGATGGCCTCACTGAAACAATCAACATGAATAATTCTAATATGATTTCCCATTTCTGACAATGTAGCATTTGTAAATAGTCATTCTGACCAAACTGCAGACTAGCAGCTGTACTATATCAGAACATTGATCCATATACCCTATCTGATATATTCTATCTCTACTATAGCCAATGGTAGATAGTAAAGAAAAAGCCATAAAACCAGGGCAGTCTTGGATTCATATTTTTTTCCAAGATACTCCTCCAGTTTCCAGCAATTTCTGATTTAGAGACTTTCTCATCTCCAGATAGTATCTACATCATCTTGTCCAGCTGCCCTTGACAGGCTTTTCTTCTCTGAACCCATCTAGTAGCTTTTGGAATTTATTTATACATCGAGCATCCAAACACAACAGGATGTTATGTCCTGCAGTGCAATTAGGCACCACATCTGAAAGTTCTTTCTTTGACTTCTCTTTGACCTGCTGCCTGATGATTTCATTTAGTGCCCTGTAGTTCTTGTCTCGTGAAAAATAACGACTAATCACTCCCCCGCCACCTGCTCCGTGCGATTTATGTTTTCTTAGACCTCTATTATGTCCTCGGTAATCTCTTTTCCAAGCTGAGGAAAACAAATATCTTCACTTTCTTCTACAGCAGAAATTGTTTCCCATTTCTCACCAATCTGACCCTCCTTACCTGCGTACTTTCTAGTTGTAAAATCGCATTTTTGAAGTGACCAGTGCTTCCCACAAGATTGGGTACACCATAGCTTTATAGAGCACCAAGTGATAGTTTCTGTTCTCTTCCTGGTCTCTTTGACGGTGAGGGAGTAGGAAGCTTCATCTTCCAAAGAACTACCTGTAATGACGTAGGAGAATACTTTACTTGGTGACAAAAGCTGACATGAGAACTCGCTATTGGGAACACAGGATTAGAGTCACTCTTCACCATGTGGACTGCTTTGCGTTCATCGTTCGCTGCATTTCTTCTGCATCTTTGTTAACCACGCAGTCTGGGGAGATGTTTCTACAGCTCCTGGCTAGCAAGTTCGATTCTGTCACGCTGAAGCACTAGCCCTTCTGGGAAAAAAAGCCCCAACCCAAAAATAATAGAGGTTTTTATGCTGCATCTCACAGACATCTTTTTTCTTGTGTTTTCTCCCAGATGCCTAGAGTAAAAGAAACCAAAATAAACACAAGCATTCTTTTTTCTCAGCTTGCTTTGCCTCCCAAATTGTCAGGTAAACCATTTCCTTTAGTTATATACCGAAGGCAAAGGCTACAGATGGGTTCCCTGACTGTGGGGTGTCCATGAGTAAGATCTTCAAGAACAGGCTCGACAGACAGCCGTAAGGAATGGCAGAACAGCTGCTGTCATGGGGAGGAGACGCGCGAGCGGTCTGAGATCTGCGATGCTGCGACTAGAATAGCCTCAGATGTGGGATTGATGCATTCACAATGAGTCCTTGCTGGCTTTGGCACATTTCATTATAATGAGTGAAAAGGAATTGGTCTCATTAGTATATACTTCTTTTATATGTGTTTTTAAGGATGGGGATAATGTATATTTTATGAGTGTCCTGTCAGTACATGGCAGCTGAACCCAGCAGTGATGACAGTATTATTTAGATTAGAGTTTATATATAGAAATGTTGTGAATTTTCACTTTATTAACAGCTTTGCAGAAGATGAGCTGCTTGTCTTTTATTTTACACAATATAAATATGAAATTAAGTCATCTGAAGAAGTGTAGCTTTTGTAGGACAACTTTGTATTGTCAATGGTACGGTGGCAGGAGCAGCCCGAGGAAAGCAGGGAGTCTAAAGGGGAGAGAGGACAGAAAGAAGAGGAATGTGCAGAACAGAGTGCTACACAGTGTCAAAGGGGGATTTAAGAAAACCAAAGCTGCTCAAAGACCAAATAAGCAGATTTTTTGTTGCCCGGGGAACCAGATGAAGTTGCTGGAGAACTATTGACATACAAACCCACGAGGAAGAACAGAAAGCAGAAATGTAAAGCATTGGTGCCTATGGCAAGTAGTTCTTGCAGTAGACATGAGGGACGCTGCCTGCTGCTACCTGTTGTCCAGAAATGTCTGCAGGTGATGCAGTGGGAGGTGCAGAAACACATCTGGACTTTACCACAGAAACCTACATTCGTTATTTGAAAGACCAAACGCTCACCCTGAGCATCGCGCAGCCCTGCTGTCCCTGTGTTTCAGCATGGAGCTGCGTTAGGGGTTAAGATGACGAGCTGTCCTGTGGTCTGTGGACCAGGTACATGTGATCTTTTGCGTGTATCAGCAGGTCTGCAACATTCAGTGTGAAGCATGGTTTAGAGAAGTACTCCATCATTCCTAACTCAAGGAACAGATGCCGTTAATACAGAGCCCTTCAGTGAAAACATCAGATCTGTGTGATGTGGAGAAAATGAAACAAAAGGCGGCGGAGACCTTTATCTTTAAAGGCTTTTTTAAAATTCACACTGCCAGTCAGTACCCCATGCTCCAAAGGTTTGAGTATTTAGTTGTGTAGAGGTTAACTGCAGTCAGAGGAAGCTGTTTAGCCATGCTAAACTAACCCTGAATTGGGACAGCAGGGAGGGTGACTGGGGAGCGGTGCCTCGGGCAGTGCCTGCTCCCAGACTCCCAGCATCCCAATCCTCGCTGCTCCCTGGGCCAGCCTGGCACTTTCTGACACTCTGCACTGAATGGGGTCAGGAAAATCATCCACCAGGAAATTCTGGTCACCTGTGATATTTTTTGCTTTTCTCTTTATTCGGATCACTGGTTAAAGAGAAAATTGGGAGTCTCAGAGCAGCTAACGCAACCTCTACCTACATTTCTCGCATCCAACCATTACAACCACAGCTGATTAATAGCAGCAGTTTAAAAGAAACTTTGCTTAATAGTGAGGTTTCTTTTCCCCTTAGGCTGCCAACAGCTTTCCCGCATGCAATCTCATTTTTCAACATCAAGTTTTGTCTACCAGCCTGGCTATAATAGGCCTCTCACTTCATTCATTTTAGTGCTTAGTCACTTAAGTAACTTTTCCCTTGATATTTTTATTCAAGCCTCTCTACCGAGACAGTAGAAGCTGGAGCGCCTGAAGCCCCAGACAGAGGAGAGAGCTGGGCGCTGGGGCAGGTGGCTGCCTTGTCATCTCAAGCAGCTCCTTTCCGGACATCCATTTCCCGTGAGCATGGGAGCAGCAATGTACCATTGGCTTTGTTTCCTGAAGGGCCAGGAAGGGAGGACCCGTTTCACTCTCCAGTCATATCCCCAGACACTGCTGACAAGGATCGGATGGCAGGCTGCCATCCCTGAAGACTGCGCTGGGTGGACAAACCCTACCACCCTTGGTTCTGTCTCTGATCCTCTGACGATTCCCTTCTCAGCCAGCCACTGAAGTCCCACAAATTTCCGTACATTTTCTGACGTTCTTTTTATTTTCTTCTTATCGTCACATTGCCAAAGTTATCCTTCCATGCTATCAACCATAGCTCACTATGTTCAGTAGCTTGATCAGGGCAAAGCCATGATGCTCCTGTAACATCATTACTTATAAACAAGTAAATAAATGTGTGCCTGTGGGTGTTTAAGTCCTGTTTTGTATTTACTTAACACCAAACATCAACTGTTTGTTGTAAAAGACAATGAAAAAAAATATTCTGCTTGCCCTTGTCTTTGGATAAGCTTGAAGCGTGTGTAAGAGTGTGTCTGTTCCAGCTTTCCGTGGGCTGGAGTCAGAGGGTGACAGCTAATGGCCACAGAGGTCAGCCGAGAGACAAGTCTCCCCTGACCATTCCTATGAGGAATTCCTTGTTCAAAACAAGTCCCTCACCCTGCTAATTCATTTTCAAAACATGTTTCCACTCTGACAGATCCCTTGCAGGGAGAACCTGTGACAAGTTTGCAAATCAGCCTTCCCTTCTGCATCTAACACCAGTAAATTGCCGAATCTCTTTAAATGTAGCAGCTTCGATTTTCTCACAATATTGAGGAGAGGGAATGCTCTTCAGGAAAAGTAGGGAGGAGAGGAGGGTTAGTTTTTTGTTTTCTCCTTTTAGCTGGGCACTTGTATTGTCTTCTTCATGGTGGTGAATTTTCTTATTGAAGGATGTTTCCTATTTATTCAGTTGCCTGTCACCAACAGCTTTGAGTGATCGGTAGCAGACGTCAGAGCAGTTGAAAGTCAGGCAAAAGCAGGACAGTCAGGCGCCCATGTTTATTTTCCCATGGTTGTATTGAGTGCTCCAAAGTGCCATCTTTCTTCCAGATAAGTTTATGTCTCTGTGCTTGCAGAGATTGTTCCATTCATATCATATAGATAAAAGTGATAATAATAGCTGCCTGAGTTTTCAGACAGCCTCAAAACCAGAAAGATTCATGAACTTAATCATCTTAAAAGGAATACTAAATGGCAATCATCAGGCATCATTGTTAAATAATATCAAGATATGTTACCTCTTTCCTTATCAAAGCAGGCAAGAACAAGAGATGGGATCAGAGACGGTGTCAGTAGCAGAACTGGGATGTTCTGCAGGACTGTACGGTCTGGTACCACAGCTATAGTGTGATCTTTGTGTGGACTTTGCTTGTAACTAGGTTTTCAGAAGATATTCTCACTCACGTGTATTCAATGTGGGACATCAAGGAGCAGTTACGTTGCATGTTGTCCTATATAGCTGAGTTGTTCTGGCTTTTCACAAGCCTATTTTGCGACTTACCAAGAGCGGAGCAGAAGTATGTCTCACCTTCTTGTCCTGTCCCCTTCCATAAGCAAAATTACTCTCTCTTCCATCTTCTCCTATACAACCCACATTCACATTTGCCATTCACAGGCTGTCTCTGAAGCTTTTCCACATAGTATCTCCAGGAGCTCCTGGAGGAAGCGGTAGCAGATGGGTTCCTTGCTTCAAATGAATTACCATCTGTTATTTCTCTTCCCAATTTTATGTGATGCTGACAGGAATTTGATTGTTTCTCCTGTTCTCCCTTGATCCTTTGCTGCCCAGTTGGGCAAACAAAGGTAGGCAAATCCCTCTTGCCTTTTCTCTTGGTTATACCAGGAATTCCTGTGAGCGATGGTAGCATTTGGCACCCAAAGGTGGTTATACACGCCCCCCCCCTTCACAGGCTCCCATGCCAAGCTCCATCTTCTGCACTTTCAGAAGCTCTTAATCATCCAAGGAGGAATGAAAAAAACCTTGAGAGACAACCTCCCCATTAAATTTACCCCCCTCCCAAACGGTAGCACATTATCAGGAAAGGCTCTGGCACTGTGGGGTTGGTTTACTCTACTCTTACACAGTATTGTTATTTCCCAGCTAGATACATTCGGATAACTATTGCTAAAATGCAACACGATTCCTGTCTACATATCCGCATTGACAAGACTTTCTTTTGAAAGAAAAATGCTTCACCCAAAAACCTTACTGTGTTTCCCACCAGGACAGCTCAAGGAATTCAGTCGTGTTTTCTGGTCTGTAAGGTCAGGGTTGGCAACTGCTGCATTCTCATTATGTCTTGCTAATTTGCAGGTTTAGTTACAGTCTGTCTCTCCTGGACCTCAAAAGTTCATTCAATAATCTGTTGGGGTTTGGTATTTTTTTTTTTAATAAAGCTCTTGGTTGTAAGGAAAGCCTGGAACCAGATATCAGCCAGTTTTGACCTGGCTCAGAAAGCATTAGACAAATGAAGATAACCTAAAATATTGTGGCAAAACAAACAAAACAAAAATACCTTCAGGATTATTTTATGGGCTTAAAAATTTTTTTTTGAAGGGTCAGATTTGACAATACAACATTCTCACAAAATAATTTTATGCAGTACTTGTTGCAGCTATTCCAATCCTTGTCTGTATGTTGAATAACGTGATTATTAAAAGAAGCAGCATTTATAGTATAAATGAAATTGTTGAAAGAAGGTTCTGGATGTTAAGTAGGTAAGCTTGCAGCACCCTGCTTTATGATAAATCAGTCATTTCATCCAAGACATGTGAAGTGCGAGTGGGAAAATTCACACTGATGTCCACCTCCAGTTCAAGATCTTAATCTCCTAACTGTGCTTTGACTTCTCTCCTACCTGAGGGAAAGAATTGTAGCTACGATCCAGATGCCTTCTCTGTAAGCCTTTACTTCCGTGTTTTGAGTACACACCTCCTGTTCTGTATTAGGTATTTTGACAAAAATCTAATAAACCCCGAGTTTATAGGATAATGTCATAAATCTGGCATCTTTCCCAAATGCCACACTCCCTCAACAGAAACGTAATGTAATTTTCTTCATGTTGTGTGCTCTGCATTCACTGTGTGTTTCACAGCTGCATTTGAGAGAAGGTCACAACTAACCTACCCCTCAGTGCTGAAATATTAGCTTATAGGTCTTTAAAAAAAAGCTGAATCGTATGCCTTTTTTAGTATCTGAATCAAATTTTCCTAATATTATCAACACAGCATTATAATTAGATTCCACATAAAAATTTCAGTTTCTCTCTCAGCCATCGTTGTCTGTAAATGTTTTTAGTCATTGCTGCATGATAAGGAATGTCAGGTAAATGCTAACTTTAGCAGAAACAAGTGCTTTTTGAAGCTATATTTAATAGGTGCACCGCAGATCCTAGGCTTGCAGTTTCAAGACAAGGCACATTGTTGCCTACAAATCTGTTTCTGCCCCACACTAACCACTTCTGAGGAGAAAAATCAGTTAAAATGGGACCGTAAGCTGCAGTTTGGTGGTTGTTTCATAGTCAGCTCCCATTTCAAACAGGGGATCTACGGATTAATCTGCTTTTGCCCGTGCCATGGTGGTAGGAGGAAGCCCGGGAACTGGGCAGCCCTGCCCATCCATTCTCTCCAAAGATGTTGGCAGGGACCTGGCATAATAAAAGGAAGAAGGAGACCAGAGGAATAATGTATAGCCTCGCTTCACTTCCCAGAAAGACACTAAAGATGATTGAACCATTGATTTGCAAGAGTCTGGAAAAAAAATAAATCAGGTTTCAAAAGTGCCAGGGTAGAACTGCCAAACAAAGAGGGCGTCGGACCTGTCCCTTTCTGCTTTCAGGAGAGCAGCTGGCCAGGAGGGTAAGTGGCAGCGGGAGGTTTGGGTCACTGCTGCCGGAGCAAAAAGCCACTGTTGTGTGGAGGGACCGGGTGCTCCTGACGGCAAAGCCCCTCGTTAACCTCCACAGGTAGGTACTCATCTCAGGGGGGTTGTTACGAATTGCTTGATGGCAGTGTGACAGCTTTCCTGGGGGTGCTGGGGAGCTGGGGGTGGGCTGCCTGGCAGCCATGGGGAGGACCCCATGCACCCAGGGCACCGGTCTGGGGACCACTGGTAGGGCAGAGCCCCTGGGCTGGTGCTGGCCTGGGGGGGACTGGGGGCAGCTGTGGCAGGAGGGAGGTGGCCATTACTAAGCAGGGAGACCTAGGGGCTGTGGCCAGTGGACAGGCCCCGAGGAGTTTGAATTCCATGCAGGTTTCAGAGTATTTCTGCTTAAGAACCCCTCAGCTGTCATGATGGCAAAACGTTGACATGCTGTTATCATGCTGAATTTGAGTTAAATATGGCAAACTGAACTGTGTGTAGTGAAGAAACTCCCTGCTCTGATCCTGCTTTCAGCGAATGAAAAATATTTAGCAAAAGAGCAGTTGATCACACATTTGTATGGCTTTGTTTATGCCCCTGTATAAGAAAATTGTGGGCCTTTTGGATATTCAAGGCGTTCTTGACATACTGAATAAGTGATCCAAAATCAACAAGACGAACCTCAGCAGAGATAAATGCAAAAATGGAAAAGCAGCATGGCAAAAAAAGATGCTGAAGCTATGGTAGGCCACAAAGTACATACTAATTAACAATGTGTTGTGATTTCTTAAAACATAGGATGGAGTGCTAGGAGTGGTACATAGGCAATGTGGGGATATTTGACCCATGTTATTTAGTAGTGGGGAAGCCTTCACCTGGAGGCACTATGGTCAGCCTAGAAGAGCAAGAAATAAGACAGTCAAGAAAAGGCCATCCAGAGTTCTAGATGGCATTAGAAGGGATGATTTACAAGGACAGACTGAAGGCTCTGAAGAAAAGCTGGAAATCTGCTTAATGAAGAAAGAGAAACAGCCTTCAAACATTGAAGAAACTGATGAAAAGGACACAGTGTTCATTGAAGGATAGGAATAGATCATCTTGATATGGGTGTCAAGAGGATGGGGCCAAACTCCTTTCAGTGGTGCCCAGCGACAGGACAAGGGGCAACGGGCACAAACTGAAGCAGAGGAAGCTCCAGCTGAACATGAGGAAGAACTTCTTCTCTCTGAGGGTGACGGAGCCCTGG
>Ga0065711_1004442_pt1 | contig 23546 bp, 17 predicted proteins | sample Hoacrofraction12_FD_59098 | JGI IMG/M metagenome (GOLD analysis project Ga0065711, IMG submission 59098) | Hoatzin crop microbial communities from Cojedes, Venezuela - Epithelial fraction 12 v2 (version 2) | ecosystem: Host-associated > Birds > Digestive system > Esophagus > Crop | place...
AAATAAAAAAAAAAAAAAAAAAAAAAGAAAAATCCAGAAATGAGATACACCCTTAGGAAAGTGTGCACATGAAAAGGAATATATGCATACTTGTACCAAGATTCAAAGAAGTATTTGTACCATGATGTGAAACTCTGAGCATTGAAATAGCTGATTGAAATAGTTTCATCTCTGTCAAGTAGGAGCCTCCATTACGTAGTACAGTTAAGCTGCATCTGCTCAAAGATACCAGTTTCATCTCTTCACAAGTGAAGACAACTCTATCTTTGACAATACAGTACTAGAACATTTTTAGTGTCACATCTAGCAGTCAAGTGAGGAACTCCACACTAATTCGTAACAAGAGAAAAAAATGCTTCCAGTTTGTTCTGTTGGAAGGAACTCCACCTGTATTAACTGCTGCAAGTCTGCTCAAAAGGCATAGTGATAAATTAAGAATAACAAGTACACAGGGCCAATCATAAGCACCCACATAAACTTTATTTTACTGGTCATTTGCATTTCTATTACATATTAATTTTCTGAATGGTAAAAAAGAAAACCCATGAAAACACAAAACAGAGCTGCAAGAATTTGTTTCCCAGGAAGAACTACAGACTCCAAATTTTATTATGTGTGGAGAAGTAAGACACCAAAAATCATCACAAATGTTTCTAGAAAACCATTCAAAGCCTAAATGTAATAGAAATGTCCAGCAGCCTTTCAGCACCACGGGCTTCAATACTGAACTTCCACAAACAGTAAATAAGGATATAAATGCCAAGGACTATTGGTATAGTAAGAGATACAAAAGGGCATATAACCTGGGAAAGACCTCAATTCCTGTCTGCATTTCAAAACAAACTGCCTGGATGATGTTTCTAAATGCTTCTTGATACCACATTTCCTCATCTACCAAAAACAATGACAGTATTACTTGCTCTCTTTCACTACGGAATTCTATTGAGTCACCATACCTGGAGGTATCCAAAAGAGGTGCACACGTGGCACTTTGGGACATGGTTTAGTAGTGGACTTGGCAGTGTTAGGTTAACAGTTGGACTCGATGATCTTAAAGGTCGTTTCCAACCTAAACGATTCTATGATATCCTACATGCTACAGTAATGTGAACAGCAAAGTCACAAAAGCACCCACAGAAGATATAAAGAAAACTGTGCTTTTAGTGTAACAGACTTTTTTGAAGCCTTTACGTTGTATAGGTGTGTTGGTAGCTATTGCAAGAACCTTCTCAACTAACATTTGAAAGTTACACCTTTAAGCTGGAAACTCGCAAGGACTCCAAATGAAGCTGTCAACACCCTTACAATCATTACATCCTCTTGACAAAATGCAGCTAACAGACAAACTGCATGCATTCATGTATATTAAAGCTGAAGAACTGGGAAAAGTTAAGCTGTTAGTCCTTACTGTACAGGTGTTTAAAAGAAAAAACACAAAAACCAAACCAAACCAAAACCCCATGACCCAAATCCCAAAACAGTAGCATGGAAGCATAGCTATCCCCCCGCCCCCCCTTTTTTTTTTTCAAATGAAAAGAGTTTGCTTAACTCTGACAATACTCCAACCACCTGATCCTACCACAACGTAGTCTTGATCACTTTTTAAAGATGTGCATAGTTTTGTTCAAGTTACTCTCTCACCTATGCTTAAAGGACAAAAAGTAGAATGAGATACATACATTAAAAATTGCTCTGCTGTCTTTTTCTTGACAAAAGTATTTTTTTTTCCACAAAGCAGCAGTCATGGCCAGAGGCATCTATGTAGGCAAAAATCAGCTACTGCAAATGCGATGAGAATGGTGAGAAAAAAAGGAAGAACTTGATGTACTGATGTAATCCAGACCAGATGAAACAAGGGTTAAACAGAATCCCTGCCATGGCAGACCCAAACAAAAACATCTCTCTTACAAGTCTGTGCACAGTGCTATATGATACTTTATCTTGCTTTTGGCACAAGTGCGCTTTCCCTTATTTTTGTCTCTGTGGATGGGAGTGTTGCAACATTATTACGATGCAATGACAAAGTTCACTCAATAGATCAATTACAAACATCAAAACAAATACTCTCAACAGGGATTGTCTAACAACGCCATGCACTTGGTAACTTCCCCATCTGAAAGTTTCAAAAGCTCATTAAAAATATTAAGCTTGATATAGAAAATAGTTTCCATTTTGCATGCTGAGAACATGGCACTCACTACACCATTTGTCCAACAATACGAAGTTGGCGATACGGTCTAAAGATGCATTCATCCATTTGTATGTAAATGATTACATTGCCCACATTCAAAGCATTACCACAACTCATACTAACTCTGTAAACTGCAGTAATGGTGGGTTACAATGAAAAGACCCTACTGAAGTTTAAAACACAGATCTACACTCCCCATCTCCTTGTGAGTCAATTCACTTCACTCTGCTGGTTCAGACCTGGGTCTGAAGCTCTTCAAAATTCAAGTCACATAACACAGAAAATCAGTATTTACTCATTGGTCAGACTCACTCCTTAGATGCACTTCACGTCTGTTTAAAGCACTGACTAATTCTCCTCTTTTAGGAATTTCAGAGCACTCCATCCTAATAAATCATAATGTTCTCTCCATATCTATTATCTTGAAACTTATCTACACAGAAAAGAGTCAACTAATTTTAGATACATTTGACATTTTAATGAAATTAAGGTAGTTACTGTAGATACCTCTTTCAAAGCCTATTACTATCAGCTTTGAAAGTGAAACATGGAAACACGGTAATACACATCACTCCTCTTCCAAGCAGTTGTCTCGGAGAAAATATATCTCTACTAAGAGAAACGTCTAGTTAATAATTTTCTGTCTTGGTTTTCTGATGTAGTCAATGATGTTGACTATGTTGTTAGAAGACAGCAGTAGCATTTTCCAAATAATTTGGCAAAATTACATAAGACTACATTTAGAGTACATCAATTCCTTCCTTTGTTCTTAAAGGTTAAAACAGGCACTAGCCTCTAGAGAATTATGCAATATTTCAGTTTGCTACACTGCTCTCCAAACTGCTGCAAAATTTATCCTCTTCACTAAATTCTACTGAAAGTACCTTAGCATTAATCCCTGTAATGTGCCATTCTATTATCCTATAATAAAATCTGTTAGTCTCAGATTCATTTCCAGTTGATTATTCATGTCTGCCCTGGTTTCGGCTGGGATAGTGTTAATTTTCCTCCCAGCAGCTGCAGTGTTTTGGATTTAGTACCAGAAGAATGTTGATAACACTGATGTCCTCAGCTGTTGCTATGAAATCAAATATTTTTTCCAGTTTCTCCTATTCAGCTGATGAGCAGGGGTGCAGGAGCTGGGAGGGAGCACAGCCAGGCAGGCAGCTCAAGCTGGCCAGTGGAAATACTCCATACCACAGACGTCATGCTCAGTTTATGAACAGCGGCTGGCCAGGGAGCAAGAATCCTTTTCTTTTATCCTCTGTTTTCCATGAGTTCAAACTTTTCCATGAGTTCGGTCTTTTTTCAGTGAGTATGGCGAGTTCTGCGAAATTTATGAGTTTGTGAAAATCTGCCAAATTCCTGAGCTCTGGGAAACCCACAGGTTCCACAATCACTGCTCAGGGACTGGCTACACAATTGGTCATCGAGCAGTGAGAAAAAACTGTATTGTGTATAGCTTGTTTTGCATATTCATTACTATTATTGTTAGTATTAGTATTTCCTTTGTTGTCTTATTAAACTGTCTTTTATCTCAACCCACGAGTTTTACCTGTTGTCCATTTCTCCTCTCCAACCCGCTGCAGGGGAAGGGGACAGGTGAGCAAGTGGCTGTCTGGTGCTTGGTTGCTGGCTGCCAGGTTAAACCACAACAATGTCTTATCTCAACTGTACAAGAGTCAACAATGTTTACGAAAGTTTAGTGCATACCAGCAACAATGACTATTGTACTGAGTCCATCAAACTTCTCCTATACTCACTACAGCTTTAAAATTATATTTCAAGTATACAAGATCTAGGTCCTCACATTCGTAACGTTCTGGAATGTAGGCTTCAGAAGCCCTATAAGGTTTTCTGAGACAGCAGATGAATGCTGCAGTTAACAGCTTTTGCTCCTCGCAACAAACAAACTCCACTAAAATTACTGTGAAATATACATAACATTCAAGGGCTGAATGCAGAAATATAATCTGTGTGAATTAGAACTATCATGAAACAAATTGTTCCATGCCTCGCATATTAGGTGTTTTTCTTAGATCTTATCTTGCCTTTAATTCAGCAACAGGTATAAACACAACAAACAAAAAACCCAAACCAAAACTGTAACTATTGTCAGAGACTGAAGATTATTTTTTTACTGTGTTCCAAAACATGTGGTTCGGGTGAACAGCTCTAGAAAACTAATACAGACTTCCTAATTAGAACTCACTGAAACTAGGACCATGCTCTAAGATAACAGCAGAAGGTGAATTCTGCAAGAATTAATTTTAAAAAGCAGAGAAAAAGACCAGCAAAGACATCACCACAGTTTACATCAAGCTTAAACACCATCAGTTTGTAGTGTTTCACTGATTTCTTGTCTGTTTCCTCTGGTTACATACAGTTCCTTAGATCCCATGGTAAATGCTGCTGATGCCTTGGTCAGCATTTCTCTAAAGAGTTTATACAAAGCCTGGGGAAGTAAGAAAAGAACAGAAAGCAGCAGTATCCAATACTGAAACTCACACTGGTAACTAGAAAACTGGGGGAAATTAGAGACCTTAGTTAACAGTGGCGCTTGATGTTTTTCTAAGTATTTAGCCTCGGATTTGGCAAAGGAAGTAGACTGAAAAAAAAAATTATTATTCTGACCCATAAAGTTTCTAACAGGACATGACAGTTCTGCCTCTTTTCTTTTTTCTCTCTCTCTCTTTTTAATGACATTGAGTGCATTAAAAGTTTAATACTCTTCAGACAAAGTTTGCTATTGGTTCTGCATTTAGGTGGTAAAAGATTGAGTTGGGAATACTGCATCCCTGCTAATTTAGCAGTAGTCAAGAAAGATCCACAGAGGACTTTCAAAGTCACTAAGTGCAAAAAAAACATTCAAATACCCTGCTTTTAAGGACAGATTAAAGGCTTATTTCAGCACTGCCAGAATAAGAATTACCACTTGCAGATTGTATATGATAAACAAAGGAACCAATCTATTGTGCCTGTCCTTTTGGCAAAATGGGAATTAGAGTGTTCCAAGTCCTTAAAGGCTATTATAAAAAAAGAATTTGTCAGTCTTCAGACATGGGGTCTATAAGACACCACCATTTCACAGTAATACCTTGTCCCAGATGCTAACACCTCACTGGAACAACCACGCCAGAAACATACCTTGATGCCAAAACTGGTTGAGTCACTGCTACCCTACTGCTAGTACTATTATTCTTTATAATAATACTATTTTTATGAGAGAAGACTCTTCTTTTGGCACGATGGTCTCCGAGACCACAATGCCGACAACATACACTAAAAACAACTATAAAAGCTACCATGCATGCAACCACTCTAATAAAAGAAGTATTTTACAAAGCCATTTTCTATCCTATTAAATTACACTAACATGGACTAAAGATGAGATCTCACACTTCATAATACCGACCCAGTGGAAGATTTCAAGAAGTTCTTCTGGGACATGTATATTATTTAGATTTATATTACACAACCATCCCAGCACCTATATTCAACATAACTATGACATAAAAATCTTTCACACAAGTGTCAGACTTACAAGCAAAAGACTTTTTCAGGCACCACAACTTTTATTGCTTGCAGGAATCATTTCAACATACGAGCCAGTATAAGCTACAGTTCTCCTACAGGTCTCTGCCTTGCTTGCTCAGGGGAGCAAGAGTGCTTTACTAGCATAGACTTCACTGATCCCTACCTGCAGCGTGCTCCTATTAAGTACCCAGACCACACTAGCAAAATTTAATTTGGTGAACACTGCCGCCTCCTAAGCCCCATAAACAGTGAATAAACTACACAACAGAAAAAGCAGTTTCCCCAATTTAACCACAACTTCAGTAAAAGTTGTTCTGATAAAAGCCGCATCAATTGGAAACTATATTTCTTCACACTGACAAATGCAGATATCACAGCAGAAGTTTGTAGTCTAAACCTACCCAAGTATTACTAGTAAACACAGCTGATATCCTTGTGAAGCAAGAGATCCATCCTATCCAAACTGCACAGATAATTGCCACCTCTCACAAAAGTTGGATGTGTCAAGCTTCGCTGTTCAGAAAAAATTATTTTATCATGTTTGCAGAACTACTCCTTTATCAAGATACAATCCATTTGCACTTACAGAATTTGCAGATAACATTTATACCCTTCAATTTGATGATTATATTTGTTACCCCTGCCTTTGCGTTTTCTTCATGTTTGGCATTTTTACCTCAAATTAATTTTTTTAATCAACGTTACTGGCCAGTAATACACCCCTGAGTTTATGCCTTACAAATTTCCCAGCTTCCCTCAAATATTAGTTCAACGCTCATTACTCAGGAAAATTTTGTAATTTTAACTATTCTGGTACAGTAGAACAGTACATCTCCCACTGCAGCTGAACAAGGCAACAGTGACTTTTTAAAACTGAACAAAACCAAATCCCCAAACCATTACAGAGGTACTTTATACCAACTTAACAGTAAAACCGCATCCAGTATAAGGCTTATAAAGGGATGGACTAACAACTGCACAGATGTCTGTTCCATATATGCATGAAAATAAGACCCGTAAGCAAAAACTGAATCAGTGTAAATCCAAACCCAGCAAAGCTGGGAATTAGGACAAACCTGCCACACACAAGTATTTGTATCTTGAAATTAACACCTGAGCCACATTTACTCTAAGCTGGCCCTTGTAAAGCTGCTGAACTACCTGCACTCAGATGCCTCTACGAGAGGTGCCCTTAGCTCAGAACAGTGCCATGCTCACACTGTAACATGAACGCGCAACAGATTAATTGATCAGAAAAGGTTTGGATTTGAGGAGACACTGTAATTTTAAATATAGAACCATGCTAGTTATAGAATTACAATATGTAAGAACACATGATTTCATCAGAAGAGAAGCAAGGATGTCTGATTTCTCCCGTTTATGATTTCTGGGTCCTTACCTGGCCTGTTTGTGGCAGCCATAATGAAAACTTGCTGACGATTCTCCAGACCATCCATCTCTGTGAGTAACTGGTTAACAACTCGGACACTGGCTCCTGACTTTAAAAGCATAAATTTGTCAACAAAATTGAGGAAACAGGGGGGATGTGACTATTCCAAAGTAAAAGAAACAAAAGATCTACTAGCTCCTCACCCTGAAACACTGCTCAAAGAAAAAGTTTCTTTTCCACGCTTTTAATGTAGTTGCATTCTGGATTTCTACTATCATAGTCTCAGCTCATTTCCACCCCAAATATATGCTACTTATATACCCACCACACATTTTCACACATGGCAAACCTTTTCTTTCCCTTTAAAATCACAGACTCACTTAAGGAAGTACATATAGATATTTATACTAATAATTCTCCTGTCTATCTCAACAAGAAGACCCAAAACTCCTCAATATTCAGGTTCTGGGGGGCAGGGGGTTCTCCAAATATTTAAATCTGAAGTAATACCTTCAGCAGCTCAGCTAATCATAGTTAAATGTTAAGTCCATAGTACTGACATCCTATAACAAAACTCAATTGCTTAATCTGAATGTCATTCTAGAGTTGGGGAGACAGAGACGGAAAGCACAGCAGCTGGAGAACAAGAGTTCAATTACGCAGTAAAACTGCTCAATGATTTTGAAGAAAGTTGTTCTAAGTGTTACTGTTTTTTTATTAAACACACAAAAATATAAATCCACCTATGGATAATTAGAGTATGTGGTAAAAATGCACACAGGTCTCAAAAAGCCAATGGAAACACCAAACACCCCTGAGTTTCACTTATGAATCTCAAGGACTGTCGGCAGTATCACAGCCCGAGTAATACAGTCACCAGTCTCCTGCCCAGACAGTACCTCTACATGGTTAAATGAGGCTGTGAAGAGCCGGGGTGGGCTTCTAGGCACCAAGCTGCTGCCTGCTGCTGACGCCACAGAAATGAAATACAGTGAGACCAAAGCACACTTGTTGCCCTTCCTCGGCTTAAAATCTATGCCTGATGTGGTGTCTAGTACTGGGCACCTTCTTTTATGGGTCTGTGGAAACCACCATCTCAGGGCACTCAAGAAGTCAAGTCTGAACTTTTCAGCTTGGCTATCTCTCATAGGAAGTGAAGTATGCAAATACAGATGACAAGGTACGATTCAGAAACAGCTGATGAGACTTCCTTTCTCCCATAGACTGGAACTACAGTCTTTCTGTTAAAGTCATCGATGGCAATATCTGAACAGTACTGTACTTAACTTGTCTGTTAAAAAAAAACAGTGCAGCTTTCCTTTCAACACACTAACAGTTTGCTCTAAGAAAATAACTCCTCCAAAAGCAGAAGTTAATTCTGGGTGCAGGTAGTTCCTATTCCAAAACAAAAAAAATCAAGACAGAGACAACTTCACTACTGGAATAGCTCTGAAGTCTAATACATTCCACTTATGCTCCTGCCTCCCTCAAATATTTTCATGACTCAGTTCACATTGTTCAAATCAGTAACTGCTTCATGTGAGCATTACAGCTGCATGCAGGTATCAGGATTTGGACATAAATTAAACAGGGTATTAAACTGCACTCCATCTCCTCCTACGGCTCTACACAGCCAAGTTGGTGGATACACACACATTCTCTGGATATTTTCTGTATATACATAGATACTAAAAAATGTGTTTAGCTTTATGAAATTTGATCAACATATTTTTCCTCAAATATGAGAAAGACTCTCAGATTGGAGATATTGAACGTAGTACCCTTCCAGGTACTTCTGTTGCTAGCACAATGCCACAAAAGCTGCAACTGAGGTAATTTATTTAGGGAGATATTTTAAGATGGACTCACTTCACGGTCAGACCTCCGAGGACACAAAGCATCAACTTCATCAAAAAATATAACACAAGGGGCTGAATTCCTGGCACGCTGGAATACCTGACGTACAGCACGTTCACTTTCACCAACATACTAAAACAAACCACAGTGAAACAATGTAAGGCATGAAGATTTTGGCTGGAAAAAAAAATAATCACAGGGTTTTAAACACTGTTTTAGGTGCTTTGCAAGGGAGAAGTGCAACCTGCTAACCAGTTTACTTCTGGTAACAGTCTGTTATCTCGATTTCTTTAACAATCAAGATTTACAGGGGAACTAGTTATCACTAGCTCACTTCTGACAGTTTACAGTACATTCAAAGTCTAATAGAATTCCTACTTTCTGGGGAAGAAATCTAACTTGCCATCATTCTGATAATCAGAATTAACAAATACAATCTTCATTAAGGACCTTGTCATTCTTCAACTATTCATAAACAAACCCAGTGAGCAACCTGAACACAATGAAGATCTCAAGTCATTGCCTGAAGACAGGGAGGTTAGTGGTAGGGAACTGAAACGCAAGCAAGAATTTCACTTTGAATGGAGAATTGCATGGGTCGGGGTTGCCAAGTCGTAAATGCAAACACTTCATTTTTTTGCAGACAAACACATTTTGATACAATTTATGTCTTAACACAGTCTCTGAATCACAGCCAGACATTTTCTCTTTATTCCACAAGGAAGTGGAGCTCCTCATTAACTTAAGAGTTGTATTTCCTGCCTGTATCAGTACTTGAAGCACACATTAAAAAATGTTTGGGAAAAGAATAATTAAATCCAGTATTTTGGTTTTAGCTTCCACATTATTGGTAAGCAGATAACTGCCACGGTCTTCCCAGATGTGGGCTGCAGCTGTCTTACTCAGTTCAATACATTCTCTTAACTCTAAAAGGGACCGAAGTTGTATCACAACATTCTAAGTCCAGTGTTTAAAAACTGGACTTAGACTGTAACTCTGATTACAGCACTTTTATCTGTTAACATTTAAAATCTTTAAAAATCACTTTGAGAACTAAAAAACCACATTGCTTTCCAAGATTTCAAACTTCCATTAAGAAGATAAAATGACTGGCAAAACACATTTCCGAACTTCAAAGTTGAAATTTTTATTTTGCTTAGTGAAAGTTGCTGATTTGCAGTTACTGATCACCAACTGTTCTCATTGTTGATTTGAATTTCTGTTCTTTTTCCTGATCTACATAACAACAATGATGCATGCAGTTGGTCAGTTAGAAATCCTGCTTCAGTTAAGTAGGCTCCATCTGCCAGGTAATTTCAATCAAGGTACACACATACTTAAACTACTCAGATAGCTTTTTACTTTTCACATGCTAAAAACTTTGAGCCATGGTTAAATAAGGCAACTTCTGTGGCACTAGTATCAGCTGTGTAATTATCAGGAATTTTGCTTGCCCCACACTTTCCACAAGAAACCCGTAAATAACAACAGCACAATGATTAGTGCATACCATATTAAGCAGTTCAGGACCTTTCACAGATATGAAGTTCAGTCCAGACTCATTTGCCACGGCCTATCAAAAAGGAAAAGACAGACATAAGTATAAACCAGCCATGTTTTCTTTGGTTCTGTCCTTGGAGCGATAAACAAACTTAAGGGAAGGAGCACAGCTGTCAACTGCTTGTAAACTACAGAAAACAGTACAAGGTATAATTACATGCAATTAAGAGTGGGAGGGGGGTGGGGAATTTAGCAAGGTGTTCTCTTTAATGAGGCAGTGTTCCAGATTCCCACCCCACCTCCCTCACAATCTCAGTGATTAGTCAGAGTTAAAGATTTTGATAATCTTAATTCTTAATCAATTGAATCCATCTTAATTCAACTACATAAGAGCATTTGAAGACAAAGATGAGTGACAATCTGGAAACTTGCATGATTATCTGTATTTACATGGGGAGCCTATGAGAACTGAAATGCTCAAGGAGAAGGAAAACAGAAGTATTTTCAGTAAGGTAAATATAACAAAATTACATAAATATAATAGAGCATAGACTACTTCCAAATATATAATATAGTTACAGTGAAATATTCCATAGAAGTAGCTATTTAATAGTTTCTTCCGATCTTGCTACTTTCTTCTTAACCAACTTCACTCCTTCAAGTTTTGCAGTAATTCCCTCTCAATTCAAGCAAATGGTAACTTTAGGACAAGAAAATCAAGCAATTTTCACACTGAGGCCCAAATTTAATTTTCTTCTGAGAAGCGGTGCAAAAGCCCAATTTCTGGCAGTGTCACCCAGACTCAGTCATTCTTGCAGAAACACCCACTTCAAGAATATTCTCCGGTATTTTTAAACATGTTCAGAAAACGTATTACCTTAGCCAACAGTGTTTTGCCACATCCAGGAGGCCCCGCAAGCAGGACACCAGCTGGAGTAGTCAGGCCCAGAGCTTTAAACTGCTCTGGGTTTCGCACAGGTGCCTGTAACAGGAATTATCATAGTTATCTGTGACAAAAAGCCAACATGAAATTTTTCATTTCAGTTACAGTTGGATGAAAAAATCATTCATAAACAAGTTCGTTATTCCAATTCTTTATGGGCTAAAAGAATAAACAGTCAGTCAGTCTTGCACTGACAAGTACCCCAGAGTGGGAGAAGTACTATTATTGAGAGGCAAAGATTTTATTTACTTAAGTTCTCATCTTAAGGTGTGTTATGTATCTCTCTGACCGGCAGTGAGACAGTTAACCTTCCAGCTATGTAGTCTCCAATTCTTTGTGTGGCAGTTGTGTAACTAAGGTTATTGGTACACAACTTTTAGAATACTTAAGATTCAGCAACAATAAACATACTGAAAACTGAAAGCATGAACACAGTAACTGAAATACTAAATACACACACCAGACTTGTAACAAATTTTAAAGCAAATTTATAAATATAAAATTTATAAATATAAATAAAGTCTGACTATTTTAAATGAAGATGTTGCAACATTTCTAGTTTGTAGCGTGTCAGAACTCCTGGTCAGCACATAACACCTTAAATAAATATTAAAAACAAACAAGCATAGTTTTATTTCCTGAAGAGAAGCAAGTGCAAAAAAATCTCTGAAAGTAAGGTTAAGATGTACCAATATTGCCATAGTCAGCTCCTCCCGAACATCCTCCAGGGCTCCGATATCTGCCCATGTCACATCAGGAATTGTGACAAAGCCTTCTCTCTTGGCAGAGGGTTGCACTGACGCCAGTGCAACAACAAAATCATTCATCTCGATGCACAACTTGTGCAGCAGCTCCTCAGGCAAGGGGTCTTGCTTCTTCAGCAAATCTAAAAGTCTCTGCAATTCATCCTTAGAGGACACGAAAAGGGCGGGAAAAAGATTATGCATGGGATTAGATTTTAAGAACCTTTTTTTAAGGGGTTTTTCAAAGCAATACTTTCTTCAACTGTAATATTAATTCTTACAAAACAAATTATTATGTACAATACATATAAAATATGTAAAATAGCACATGTATTTTGTCTTCAAACTCTTCCTACTGCTTCTCTCACTATAATTAGGAGAAAGTTCTTTCCATGCTGACATTTCCAAAATATGTATTAGTTATACGTATTAATTCTGGTCTTAATACGAAATTGCTCTCAAGCTAAAGTGAACAACTCTGATGAACAGCACAATATTCAGTTACATATAAACATTTAAAACTCTTCACATACTTTTAGATTATACACATTTATTGAACATAATCTGATTTCAAGTCATCAACTCATTTCCTCAGGCTTGTTAGACCTGGTTTTGTAACCAGGCCCTGATAAAGTCTGGGCAAACAGAATAGAAATACAGGGTAATGCTATTCAACACTGTCCCGTCTTGCAGACCACAGCACCCCAGGGAGGTACGTTCCTGTTTCCCCAATCAATTCCTTACTGGGAAAGCTATCTGAGAAAATACATGATCTTTACACCTTCACAACATAAATACTGCCTTTCCGTATTAGAACTGCGATGTATGAAAGCAAATTGATACTGCACCACAAGTAAAACTATACCAGGATTTTCATTATAAGATAGAGGGAAGAAAAAAAAAAAATTGGAAACTCTTAAGTTTCCACATCTTTCCTACAGCAGTATACGGGAAAAGTATCACTTCCTATTTGTTGCAACTAAGATAGCTCTACAACTGACCCTGAAGAAATAGAAGTGTTTATAGTGCCCGATATTCCTTTTAAGCCCGGCCTCCTCTTCTTAACAGAGCCATTAAGAGAAACTCCGAAATAGCTGAGACCACTGGGTTTGTTTACTTGAATTGTGTGAATGATTTTTCACGGTTTTGTATGTTTATTTTTCCAATTATAAGCACAATATAACAGTTTTAAGGACAATACCCTGTATTAGACTATGTCAACCTCCTGCCAGCTATCAAAATATGGCTCTGTTAGGATTAGACTTCCTCATCCTCAATAACCCCTTTGATCATGGTGATGTTGATAAAAGCTGCAACTACCTGCCCCTCCCCACTTTCTTTTGGCTACATCAGGCCCCAGCAAACACTGGGAGGTATGCAATACAATTATGTTACTCTAATACAAAAGCTTACTACAGCTTTTTATGCTGGTTTTTTGTTTGTTTGTTTTTTAAATTACAATACCAGTTTTCTTTGACAGTCCTCCTAAAACCAGAATCTGAGTACAATGTGGGTTTAAAAATCACTTTGTTTTACTTCTCCAGATAAATCTTGAGAAAGCCTACACACAACGAAGGTGCACACACACTCCAAATTTTGAGAAGTAGGGCCAAGAATTTCTACACAAAGGTGTTCTGGTTCACTGAACACAGCATGTTACTTGGGCCACAGAATAATTCTGGTACTGGAAATGCTAATTTCTGCAACAGAGTTCCAGCCAGCTGTACTGCCCACTAACAGATATTTTCTCTGCAGCTTAAGTCACATTGCTAACCCCATTTCTATGCTACAGATACCACTTCTGCAAACTTGCTATATGTGCTAGAAACCACATGCGATTTACCCCAAGTAAACACATGGATGGAGGGAAAACATAGACTTCATAAATACTTCTACACCTTGGCTAACTGTAACTACACCAGGTCAGGGAATCGTAACAGGTATTTCACTGAGGGCATAGCAACAGCACAGCACACTGCTAACTCAGTGCAAGTCTGATATTCTTCAATTCTCTTACAGTCAATACACCTTTGAAGAGAAATATAGCCACTATTTTAACCTCTGGTCTGCTAGAAAACAAAACAACACAACACAAGCAACAACAACAATGAAAAACCCAAGGAAGAAAACATATCTTGTACAAAACATTAACATGATTTATTAGAAGGTGTGAGTTTTGGGAGCCACTTACTCAGACCTATTACATGGGTCATTAGGAATTGAGCTTGTGGCTTACAAGTTGATATTGCTAAATCTAAATTTAGTATTATGGTAGCCATAGGTGTTTAACGGTTTATAAGCAATGACTTTCACAACTATAAAATGGCTCGGTTCTTAGGATAGTAGAGGCACACGCTTCAAGGAACAAATACCTTAGGAGGAAGTTCTAGTTGTTTGGTTTCCTCTTCCACCAGGATGTCTGTTCCTATTCCCATGCTTTCAGCTGCATTTCCTCCAGTGTTTATGTGCTTCCTTTTCTGCTTGTCAGATTTTATCAGGACCCTGTTCACTGTGCATATAGCCGCCTCACGACAAAGTGCCATCAGATCAGCACCTACATAACCTGGAGTCAGATGTGCTAAATGACGAAAATCAAAGGACTCTGGGAGCTTAAGTTTTCGACACAAAGTCCGGAGGATTCTAATCATGTAGGAAGAAAAAGAACAACACCATAAAGATGAAGCTGTGGCTTTTTTTATTTTCATATGAAAACAAACAGCACTGATTTAAGGTCTCATTCAGTCCACATGAACTGAAGTAGTACAGTGGGAACAGTTTTCACTCAATTAGGAAGTAAACAACACTGAAACCCACAAAACTGCATTATATATATTTCCTTTCAGTTCTTAAATGAAAACCAACAGCATCTATCAGGTAATGTCAATCAGTGGGTAAAAGCTAGTTTTGGTGAATTTAAATATTATAGATTCTTTAAACCTTAGTTTATGATTCAAAATTGACAGAGTAGATCCCAGAGTGTACCACAGAGATGCATACAAGTTATCCGTTGAGATATTTAACTTTGTATTCCTAACAACCTTAGTCTGCATTGTCTGTCCCATCCCACTTTATTTATTGAAGAACATCCACAACTATTCTACAAGGAGCAAATGAAATCAGACTGTGTGAGGAGCTCTGTCTTAATCTTCAGTATCCTTTCTCTACCATTGTTGGTGGAATATAACTGTAGGTATTTCCTGTGTCCTCAGTAAAATTTCCAATAGGCAACACACAGCATACATGTACACCTCGTGTGTTCCCTCATCCTCACTCAGAATCTTGTTACACCTACCTATGCAGTTCCATCACTAATACAAAACAGCTCAATGTAACTGACAGTGAAGTGCTATGCTTCCTGCTTTTTTTTTTTCTAACGAGAGTTTTTTCACTCTGTATTAAAACCTCCTGCAAGGTCCACCAAGACTTCCTGCTATTCTTCTAAGCCAAGGACAACTACAAATTACATGAATAAAAAAAGACAAAAGTCAATGTCACTGCACAAATATTGGCGCTGAAGAACTCTGAGGAGAGGGATCAAATCAACTTGTTTAAAACAGCAAAACATCACTTCATTGGGAAAATATTTTAAAAAGGCAGCACAAACCAAACAAATGAAGATCATTAATATACTTTCTAGTTCCAATGAAAACTAGTTTAAATTATTTCCAGATCAAGTAATGTAACTACAGAAAAGTTATGAAAAGAATGAGTTATTAAACTAGCCAAAACTCTGAAATTACGTTTCATCTGCTTGCCTCCCCCACCAACAAGTTATATCACCTCTCATTTAAATCTTTATTAGTGATATTAGCTTGGTTCTCAAGACCTGTCTGACAACAGCTGTAGGTAATCAACTGGCTCAAAGTGTAAAAAGTTATGAACCGTAAATGGCTGGTTCCGAATTTGTGTCCTGTATATATTATTTTCCTTCACATGCTTCATACATCCACAAGAAAACACTGCAAGTAAAGCAAGATCTCCAGGCACACTTCCTCATCCTCCTCAACCTCCCTACAGCTGCAGATGCACAGCTAAGCAGTTCAAATCATGCCTTCAGCAAGACTGATCTATTATGTGGTAAATCAGCATACTGTAAGGACTTCTGTTTATATATGGCCCTTTTATTTTTAAAAAAGGAACAAACCCCCCCCCCGGAAAAAACCACCCCAAAACAAAACAGAAAAGCGGGGAGGAGAGGGTAATTTAAAAAAAGAAAGTAAAATCAACAGTTCCTGTAAGCCTACACTTTCAGGAACACAAACACAAACAACTGTACAAAACAACAATATGAATGAATGTGACTACACTCTAACTTGTGAACAAACTCTACAGACTATGATGGCTTTCCCATTCACAACTCCTACCATTTGAAACAGTGCTATTTCTGGGAACACAGTATTTTTAACATGAACCCAAGAAATCTCATAGAACTCTCATCAGTCAACTCTTTAGCTCTACCTCTAACCACTTGTATGTTTTCCCACAACCAAGAGGAATATAATTACTACAGGGCTGTAGATTTAGAGAAAGGGAAGAAAACAAAAAAAAGTGTAGACATGGCCAGAAGGGGCCGGGCAGGAAGGTGGAATAATGGCCAGTGGTGCTGACAACACAAAGTGAGTAATACTGCAGGCAGAATACTTTGCTTTTTCAGCCTAGAAATAAGATTAGTTGAGCTAGAAGGAACTTATCCTTTAACCTTTCTTTCCTTCCTGTAACAAGATAAGCGACAGCTGTTTTCACACTTCTCTTCCTGTGTTTTCTGCTGTCGTGGAAATGAGTAGCAGTTCCTTTTTAATCTAAAAAGCAAAAAATTTTTTTTTTTTTTTTATCTAGTCTGATGGTCACAGATCTTTGGTGTAAAAGGGCCAGTTATAGAAGACAGGATGACTGCAGCTCAGCTTAATGCCTAGACTGGTGTATTCCTATGAGGAATGGAATGGAAGAATCTAGTCCTATTGCTTACGGTGCTTGAGAGGACTAACAAATGGGCTATACTTAATTTATGTTCCTAATAGTTACATATGGAACACCAAAGACAACAGAAAAAGATGTATTTAATTCCATTGTCTATACTGTTAAGGCACTTGAAAATCCATTAACATAATGCTAAAAGCAGGTCTGCACACAAGAGAGGAAACCACCCCAAATGCAGACACAGCTACCAAGACAGAGAGTAGATGCACACTTAATGTCTTCTGCATTTCTCAGTGTGTGCTGATCCCTAGGCATGTACAGGCATATATAAGACTAAACACAATAAAGTGCTTTTCCTTAATTTGTATATTTACACATTATTTCCTTATTTATTAATTAACCAAAACGAAGCTTAAACTTTATAACACATACTTTTCTCTTGCCGCTTCATCTGGGATCCCTAAACAAATTTCTCGATCAAATCTCCCAGCTCGCCTCAGTGCAGGGTCCAGCGAGTCAGGTCTGTTAGTTGCTCCAATAACAAGGACCTGGGTGGTGGCAGCCATGTTATTCAAGTCTAAAGGAAGGAAGGAAGGATGTTAGTACTCATACTTACCATCTCAACATTGTTCTGATATCTACATGACTCTGTTTCTGCAGCACACAATAATACTCAGAACAGCAGAGATAAACTAACAAACAGTCATACTAAACTGCTGTTCATCCTTATTCCTGCTACCTTGAATTTGCATTTTGCACAATCAAGCAAAAATAAGCATTTCAAAACAACATCTGACACATTTTCCCATTATATCTGTTTATACCTCAGACAGCCTTATGTAATGCTGTACAGACCACTGTGAAAATAATGTAGTAACATCCCCTAAAATTTATTAGAATCTTCCCATCAGAACCTAGGTAAACTGTGTCACAATATGAAAAATTATTACCACTATCTCCACTAAAGTCACTACTGAAGGAAAGCAGACAGTGAGCCTGATAATTAGAAAGTTTAGTTTAGTACAGGTGTTCCTGAAACTGACCATCCATACAAGTTAGGAACTGAGCAACAATTCTCCGCTCCATGTCCTTCGATGCAACTTCTCTTTTTGGGGTGATCGCATCAATCTCGTCAATGAAAAGGACACACGGTGCACTAGACTAGGAACAAGAAATAATTAATAATTACAAAATCACACTGACATAGTGTATTACGAGAGAGAAGGAATTTTTTCAGATTTTCTGTTCTATAATTATTACTCTAAGTCTGCTGCACAATCGACCTGTCCCGGAACAATTCTGTTGTTCTTATTGACTACCTAGAGAGCCACCAGGCTATGAAACTGTGCTGAGGAGGCTACGAAACAATTAAGGCATGCGATTCAAAATGTTCCTATATATTGTTTAAATGTACCTCTATGTTGTTTTAATAAGTTTTCCATAAATATTCTATTGTGAGTGCTCACTTTCTGAAGTCCAAAACAGAAAGTCAGACAGGAAAGCTCTGATTTGGTTTTCTGTTTGTTTTGTTAATGACATTACAGCTGTGGAATTTCAAGATCTAGTACTGCTGACACACATAACGAAATAAAAGGAGCAGCAGGTGGTCACGAAAAATGATCTGCCAACTTCAAGACTACTACAGAGCCTTGACCATGCTCAAAGAGTAAAAATGAGCAATAAGCAACTCCTACAAGTGTTCTAAAATTCCATGTACTTCACATTCATAAAAAGCCAACACTAATACAGAATGGTAACTACTGTAACTAATACAATAGTGTTTAACTGACATAAGATTATTAATAGTCTCAAAAAGCACCAGTAGTGCAAAGGAATACTCACGGAAAACACTAGAATCATCTTCAAATAATACTAGAACCATATAAAAACCAGTAATACTTTAAAACCCATGCATTCTGTGTTATCAGGTAGCAAGTGCGCCACCTAGTGGTCATTCACGTTTCCACGATGATACAGGGAAAGACCACAACCAAGCTACAAAGATTCCACAGTACACGCATAATATACACGGAAGTATGTCTTTTGTCCCCTGCACAAAAATTGGTACAAAAGCTAAGTGGAAAAGCTACTTAAGTGAATGTGAGTGACAATAAAAAAAGGCCACAGATTTTAAACATATTTTATGCAATACATTTAATTTCTTCAAGAATAACTTTTATAGCAACCTCCCCATAACTGCTATAAATACAATAGATAACGCAATTTCTAAAACCTCTGTGCAATCACTTATTTAATTTTCTTCTATACAACATCTTAACAAGACTTTCTAAAAATTAAAATGTACTATCAACTGGAAACATAATAACCTAACAGCTTCCCAGTCAATCCTTTTGTCATGTTTAGCATCCTTTTATACAGGAAAGTACTTTAAACACCTATATATAGTTGTGGTGGAGAGCAGTAAAACGGAATAAAGTTGAACAAGCAGAACATTCTCAAAGGTCAGGAACAGAAAACTGTCCTCATGAAATAAAATATTAGCGACATACTAAAAAAACAAGCATTTGGATTTGTTTAAATTAAAGTCATCTCAACCCGTCTGGTTCTCTTTGCTTCTTACCAAGTCTGGAAGTCGCACCAAAGCAAGACTTCAACTGTAACTTGACTCCTGCTTTTATGATATTTGTCCAAAATTTCTCACTTTGTACCTAAACCCCCAAAGTCTCAAGTCCCTCATTCACTCCAATTCCATGACAGACAAAAACATCAAAAAAAAAAAACTTGTAAGAAAAAAGCACAGTAAACTGCTCTTACATATTTTTTATATGTCAAGCTAAGCAGCTCCAAATAGGTAAATAATTTATGTTGCTCCTTTTGCATTGATATGATGAACTATCTTTTGTCAAGATTTCAGAATAGTAATCTTTGTGCTCTATGACAGCATGACAGTACAATGGTATTCTGGTCACAGAAGGGGAGACACTATGACTTGTGTGCAGCAGTATAAAGAATCACTCACTAATATTCACTCAAATTCAAACCACAGCAACAACGTATGAATCTTTACAAAGAAAGGGGAAAACAATTCACAGTGTTATTTCCAACGGGTGTCTCACCACAGCCTGCTCAAACAATTCTCTCAGTTTCTGCTCAGATTCCCCTGACACTCCAGACACCATCTCCGTTGCTGCCACTTTCAGCATTGGGAGCTCAAGCTCCTGAAAGAGACAAAGAATGTTGTATGATATATCCAGAGGTTAGAAATGTTGGCTGTCCTAAGGGACAATACTTTCCAATACGACATCTTCTACACTCAAAGATTATATAATCAAGGCTAAATCTTAAAGAGCTCTTAAAAAATATGAGTAACATTCTCCAATTTAAAATGGGTCTGAGCCATTTGGCCAAATGAAGAGAAATGGATACAAAATCCAGGTTTCCCTAATTCAGTTAGAGAATGACTTGCATTGTCAAATAGATTTGCACCTTGGTCCTCAACCCAATCCTTTACAACGCATATACTGCAGTCCATGCTTGGGCTTCCTTCTGGAGAAAATTGTCTATTTCCATCTGCAACAAAACATTACTTCGCAGTGTGGAAGAGATCCCTACCAGGTTTGGTTCCCTTAGCCTTGCTCCAGAAACACCTGAGCATGACTGTACAACACAATACTTCTAAAGCTCACACTCAAGGTTTTCTGCTATTAAAAATAAGTAAGTAAAATTGTAACTTTGATAGACAGTAGCACATTAGTGCTACAGGTAGTTGCAGCCCATTTCAAGCTCTTTCAAACTACATATAAAAAAAGCCTAATTCATACAAATCACAGCCAGCAGAGGCGCTAAATGGGGCCTGGAGGAAGTATTTTGCCTTGAATAACTACTAAGAATATCTTATTTAAGAAAATGATTTAAGAAGTAGTCACTCCATTTATCTCATCTCTGAAAATTTTTCACTTGTGTCACGTTTCTTCCCGTAAATTTGACATACAGTGTCTGAAGGGTCTAATCAACATTGAAGTAATAAACCTCAGTATTTTCCTCCAAAGATAAAAGCTGTACTAAAAAAAGCTTGTAATTTACACGTATCTAAATTTAAAGTGACATCTAAGGAACAACTGCACTAAAGACAAAAAAATGTCTGTGGTTATCACTGAATAGCCCTAAATAGCCCTGATTTATATCCAAGACAGGCATAGCGTAGCACAGTAACCCCATCACACACCAAGCTATCAATAATGTCATATGCACTGAAATGATTAGTTTGACATATGCAGAGCAACAACCAATTCTGGAATTCAGAAATCACTGTTTAACTTACGCCACCCAACAGAATCAATATAATGCCTCATAAAAGATGGTAAGGTTGAGTCCAGACTTCAAACAAAACACTATGGTAAATTTAACAAAAAGTATCTTCCATTTATAGCCTTCTCAATACCCATGCCTATATTGCTGTCTTGGGAATGCCTCAAAATAATTAAGTCAAACATAAAACACTGTCACTATGTCCCCTCTTCATATGAGGTTCTATCAAGTACAGATTCAAGATAACCGAAATTTAAACAAAGGAAGTGAAAATGAATATATTTTAGACTAAGACAAGAAGGAGAGAGAAGTGATGAAAAAGGAGAAAAAGATCTAGTATGTCATGAAGGAGGATTATTTTGTTTCTCTAAATATAATTCAGAAACAGAAGAAACTGTAGATGTAAAGCTATCTCACCCCAGCGATTGCCTGTGCAAGTAGTGTCTTTCCACATCCTGGTGGTCCGTGTAAAAGAAAGCCACGAGGTGGAACCACACCTAAGTGGTTATAGACTTCGGGATGACGGACATGAATGAGCATCTTGCATATTTCCTGATTAGGACAAGATAGACCTCCATTTAAATCTAAGAAATTAGTATTATAGATTTCTACTATTATAGACAGGCCAAAATAAAAGTAAGTTCTGTTTATTAATATAATTTCAGTGACCGCTTTCAGAAACATTAGTCAAAGAAAAAAAAAACCACAAAACTTCACTGCTGTTGGTATAAGCAGCTATTCTCAGTGCCACACAGATTAACTCTGCCAGATTTCTTGTCTGTCGTTTTTCATGAGACATTTTATTCAGAGCATTCCATGTCTCACCATTAAAATTTCAACTAACCTTTAAAGTTTCATCATTGCCTCCTACATCCTCAAACTTCAATGAAGGGTGGTAAAGCTCTGGTCCCTTATTTCTAACTGTTAAGGAGGAAAAGTCATGCAAATTTAGACATGGCATCATAGTAGTTGCTAACACCAAACAAGAAAGAACTCAGCCTAAACAATTAGCTAAGTACACGGAGTAGTATTATTTTTTGGTAGTAGACACAGGACTGGAATATTTTTAGTACAACATTAAGGCTAAATTTCTTAACAAGACACTTAACAAGACTTAACAGGTCACTACTTTGCAACTCAGTGTGAAACACTTCTCTGGTGACAGGGTTCCACAGTCAAATACCATCTCTTTGATTGGAGCAACACACCAAAAATAGCTTCTCACCTTTCCCTTTAAGTAAGACGGCATCAATTTCTCCATCTACATCTGGAAATTCTTCTTTTTTTCTTTTTGCTTTCTTACCCTTTGTCTTCTTTCTTTCACTCTCCAAGACAGAAAATTCTGTTGATTTCTAGGGCATAAATCCAGAATTATACACACAAAACTTTCCAAGTCAGTGAATTTCTGCAATATTTAAAAGAACAAAATGTGCAACTGTCTATGATGCTTAACTTACACATATTATGTCAATAAAGAGAAGCAAGGCAGGAATTTAACCCCTTCGTTTTGTAAAAAATCCTGTTTTCACTCAGGATTTGCCTTTTTAAAAAAGGCAAATTTTTAATTACACCAGTCCCTTATTTGCTAGGAGTACATACTTATAAGCATAAAACCCCCAAACAACTCCCCTCTCCAAACCCCCAAACCACTAACCAAAATCAGACAACAGTTATTTGCATGCCATAGCGCAATCCACTTTGGCGACGACTAAAAACTGTATGAATGTATTTACTCCAGTGGAAACAATTTTTATTAAGTCATGAGTGGCTGTAAGAAAATATTATTCCATGCTGACACAAATTAACTGCATGTAAGAAAAGGACTAATACAGGAGAAAAAGAAATAAAAAGAGGTTCAATGATGAGCGTTGGTTTTTTTGTTTGTTGGTTGGTTTTTTTTATTACAGTATTGCAAACATTTTACTATTTGAAGATCTCCCTTTTTACTCTCTCTATATATATACTCTTTTTCTCTATATAAGAGGATGCAGTACCACTAGGATAAAGGGATTACTTGTCAAATCTGCCTATTCAGTAAGCATTTTGTATAATTAGAAAGGTAGATGTAAATGATTTATAAGCAATATACATTTTTATAAAATTTTATCCTTTCAGTTGGTGTTATGAGGACACGTATTCAAAGTCTGAATAACAGACAAGTTCTGCAATCCTTTAAAGTCCCTTTTTAAAATGCACCAG
>Ga0065711_1034576_pt1 | contig 23545 bp, 12 predicted proteins | sample Hoacrofraction12_FD_59098 | JGI IMG/M metagenome (GOLD analysis project Ga0065711, IMG submission 59098) | Hoatzin crop microbial communities from Cojedes, Venezuela - Epithelial fraction 12 v2 (version 2) | ecosystem: Host-associated > Birds > Digestive system > Esophagus > Crop | place...
CTTCCTCTGCTTCAGTTTGTGCCCATTGCCCCTTGTCCTGTCGCTGGGCACCACTGGAAAGAGTCTGGCCCCGTCCTCCTGACACCCACCCTGCAGATATTTGGAGGCATTTCTAAGGTCCCCTCTCAGCCTTCTCTCTCCAGGCTGAACAAGCCCAGCTCCCTCAGCCTCTCCTCATAGGAGATGCTCCAGTCCCGTCCTCATCCTCGTAGCCCTCCACTGGACTCTCTCCAGTAGCTCCTCACATTTCTTGAACTGGGGAGCCTGGCACTGGACACAGCACTGCAGATGGGGCCTCACTGGGGCAGAGCAGAGGGGAAGAAGAACCTTCCTCGACCTGCTGGCCACACTCCTCTTGATGCACCCCAGGAGACCATTGGCCTTCTTGGCAGCCAGGGCACACTGCTGGCTCATGGTTAGATGGCTGCTTAGATCCATGTCTCCACTCCTGCTGTCCCTGACTTGCAACATTTTCTTTCTGCTGTAACTTTAAGAGTCTCTGGGAAATTCTAACAGATTTTACCATGCAGGTCCCTTTCTCTTCACAGGGCGTTCATGCACATTGAAGATCAGCTGAAGTGATATACTCCAATACAAGTTTTTCTTACACCCCAATTTCCCGTCACAGTAGCACCATGTGCTGCAACACCAACTGCCAGGAGTGAAATTTAAAGTCCCTTGGAACTGTTTCGCATAAAACTGGACAAACCAGTATCTTTTTCAGAGGCAATCTTATCACTTAGTCACAATATAACAGTAATGCATTAAAGTGTAACAAATTATTTCATAGGTCAAGGTTTCTCACCTGTAATTGACAGCTCTGTTTCGCGACTAGTTTAAGGAGGATGGAACATGACAGGAGCTACCACTCGCTGTAAAGCAGAATGTGCTATTTTCAGATGCATGCATATATTCCGGGGTCATTTCTGTCTTTTAGGAACACACAAAACATTCCCCATGAACTCCGAAAAGATCTGACCCAGTGAATTTGCAGGACAGCAAGAGGCAGGACTTCTGCACCAGAATGAAGCCATGCAGTGACTATTTCCCCAAAGCATTTGTTTCAGACATACCTAGCGGCCTGCGTCATTCCACAGTTACCGGACAGCCATCCACTTTTTGCACTTCAGGGCTTAAAGCCGAGCGTAGGTCAATGAAACAAGTGTGCAATGTTTCTGTAGCAAGAATTATCTTTCAGTGTATCTATTCAGCATCTGACAGAATAAAAAACAAAATTGCCTGAAGATCTTGTTCAAGTGGCTTTTTTGGGAGAAATTTCACTAGAAGTGCCTTCCTTGCTTCTCTTCCCCAGCTATTTTACTAAAAGCTTACTATTCCTGTTTCAGGTGTATTTTTTGCTTGAATTACTTTGGGTTAGGTTTGTTTGGGGATTTTTTCCCACCCTTCCCAGTGTGGGGTTTTTTTGTCTATCAAGCAGCTATTTCTAGACTAGAGATGAGACTGTAGATTAGTCATATGCCCTTGCCAATAATTAATCTATAGAAAGAAATAACTTCTTTATAATCCACTCACATTTTTGGCAGCTGTCAAACCAGCTGCAGCATGCCCCAATTTTTCTGTTTTTCCACAGAGAAACTGTCCCAAGCAGGGACGAAAAGGAGAAGGTGTTTCAGGCTCCCTAGTCAATTTTTGTCTTGATTGTGAAAATGCTAATTTCGAATCATCAAGCAAAACCTCTTCCAAAGAGCCTGAGGACTGTAATACGAAGTGACCCTTTGCCTCCAGGCTGAAGCCACGCAGCAGCGTGGTGACAATGCAGTACCTGCCTTGCTCTGTTTATCAATGCAGACTGACATGTGCTCAGCAGGGCGGGACGGTGTGGCACCAAGGTGACCAGAAGCGCAGGCTATCTTTGATACCAGCTCCCCGGCAGCTCTGACCAGGGTGTTACGTAAAGCCTTCTCTTGTGCTCCTGACACTCTGAAGGTTAACGTTCAAGGCTACCAGCAATAACTGCAGATCAGAGCTGTTCTGCCATGTCATGGAGAGCTTACGTCCTTGTCTCTGCTGCTGCAGCTCTCTGCGCCTCAACATGTGCCGGAGTCGTCACACGAGGTGACTAGAGCTCACTGTATCCATGCTGCTTGTAGGGGCACAGCCACAGGACAGGCCAGACTGACTCCACGGGTCCATCCTGCCTGGTACCCTGTCCTCAGCAGTAGGCATTTGCGGACACCCACAGAGGAGAACCAGATAAGCGTGTGATGTTTGTCTTGTGTCTTCCCCTACCTCCAGCTACTTGCAGCTGAAGGAACTGGCTGAAACCCGACGAGGACTGTTCACTTCCCAGCGCCTTCCATTTTATTTTCAGCTAGTTTCTAGTAATTTTGTGTGTGGCCTCTACTACTTGTATTGAAGGGATATCACACAACTCATCCCTCTCCACACCACTCAGCTCTACATACTTCTATTACATTCCTCTCAGTCTTCTGACTTAGTCCCAACACAGAAGTTGTTCCATACCTTGTATCAACCCGTTTTGCCTCCTCTAGACCTTCTGCAGATCTCTCATATGTTGAGATAAGAAAAAGCAGCACGTCATCCAGTAATCTACGCACAGATGAACCATAGGTTTATGCAGCAGCCTTCTAGTTTGGCCTCCGTCCTTTCCTAGTACTTGATTTGCTTCACTATCAGTAAGCACCGAGCTGAAAGTTCCACAGGACTATTTATCATGACCTTAGATTCAGGTTCAAGCTTGTCCCTACTCTGACTGGACTTCCTTGCCTGGACCTGTGCCAGACAGACAACACACAGGAATGGTGCAAAAGTGTGAAGTATTATGACAGTGCGGAAGCATTGCACAGCTTGTTCTTCAAACGAATGCAGTCACCTACGTGCCTGATAAAAAACAAAGTGGAAAGCCTTGGAGATTTTCTAGATACTTCTTGTTCACAAAGAAACCTGAACAGAGTAACTGAAGGACCGGCATGCGGGAGGAAGCAGGGTCTCACCTCATACCTCAGGAAGGAGGTGGCCTTACATAAAGACAGCAGAGCAGCACTAAGAGCTCATATTGCACTCCATCCCCTGGCCTGATCTTGACCTGCTCATGTTCTCTTACCTGGAAAAAAGCATACATGAAGAGCTTATGCAAAGTCCCTCCTAGGCTGGCCTCAGGAGTGGCTGTTACTTGTCAGTGTTTGAAAGAGGCACAGTACATGCGCAGCCAGCAAATGCACTGATCCCTCAGCTAATCTGGAAGAGCCACAATGGATCTTAAGCAGCACCAAGGTAACGTGTAGGACTTCTGGAGTGCTCCCTACCCTTATCACAACCAGGACACACAGACGAGGCTGTTGAGCCTGGGAGAGTCAAATCTTCCGCGTGTCTGCTGGCCGGCCACACTGCAATGTTAAACCCCTTTTTGCACGCAGGCTTGCTAGAAAAGCAGCCCGTTCTGCTGACCTTCCTGGGAGTTTTGCTTCTCCACTTCAGGCCAAAAATCCCACCATGTGACTAAGCCTCTGCTGTACTACAGCATTCTCCATCTGTTGTCTCTCACCCCACCTTCTGCTGTGGCCTACTGTGTACCTTCGTTCTTCTCTCCCTGCAGTGTTTCCCTACTGTTCCCTCATCCCTACAGAACCCACTGACTCCTGACAAAAACTCTTCTATTAGCGACCACGAAAAAAGCCAGCCAGCCATTCATAAATGTCTCAGCAGCAACAATAAGCCATGTGCCAGTGGCCAGCTTGCTCGTGTTTGATGTCCCCAGTATGGTAAGTTGTAACAGAAACCTCAGTTCCTAGACGTCCAGCCCTCAGCGTTCAGCGCGTTGCACTGTCAGTGCCTCGGAACTCGTCAGGGTGAGCACCCTGCAATGGGCATGTTCTCTGGCACTTGGGAACTCAGCTCCTGGCATGGCAACTGGCGCTGCAAAATGCAACTCTAAACACCTGTTGAGACTTAAAATTTCACCGGAGACTTTTTATTTGTGGTGGAAAAAGGATCAAGACTCCCGAGTTGAGAACTGAGTTTCCGGACAGATGTTTTCCACTGACAGTACTGCTGAGAGAATCTATAAATTCAGTGGAAAATATGTAATAATTTCAGTTGCATCTAAATATTTAGAAGTTTTAATACCAAGAAAGCACACTGTTTCTTCACTTACCTGATTTTTTTAAAATTCTAAAAATTTAAGCTTAAGATTAAGAAAACAGGGAAAGTAACATGCTTCACTCCGTTCCAAAAGGAATTTCATTTTCTCACATGACTTAGCAAAACTGCTACCATCAGCATGTGTGAATACAGCTGACACTTCATTCAAATCTTCAGTTCAGCCTCCGAATAAAAATATCAGCTATGACCACAACTATACTTGGAAATAAACTGCCCTTCATACAGGCTTTGCGAGGTAGCAAAAACTATCACTGTCAAACAATTATCTTGGATTACTTTCCTTTTCTGTCTCATGGATTTTAATTTGAATTTAAGCATAGATGAGATTAGAAAAGAGCAGCTGCACTCCCAGTTCAGGGTAGACACGTGATCAAGCACTTTCGCTGAGGAAAGGATTTGTTACAATGCTTAGCATCCCCAAGTTCTCTGCTGAATCAAAGATTCCACTTCAGGTCAAATGTTACGACAGCCGCTGGCCTCAAGACAGAGTGAGACAAAAGTAGCTTTAGCGAAACAATTTTAGTTACCTACATCTACAGAATTATGCTAGCTTGCCATATATCCCTCCAATTCTTAGGAAGTATTTCACCTGTGTTAGTAACACAAACTTTTATAATGGAATATAGTTTTAGAAAATCTGCTTTTTTTAGTTTCCCATAAAACCTTGCTACAGGATTTTGAGTACCACTTAACTTTCATGCTTTCATGCTTTGAAGTGAAGTGTCTTCAGTATAAAGTCTTGATGATTTCCTTCCTGTGCTGTCCTTTGGGAAAGGGTAAGCAAACTTGTCCTGCTGTCATAGCACTGCTGTCAGTGTGGGAACACCGTTGAAAGTCAGTGTCATCACTAAGCTGTGCCCTGAGAGTGCACTCGGAGACTCCACAGCTCATCACAGATACACAAAAGTGTAGCAGAAAAGAAAACAAGTCCAGTCAAATAACTGAGTGGCAGACTAATGAACATCTAGCAGAAATCCTCTTCTAAAGCAGTAAGAGAATTTTGTAATATGAGGAAAATCTCTAATCTCAACAGGGTGTCCGTCTGTCACACGAGTACCGCATAGGTGTGACTGGGTGTGAAATCAATGCTTTCAATCATTTAAGGGCACAGAAACAGCTCACCAATTAAATGTCTGCTCAGTAATTGCCCTAACAGAGCCAAGGAGCAAGCCCAGATCTCTTGGCCTGTGCTTCAGCCACGGTGCTACTCTAGCGCAAAAATTACCCAGATTTCCTGCCGTGCTACAGGAGAACACTCTGCGTCACACCGCTCGGCGCCTGGTCACAAATACCGAGCGCCTCACTGAAAAGTGCTAAGGCATTCCATACAATAGACTACGTGGTTTGTAATAGTTATTTATAGCACGAGTTCATTTTTAGTTATAGAACATGATCCCCCAGGAAAGCATTCACATCTGCGTGCTGCGAGCGGGGGTTTTTCTGACCTGAGACGCCTCTGCAGCCTCCTCAGCCGTGCAGCACCCTGCAGCCTGCCCCAGTGCTGTTCAGGCGTGTTCTGCTGCAAGCAGGCATCTCTTCTGCTACCGCTGCTAAACCCTGGCATCACCAGGACAGAGTGCATTTTATATCAGTCTCTCTTGCTAAAAGCCCTCAACAATCCCTGTGTAATAGGCCACTATTGCAAGTCTCTGACTTGGATATTCCTGCATCTTTATAGCTACACTATTTTTCCATTTCACATCTCTCCAAGATGTTGCAATTTTCTACAGAGTTGCAGTTTCTACAGAAGCTTTGCATATTTTCCAACATACAAGCATTTATTTCCTAATATATATGTGAACAACTAAAACAAGCAGCCTATTACAGCAAGTTTGTTGAACTTTGTGTTAAAACTATTTGTAAGCTGCATTTATTCTGGAGGCATGTTTGTCCTACCCGTTCTGATCTTATCTTTAGCCTGTACTGAGAAATTACTTCGACGAACTTTGGAAGGTCAACTTGTTAAACATCTATCCACTCTCCCCCACTCTTCCTAATCTTCTAGAAATAATAATTAACTTAATTTTCTGAGAAGGGGATGGCAACTTTACTACCCAAATCATGTTCTGTATTTCAGATGACTCATATACAGCAACTATGCTGCCTCCAAGGATTTTTCCCTACAAAAATTCCGTACTGAAACTTGCCATGCTTTTTTTTTTCTGTTCCTTATTTTTTCAGCCAAGAAGCAACGTGCTTTTCTAAAACTTGCAAAAGATGGCCTCATGCCCTGGTGCAGGTATAAGCTTGTCCAAAGCAACACGCTGCAAAGCGAAGCGCTTGCATTTGGGACTCTGCTGGGAAATGAAACAACGGAGTCGGGCAGAACTCCACGCCAAACCTCCTCTGCCTAATACCAGCTCCAGTCCTTTAAAGATACTGCCAAAGTCTTTGGAAATCAGTTGCCCAATATCACTTGGGGAATAATAATTGCGTATTCAGTGGAGCAGTGCAGATGTCTCAGCAGCTTGCAAAAGGAGTGTTTGTTGTCTCAGAAGAATGTGCCTAGCACAGGAAGGCAGGTTCACCAGGTCCAGCTGGCAGAGGGAGCAAAGGAGCCTGAAGGGGAATAAACCCACCTCTAGCTGACTAGGTGCAACAGGTCTGTGGAGGAAGCTTGCCAGTTTCAGCAGCAACCAGATTCCAACAGTGGACAGAGGTATCACGCAGCACGCCCTGCTCCACAGGACACCGCTCACTACAGACTCACTCCACAAAGCAGGAAATACAGATCACGGTGTATTGTATCTGAAAGACATCTGCAGGGATGCCTCATCTGCTGACGAAATTGCCTGTTGGGAGGCCAGCAGGTACCCCACATCCCTCTACCTCCAAACCAAATGCTTGCTGGTTTGTTTATTTAAACTCCTAAACATAAAGCTGTTTTGGAAGAAGCCCAAGACATACAAGTGTCTGAGCAACACACTAAAACAAGCCTGAATGACAAGTTTATAGAGTTTCACTGTAACAGCCTAGTATCGGGTATCACAAAGGAGTACTTTTAGGCTAAGTATCAGTGCTGGATGAAAGGGAATTTGTTAGCTGAGATACCATAACATAGCTGCCAGAACAGCATGCAGCCTTAGCCAGTTAGTTCCTTACTTTCAGAAGTACATTTTTCTTCAAAACTAGGATCATTTTCCTCCTGGTTTTACTCATGTTAGTGTTGAGCAAGGCAGTCAGTTGTCAAGGGATAAAACAATAAACACTTGTTCAGCTTGTAAATGCAGCTCATACCTGTTAATTATGCACTTCAATCTCCTCATCTGAAACACTAACAAGACTGAGGCTGTTGCTGGGGGAAGGTGCCCGTCAACATTCCTGCAAGTTTACTTTTTGAACATCTTGTGGGGTTTGTTTTTAAGAGGGGTCTGAGCCAAATCACACCACATTTAACAGAAAGACCTGCTGAAGCAAAGGTAAGCATTCCAATTACTTTCAAGGGCATTTAGATTAGCCTTCCTATTATGTTTTTGTAATACAGGAAAAGGTACAATGTTTTTCCATACAAGAAGGCAGTAATCTCAAAGTCTTAGGAAGAATCCTGGCAAAGAGAAGATTAATCAAACTAGGATCAGATTGCTCCTTTTCCAGTAGGGCTTTGCTTTTTCCTAGAAAACACACTTGTGTGTTTTCTAATTAATATTAGAAAATCAATATTTAAATAAATTATTAAAATGTGAAATTAATATTAAAACAATTCTAAATTATTAATATTAAAAGTGAGCATAGGTCTTTTCCAGAGCTTTGAGCTGGAGCAGCCTCCCTCCATCCTACCTCTGTCAAAGCAAAGCCCAGAAGTATGTTTTCCAGTCCATGTACATAGGTAAAACACAGTAACACTAACCAGCTAACAAAGTATAGCCTACGGGTCTGTGGCCTGCCAGTCCCTCGCCATTTCTTGGGCATGTGTTCCCAACCTGTCTCTGGGGCAACCTCTACCCCAGCCATTTTATTCAGACCCTTCTCAGAAGACAAGAGAACTGAAAGAAAGTTCACAGCTACTCACAAAGTAAATACCCAGCCCTACATGATTCAACAGTATTACATGTTTGTGCAAAACACCATGTTAATAAATAAAAACATACAGATTATAGAAACCTTAACCTGCGTGTAGTTGTATTTATGGTAGCAGCTTCTTTCAGTTGCCTCTGCAAGTCTTTTCAGTCCTTGGCTCACAGCAGCAGCCCGCGCAAATAATTCAGCATGGATCTGAACACGAGCCTGCTGCTCCCGTTGATGTGGAAACAGGAGTTCAGAGATCCCTTGCTCGCTTTCGAAACATCTTCAGCTGCTCTTTCAATTCTCTAGCTGCTGCTGAAAGCTGCACAGATGGCTCTAGTTTCTCCAATCTAACCTCAGCACATTTAAGTCCCTTACAAAAGCTGGGCAGGCAACCCCTGAAGTGCCACTGTGAGCCCCACAGGTACGTTTTCAGCCTTTCAGCTCCAAGCTCTTCTTCATGCTGACAAAGCTGGGATGCTGCCCTCAGCCACAATGAGGAGACCTCACTGCTCAACTGCTCATGCATCTCTTAGCTTCCTCCTCCCTTTCTCATCTTATCAAATGTCTGCCAGCAAGTTCACTTTACCTTGACCCTTATTCTAACTGCCCCATTCAAGGGGGTTTATTACATCTCAAAAAAAAAAACCAAACAAAACAACCAAGTTGTATCTGAAAAAGCCTGTTTGTAATCAGCTGGATTCCACCTGCATCTCACACACACACACTGATCAAACAAGCAACAGGCAGACAGAAGTCTCTTCATCACCAGTGATTAAGGACCAGCTATTTCCTACAAGTCAGCTGGCAGAAGAAACATGCTGAAGACAACCCACAGATGAAGCTCAGCTGCAAGTAGTACTGAACTCAATCAAGACAGCAGTACCCACGGTTTTGCAATCACATTCCCCTCAACTCCAAGTTCAGTTTTACTATATAATTAAAGAATGAAGCACTCAGACCTGAGAATTCAAAAATGGGAAGGGTTCCAACATTTTATTGAACTAAAAGTATCCAATCTGAACAAGTGTGAGATGCTGTGACAGATAAAGACTCACACCCAGAGAAACCAGAAGCCTGTTCCTTTGCAAAGGCATCCATCTTTCTATGGCAGTGAGCTGTATCAGAGCAGAAAGCATTGGCAGCCGGTCTGCCCAGGGACAGGATCTCTTACTGACCTGTGGATCCCCAGGGAGATCAACAGTAAGCAGTGAGTCCTATGAGGGATAAAAAGGTTATCCTATGAGGGATAAAAAGGTTTTTATCCCTGTCAAGGATTAACACAGCTTGTGACAGCTCCCCTGATTTTCTCTATTCACTGTCCAACACTCAGACTGTTGGAAGATGTGACAGTACAACAGTCATCTTACCACTGCAGAAGGGGCTTTACTTCTGCCTGTCCTGTGCTTTAGAGCACATTTCAGCTATGCCTAGAGATTAAAAGTGTTAATTTTAACTCAGAATATGATTTTTAAAAGCAATGAGTAGAAAGATTTAGCAGTCTTGCGTCTTGACACACTCTAGCATAAAAAGAGTTATTTCCTGATCTCTTTCTATGGAAAGTGGGAAAGATGCAGAGGAAGAACAGAAGACATCTATGTGAAACCAAGAGTTTACACTGTTAGGTAACAAAAGCATTACCTGATAGGTAAAAAACCAACAGAGGTATTAAGGTTAGCTCCAGACCTGAGTGACATCTGATAAGTCACTTGAGCTCTCTGAACTCCCTATACTCTGACTGTAATTATATTGCATGGGCAGGGAACATCTTTCAAAGCATGTTTGTGCAGCATTGAGCAAAATAACATCACAATCCCTTTTATAGTTTCAAAAGCTAACACAACCAGTTTAAACAGATAATTTCTACAAACCTATAATGATGAACATCTGAGGCCTCTTCCAAATATGTACGTATACTTTTCATGCCTCTAGATGAGTCATCCGAAAATCTCTGCACTTGGTATATTAACACCACAATAAAAAGTGAACATACTCCAGTATTACATTTCCATAGTTTCTTGAGGTTTTTTAAAGTTTAAAAAAGAATTTTTTTAAAGTTACGTACAGTTACATTTGTATTGAATCAATAGGATATATTACTTTCCATAAAATACTGCCTCCCTTCCTGTGGTATTTCTTTGTCACTTCTCTAAACCCAGCATGGTCCTTCTGAACTCAAGCTGACAGCCGCAGAAAACTTCTGGCCACACAGCTCCATTAAGTGGCCTGCAGCCATACCTCGAGCCATATTTAGATGGAGATTTCCAAGGAAAACAGCTTAACAAGCATAAAAGTGGAGCAGGACAGTCTGAATGAGATTACCCGTCGCGACTGCGTTCGGCGGGTCTGTACCTGGGGATGCAGCTCCCGGAACAATCCCAGGCAGCACACTGCAAACTGAGACATGCAATGCAGTATGCTTGCCTGTCTGTTGGGACTGCACGGGTGCCATCAGGGTGCTTGAAGTGCCACCTTGTGGAAGGTCCGTTTGAGCTACTGAGCGACCTTAGCGACTAAAAGAAAAAGTCCAAACACTGAAGACATTTTAAGTCCAGTTACAAAAGAAATTCAGATATACTATTGTGGTCAAACTCAGATTTTATCATTACAGCCTGAGGAATTAGCAAAACATTCAACAAGCTGCTGGGTCTCAGTCCAGTACTATTTGCATTACGGATACCATAAACATTGTGAAGACAATCTACACAGCCCAGCCCGCTCAGAAACCATCCCACTGCAGCCAGAGGAGCTAAACGAACAATAGCTGGTCTGAAAAGAGAGGAAAAGGAGGTTCTAGGCAGGTACCACATAAGGTATTACGTAGAACACTTTGCTTGTGAAATAATACACCTGTAAGTTACAACGGAGGGACCAAATCCTGTGCCAACAGCACACCACCATGTTCCCACGGGAGGAACAACATGGGTTCTGCCTCCACAGCTACAAGGTGAATAATGCGCGCGACTCCAGTCCATACACCCAGGAAAAGCTAGGATAAAGTCTGCCTCAGAAAACTCCCAGAGGAGCAAATGCGTATCTTAGGATCATTTTCATTTCAATAAAAGAAGTCAAGAAAACACCAGCAAACTCTTTAAAGCAGCCAGCTGTACTTCTAAGCACTGGACGGATTGCACCAACACAGCTGCTCCTGCAGAAGGGAAGGTACGCTACACAAATTACTACACAGCTAATAAATACTAGCAAGCATTGAACGACTGCAACATTATCTAAGCTTACACTTTCACACATTTAATAAGATGTACTTTAAGAAGAGGAAGAGAAAACCTTTAATTATTCATATCTCAAGAAGACATTAGCAATTAAATTTATAATTTTAGATCTATAAAAGGCCAAGTGTTCCAGAAAAAAGAATTTTCCATTTTACCACATCTACTTTTCACTACTGCAAGACTGTGCTTACAGAAACTTTATAACATTCCAGTCCAATATCAGATGTGTTCAAGTGGTATCAATAATGTTTATGCACAGTGATAAGGCATACTGTTCTGACTTTCAAATATATATATGTATATGTGCACTTGTACACCACTCCAACCATGTCAGAGACAACTAAGAAGTTTACTACAGATACTAAAGCAATATTAGAAAGATCAGTGTGTTTTACATTATAGCATCCTTGTATTAGCTCCACCTTTCCCTTCTCAGCTACCAGAACTGCTTTGCTTTGCATCATTAGTAAGTGCATAAAGATAATTACAGACCAGTATTTTCCTAACTAGGTGACTTAAAAATCAGGAAGTCCTTATTTCAGAGATTACACCCTAGCAGATACTACTGGTTTCAGTAGAATCCATACTGGGAACCACTGAAAAAATAATTTTTTAAATGGCCTAAAAGCAAATCTAAGTGCCAGTTATTAAGCGTTCTCAGAATAAAACACAGGCAAGAGTTTCAAGTTGCTACCACTTCATACTTCCAGGCTTTCTATCAGAAAGATAACACCAAGAAAATAAAAGCTTTGTTCACACTGGCTGCTTCACATTGCTTTAAAAACTTCCTGAAGTGTTAAGGTAGAAAGAAAAGGTTCGTCTCGCTCCAGATTATAAGCACTCCATTTAGTGCAAGGGACAACTAGATCTCATTGCAAGGCAAACACAGTCATCTAAGGCTTGGTTTCGGCTTCTGGGAGTTCCCACCCTGGCAGCTCCACAGAAAACAGTTACGTTTGCAAGATGCTCACCAGCAGAGATTCAAAATAAGAACTTATTCCTAGAGAGGAACACTCAGCCTAAGATTCAGATCCAACTAAGCTGCCACTGATGATACCACTACTGTACAACTCCAGATGAGTTTCAAGAACTATTTAACCCATATTTGATCTTGCACTATAATCTTCTCAAAAACAAATTAAAGAAATATCAAGTAATTTGCTTTTAATTAATGCTCTACTTCACAACTGAGTCAGCAGTGCAGTTACAGTAAAAAGCCTTGGCACAGAGTGGAAGTAATCTTAACAACCCCCTTGCACTCGTTCAGAGAATCAGTCTCATTGCACAGGTTTGCACCCATTTTGAACAACCTTAAAATCTCAACACAAAAATCACTTCTATAAAGTGTGTTCCACCATCACCCCCGAAGCCACGCTGTAATTAAGAACAGGACTCTCAGGACACAGTCTGATGACACAAAACATCAGTAACAGAAACAGCTGAATCATCTTTGTCCACCGTTCCTGTCAGTGGTGTCTCATCCTACTCACTCTCTGCCCTCAGTTGTATCAACATACTGTTTGTTGTGATAGTCAGTTAGAATCAGGAGCAAATTTCCTATTTAATAAGAAAAATTTGCTTGCATCCTCTCTAAGCCAGTAACCACCAATCCACTTTGCCTTGTGGCTCCATCCATTGCATTAGTCACCCCAGCACAAAGCTAGGTCCTTGCTTTGCTCTTGATCTCATGATTAATTTCATTGCTTCCAAGCTGCTTAAGAATAGTGAAAGATTAAGGCAATTCATGAAAATCAGTAGCTACCTGGAAAATGACCTCAAAACTTTGTCTAAAGGCCCCCATGACCAGATCCAGGGCCAGCTGAGAGCCCCGATCATGAGAAAGGCTCACAGTAACAAGGTAGGTCCAAGGTTCAACCAGGAGCTCAATACACAGATCAACTCCAGTGAGGACAACCAAGGTCAGATGCAGGCAAGTGATTGCTAAACAGGTCCACAGTGACAAGGTCAGAGGGAGAAGTCAGTCCACAAGTCAGAAGCAGCAAGAAGCAGTGCCAGGCACAAAGACTAACACACCCACAGCTCAGGCAGGGACCACAGCCCCAGGACTGAGCTTAAAGGGACTCCTGGGCCCATGGGTGGAGGTGGAGGGGTGGGATGGAGAGCTCAGGTGAGGCTGCCTAGGGCCATTAAAGCCTGCCCCTAGGTTCCCACAATTATAAAAACAAGCCCCACAGTCTCCTATCAGCCTGCCCAGGGAGGCAAAGAAATAAATCATGTCAGTAACACCACCTTAATGCTCTGAAACCCATCTTTCCACACCAAAAATAAGCACTTTCAGGAGAACATGACTAACTTTTTCTCTGGGTGCTGTATGGATAAATAGGCATTATTCATCTCTGCAGTTATGAATCTGAATGGCTCATAATCACTAGTCTTCTCCCTAAGATTTTGGGAGCTATTACATATGTCTATAGATATGTATACATGCATATGAAATTATTGGCACCTAACTTGGGTTCTCAGACCCTAACTGAAGGGTCGGTGAAATCACAAAAGCCTTTTCATTCGCTTCAGTAGTCTGAATTATGCCATGATATCCTAAATGAAGCTAAAAGGAAGAATGAAAGAAAGGGAAGATATGTTGTCTAAGATCTTCTTGAGGAACAGGCCTTGAAAATGTCCTAGCATGAGATAAATAAAAAATTTGAGTTTTAACAGTATGGAATTGAGTATTGATTTCTGTCCCTTGAAAGCAGCGAAGAGAACATGGTTCTCAGGAGTAAGAGGAGTTATTAAAGGCATAACTACAGCAGAGACTCGAGCATGCTGGAGGTGGGTTCAGGAACAACTTACAATTTTTAACATTTTATTCAGCTCAACCAGATTGAACTGTCTCCAGCACACCTCTGGATCTAATGGGAAAGTTTGTCTACAACAGTATGCATAAAGACCAGTTTATCTCATGTTCATCCCATGTCACTCAAACATAAAGCCAAATTTCTTCTGCATGAAATAGTATTTCTATTTGGTCCTTTCTGCTCTCCTGCCAGTGTTCTGACCAATGGTATCTCTGTTATTTTGGGTTTGAAAAAACCTAAAACAGAAACTCGACACTGGCAGTTCTGAAGTCTGGATTCTGGGGACAGGTAAGATAGTTGCCTGAATCAGAGGAGCAGGTTAGCGTTCACTACCTCATCACATCACTCTCCTGAGAGAAAAGCAGAAAACTAGCCTGTGTGGCATGGCAGAACACTTTGTCATTCTCTGGGCAAGGGGAGACTGGGTTTAGATGTGTGTTTTTCTGCAATAAAACATACAAAATCAAATTCCCACGAGTTTCTCACTGGTATGTCCTCTCGGCAAAGCACATGCAGAGAGCGCATGACAAGGCTGGCAAACACTAAGAAGATCTCAATTATTCTCAAGAGAAAGAAACCGCCTCAAGGCTCATGTGAGGATGAACTGTTCCCTATGGCCTTGTCTGACCCTTCACACTTCTTCTGGCACCATGAATTCCTAAAGCTCCTTCATCCCACTAGCACCTCCGACAATCCCCTTTCTTCCAGCTGCGATACACAGGGTACAAAAACTGGAGGCGGCAGCAGCAGTGAATACGGCCCCGGTGCCACGGGAAGCAAACTGCGGGCAGCAGCTGGCACTGCCCGGAGTCCCAGGCAAGCCTCGCAGGCATTGACTCTCCAACCCAAACGTTTCAAAATGAACCGGATTAATTTCTATTCCTTCTGGGAATTTTCTGCCCATTTGAACTATCTTTTGCTCTTCTGAAGCCTTCAATGGGCTATAAATCCATTGCATAGACACGCTTCCTACTTCGATTCGGTGTGAAGGTGTCTCCTCCCAACCTCCTCATTCCCTTTCATACTGAGCAGCAAGGTATATGCAATTTCTTGATGTATTATTTGCCTGTTATTTAATTAACTTGAAAAAATGAAGCAAAACCTTCCTGACTGAAAGATCTTTCAACACACATGAACGTTGCCCCACCCTACCTAGCTTCTACTTCAGTAACGGGTTTATAGCCTGCGCCTGTCAGCTGCCAGAGTGAAAACTTTGACTATTTGTGCAGACATACAGTGTAACACTGGTTCACAATTCTCTGCTCTCAGCTGCGCAATGTACCCACAAGTAGAATACCCCTTCAGGGCCACCAAAATATCCTCAGAGAGCTAAGGTCTCTGCCTACCTTCAAAAAGGAAATGGAAAATAGTAAGAAAGTCCATATTCCTAGAGAGTCCAAATACTTTATTAATAGAAAGGCTTGTTAGTCAAGATTTATATATTTGTTTCAGATCATTAGAGAGAAAAAAAAAGTTTCACTTTATCGTTTATACCCTGATGCCAGTGTTACAGGCAGAAAGACCTTCAAGCAGCTAACTTCTTTCCATTGGATTTTTTAACTGTGATTCATAGGACAGTACAGCTGCCAGGCACATGTTTTAACAGAAATGGAAAATAAATTATCCTAAGAATGGCTGTGTCTATTTTGGGTTAAAATAAGGTTAAGTGACTTTTCTTCACAGAGTAATTTTAAAATGATATCTGCCATTTGTTTTGGGGAAATCGGTAGCCAGCTTCTTTAACTTCTAGTCTACTAACTTGAGCACGGTACTATATGGAGATGTGTTTTTACCTTCCACTAACTGGTGAGATTGTGCATTTTTTATATAGAAAAATTCTTATCTTAATTCTAAATGAGATAGGAGCATGCAAAGATATTTTGAGAAACAAAATCCATTAGATGAAGCAGCTGTTTTCCCACAACATGCAAACATTTAAATAACTGACATTCTTGTTCCAGCTCAGATTGGATCCCCCATCGTTCTCCATCCTCCTCGTTGCAAGGATTCATTTATTTAGGAATTTTATTTATTGTCCAATAAATATTTACTGTACTGGAAGCTAAAATACACCCAGATTAGTGTGCTGTGCTAAATAATGGTCAAAGTCCTCATTGTTTTCAAAGACCAGTGTCCAAATAAAAGTACTGCAGAGTTAAGTTGAAGGTATACTTATAACAAAGTAGTTATGTGGAAGAATGAAACGTACAGAAAAAACCTTCCCGCAGAAATTCAGATAGTGAAAAACGTAACTTCAGTCCACCTATCCAAGACAGTGTCGGATAACCGGAGGCAAGGGAAAAAAAAACCCCACCCAGAAAAATAACTTGGTTTTCTTGTTCCAAGGCATTCCAAAACCACGCGTCCTTGGAGCAGTCCAAATAACAAATCCCCCTTGCACAAAGCTTTTCTGGCACCCTGGTCCAGATCCACTCCTGCTCTCTCCACTAATGCTGCACTCACATTCTTTTAGCCCCTCATGTTACTAAACATATGACTTCCATTTACAAAAGGAAGATCTTATTTGTGCAAGTGTTCTCTACCTGCTGGAATGTGTCAGGGCCCTGGGAGCACCAACAGGTCCTAAGTGCTCTCCTCAGCAGCATCTGGTGCCTCCACCCATGCGCTGTTGTCCCCCGGCCCAGGAGCTGCACTTCAGCTCCAGGCCTTGCTCTTAGTCCTTGTCCGAGCTGCACACAGCCGAGTGCCTTACTGCTCCTGTCTTGCTCTCAGACCTACCTTACTGCTTGGGACCTGTGCAGGGAGCACCAGACCTGCTCTGCTATCTCGTTCGGGTGCTGCAGGACTGCAGCCTTTGCTGGGAAGAACACTGCCCTTCCCTGCTCACCTTCCCTTGCAGAGCATCCGTTTCTTGCTTCTCCCTGACAGCCTGCTTGGTGATTACTGTATAAGAAAAGTAAGTTGTTGTAAAGGGATCAAGCTGAAACACAATGAAACTCCCCCAAAGGAAAGGGGGCTGAGGAAAGATGTAACCACAAATCTCTCCAGGTAACCTGAGCAGTCAGAGAAGGAAGAACCTAGCCAGGGTCTCCAGTCTGCTCATTGCTGGAGCTAAAGCCACAGCTAGAATCCTTCAGTGGGCTCTGCTCTGTGCAATGACATCTTCAGCTACCCAAGGTGCATGTCTGCTGATGGCTCGTGAGAGGAAGCAGTTGCTTAATAAACAAGTTGAATCTAAACAGTAGATGTAGTTTCTAGATCCTTTGGGAAATCTTTATTTTGCTATGGGTCTATGTTGCTCAGTTTGACCTTTTTCCATTCATACATAATGTAAGCTTTTCAGTGTTACTGTATTTACCTCTTTGTAATATGTATGGGACTAAAGGTCTGTGTCCCAAACCACATCTAAAACGTCACTTACAAACATGAAAGATGTGATCTTTCATTGCATATATTATTCTTTAACTCTCAACCTTGCGAGCATTCTCAAAAATTCACCTTCCAGCACTTACAGTTTTATCAGAATTGAATCGCCTTCTATGAGGTAAAAGATACAAAGGGATAGTGTTTTGTAATCCCAGGAACTCCTACACTCTGATCTTTGGTCCAGAAACAGATTAGGGAAATGTATTCTAGATGCCATAGATTCATTACCTGGGCTTAAAAAAATTCTCCTTGTCTGTATAGTAAGTACGCAGCATCTAGCAAACAACAGGCAAACTGAAATCAAACCTACCCAAAGCAGCTTAAATAAGCTTGCCCATAGATGTACTTTGTTACTAGTCCTTACAGCCCAGGCTATGAATTTAGCATGTTAAATACACGTGATCTCAGTCACATGCCAGTGCAGGCATTTTCCATCCAATATGATATGCACAGGATACCATAAAGACTTAAGTATATCCTGGTTTCAAAGCAAAACATGACAAACTCCCAACAGGAATGAAAAGGTCCTTTCTGCTCTAGATAACATTAGTGATAACCTAAAAAAGCCACAGTACGCTTACTGCAGATTGAAAAATAATGTAATGGTGTACCCAACTTCACCCCAATTCTGCACCATAATTTCTTATGGTTTCTGAAAGTTGCCTTCAGATCCTGTCCAGAGTCTAGCCAGAAACCAGAACAGGAATCCGTGATTCACTCCCAGTTCCAAGAACCAACCCACACACTGTTCCTAGGTAATGAATGTACAGAAAGTAAAGTATAGCCCATAGAAAAGAGAAACTGAGAACACTGTGACCCACACAATGGCTGAAAGAATTAGGATTGCTCGTTCCACAGAGGACAGGGCTCAGGCATGATAACGAATTTAAAAACATAAAAGGCCTCTGCAGAGCTCTGTGCAGGTCAGATCAGGCAGGATGCAGTGCTGTAAAATTACACAAAGATCATCTAAGTGGGGCATTTGGGAAAACTTTCTCAGAAAACAGAGTGACCCATGTAATAGGTGGCCTGGAACAAACTGCGTGAGGAGGCCGTGGCGTCCCTATCACAGAGGGTTTTTGTAGACAGGTTGTATAAACATGTTCAGTGGAAGACAAACCTATTGATCTGTCTTGGAATACGCGGCTGGATCATCCTTCAGATTGCTGCTCTAAACCGTATTTTGGGAGCCGGGGGGAAGTGGGGAAATGTGAGGTGCCAGGATCAAATAATGAGGAAGGGGTATCTTCTGATTTAGCTCTTTCACTATATTGCTACTTGAATATAGCTGATGTGCTTCTCTGAACTTCTCATACTTGCAGTGAAGGTACTGTCATTTACACTGGCGACACTGGCATCAGTATCCTGGTAACTCTCCACAAAAAAGCCAGCATCACGCTTTGTGTTGACTAAGAACAGTAGCTTGTTATTGTCAAACAATAACAATTGTTATTGTTATTGTAAACAAGTAAGAGCAACTTTCAAAATTGCAGATAGGTAGAGAAGTGTCTCACAGAGGCTTCAGTAAGCTTCCAGTTCTCTGAATTAATTATGAGTCTTAGTTACAGAACACAAAAAAATCCCTTACCAACACTTTCAACATCAGTTGCATTTGCTGGGTATCAGGCTATCAGATTTGAGCATTAACAGAAAGAAGTCACTTTTTTGGTGTGCTTTTGGTGTTGGTATTCTTGGTCAACAGTAAGGGACATTCCTAGTACACATACAATGTTATAGAAGCAATTATTCTCAAGTGTGGAGTGCAGCTTGAGGGAGAAATAAGAGTATTTGATCCATAGCTTTCAAGCATAGACTACAACCAACGAGAGGTCATGCAGAGATGTATCTGGAAATGTAGACAAGCGGTTCTTCTGACATTCCTCTAGACAAGGCTGGCTTAAGAAAACTGGGAAGGTGCCTCACTGGGCCCACCTCTACATCAGTCCAAGAAAACTACAGTGAAAGAAACAGCATAGCCCATATACATCTACCAAATCTTCTTGGTTTGGTTCTATGTCCTGCTCTTTCCACTTCCACTGAAGCAGACAATTGCAGGATGAGTCTTGGTGAAAGCTTAGCTATTATATTTATCCAGCAGCAAGAATTGCAGACTCTAAGAGAGAACCGAGAGAGAAGTCTAAACCCAAAGCGAGCACTTTGACAAGCAGGACAATGACCTCCACAGGGACGTAGACAAAATGCCTTGCAGAAGGAGTGAGAACGTTGAGCCCCGGTCTTACCATGAAGGTGGCTGAACACTGGAATAGGTTGCACAGAGAAGTTGTGGAGCCTTCGCTCTTGGATTTATTTAAAATCTATGTGGACGTGGCCCAGGGCAACCTGCTCTAGGTGACCCTGATTTAAGCAGAGGATTTAGACTAGACAGTCTCCAGAGGTCCCTTTCGACCTCAACTATTCTGTTCAGTCACACTGAATTTAACACAATGTTAAATTATCCACAGTATAAATTTTAGCAAAGGCTCTCTTCTGGACACAAGACAGATACAAAAAAATAGATTTCTTAGTCCTCAACAAGTGATGGTGGATAATTTTGTATATGAATCACAGCAAAAAAAATGTGGCAGAAAAGAGGCATTTGGGCCTCCCACATACAGAAAACTGGAAAGTGGATTTGGAAGAATTTCCGAAGATACACCGGGGGAATGATCAGAGGGAGGGTGGACAACCAGGAAATCACCGGAGTCAAGGGAGCAGGAGGCCTCAGAACTGTGTTTCAGCATGGTCAGGGACCACAAGGATGAAGTACCACTCTTGACTGAGTGTTCATTGTAGACTTTGGCATGAACTATCGACTCAGGAAATAGCTCACATTTTTTGCTTTACTTCAGCACTAAAATATTAAAGCAATACTTTGTTTTGGTTTGTTTTGTTTTGTTTTTTTTAAATCATTAATCATCTTTCATAGCTCATTATTCCTGCACACACAAGTTTCTGAAAGCACCTAAATTCCTTGGATAATTCTAAAAAAGCTCATCTCCATTGCTTTGCACCGTCAGTATTGCAGACAGCTGAACACTTCATCTGGTCCAGACATTCCTGGCTAACTGAAAGCATGATTGCGGCACATTTCTGGTGCAACTCACCTGAAAACACCAACAGGCTCTTGCCCTTGTTCCCATTCTTGACAAAATCTTACTCTTACTGCTGCTCTCCAGACTGGTTTGCTGTCCTCCATGGCTGCAGGACGGTTACATAAAGGACTACACAGCACTTGTCTGCTAGTATCAGGTGGGAATTTATCCAAGGTGCTTGGTTTCTTAAATAATTAGGAACAGAACAGACCATAATGGAACAATACAAAGGACATTTAATGCCAGGGACAAGTGCCAAAATCACTCTGGAGAGCTCGTGTTATGATTTCCTGGGACAGTTTGGTTTTATTTATTAACTGTAGGAATTTTTTCCTCATGCCAACACTGATGTATGATCATAATATGTAAAAATCTGCTATCTAAAATCCAGTAAAGTTCCAGGAAAGCGTTACACGAGCTCCGTGTGCAAAGTGACGATGGCAATATTCAGTCCTGCTTTAAAAATGCTCAGCTAGCACTAAATTCAGTGGGATCCATCAGGAGTGGAGGTTTATCCTCCATATCAATTGCAGACCTGCAACTGGTCTGGGCAAATCCACCTGTTTGTAGAGGTTTAAGTTTAGGCTCTTCTCTTTTTGTGCTGGTAGCTGAGTTTGACAAACAGCTTGGACTGGCTTTTCCGAGAGCCCGAGGACTCAACACAAACCAGCTGCAAACTGCTAGCTACAAGGAAGAGAGAGACTTCTTTTGAAAAGAAGAGCTAAGGATCCAATAATCCAGAAGTTCCTGTTGAAAAATACTGCCTGAAGCTGTGAAGCAGTGGTTAACATCCTCAGTCACATGCAGAAAGTCTTGTTTGGTGCACTGAGCACGGGGTGCAGAAAGGCCCAGAGTCTCTCTGGTCTTGCCTAGTCTTGGGAGCTCAGGTCTCGCTCTCACAATGCACCTCCTGAACCCGACAGCCCTCCTGGGGCAGTCTGGGGACACACTTCAGTAACTGACTAGATTGGATCCAGAATGTACAGCATTGTAATCAAGCCCAGAAATTTACTTTAATACTAACCTGGCTCAGTTGTGACTGGGAATCATCTCTCTGCAAACGCTGTTCAGAAGTGGTTTGGACACTGACCAGGCTAGCTGTTTGGCAGAGGCGAAACCCTTTTTTCTACAGAATCTCTTTCACTTCAGTGAGGTTTTTCCACCTGTATCTCCTCTAAACCAAATTCTGATTTTAAATCCTTTTTGCTTTGGTCTCTGGGAACAAAGGAGGGTAAGAAAGCTCTTCTTCCTTGCACCTGCCCCCTCCTCTCGGTCTCCTCCAGGTTTGTGCATCCTGACTGACCTCAGTGCAGTCTTTAACGTTTTGAAAAGCATAATCACTGGGTCCCTGTTCTTTTTCTTTGCTTAACCCTTGATCACTGTTCTTACAGGATTATGCCTGGGAACAGAGAGATCTGGTGCTGTGCTTAACTGTTGCTCCTTTTAAAGGACAAAGGCCATTTATTACACTTTTCTATTGATGAAGTTCACCACATTTCCAAATATTCCCTAAATCCATGATTAAATCGATAAATAACCCCTGATACAGTCCAAAAATTACTGAAGTGCAACAGGCTCACATTTTTCAGGATTGCATAAAAATGATGACTTACAGATTTGCATTGAGAGTTACTAATGAATCTTTCTGCTTAAATCAGGAGAAACAAAGCCCTGGCAGAACACCACATTTCTTCATCTTTGTTACAGGTTCAGTACTCTGCCTAGGGTAAAACATGGGGTGGGATTACTTCTCATCTTGACAAGCGCCCTGAAAAAACTTCCGGATGCCTGACGCAGTGGAGTCAACATCACCAGATCTGAGACCACATCTTAGATTCTTCTATCCCACCTCACTTCAGAATGGTGCTGAAATGTTGCAGGGATCCAGAAGGTCATCAATGGTGTGAAATCACTAAGTTCTTAAAAGAGTAAGTATTATTAAAGCATAATGCATAAGGAGTAATCTAATTGCAAATTGATGTCACATGAGCTGTGCTTTATTAACACATTACTTGACACTTAATTTGTACATTGAGAAATAGGTCCTTTTGCATTATAATAAGTGATTTTCATATTCAGAATTGTTTGATTTGAAAGGTAAAATATTGTGTGAATAGTTTTCCTTTAGTATTTTTACATTGCTCAAAGGAATATCACCAGTTTGTCCTCAGTTGCTTCACTTGTCCCATTTACTGCTGTTGTGCGTTTATAAATAGGATAGAGCAAATAATGTGCATATTAAAAGGACTCGTGATATTTGCCTGAAATACCGGAAAATAATACTGATGCTCTTCCAGGTTACATTTGCTATTTTGCACAACTACTTTAGGCCTATTATTTTCTCTGCAGAAAATGTAGTTTTCTATGCAGCAGATGTAGTTTGACTACATCTGAAAATGCTCATGTATCAAACCTAAAATGATTTAAGTATCTGAAGTATGATGAATTTCCATCAAATCCAAGACAGGTCTGCCTGAATCACTGCCAACAGTCCCGGCCCAGTACTCCAGGATTGGGCCCCTTTCACATCTTTTCTCCTCCGAACTTTTTACCTCTGTGACAGACTTCTAGACATGCCCCAAACAGATGTTTCCAAAACAGACCTGCCAAGTGGACTCTCCCCAGCATTGTGACATGCCGCGATTGAGAGACGGGACACCGCTTGATGCAAGCAGGATGATCGTTTTATTGTTCTTACACACATACATTTATACAGATCAGAAGGCAGCGTGTTTTAAACTGATCGGTTAAGTTTCAAACTAGGCACCTATTGATTGGTTAACACAGTTGCTAATACAGACACATTCTTTTCCTAAATTTATCTAAACTAAGGCCATGCAGACACATTCTTTTCTTATCTTATCCAAGGCCT
>Ga0065711_1034578_pt1 | contig 23543 bp, 15 predicted proteins | sample Hoacrofraction12_FD_59098 | JGI IMG/M metagenome (GOLD analysis project Ga0065711, IMG submission 59098) | Hoatzin crop microbial communities from Cojedes, Venezuela - Epithelial fraction 12 v2 (version 2) | ecosystem: Host-associated > Birds > Digestive system > Esophagus > Crop | place...
AGGAGAAAAAAAAAAAAAAAAACAAAACACCACATCCCAAATATCCCCCTCCCCCAAAATACCCATGCCACACACCTAGTATATGGCACTGTCAGTGCTGATTTCCTACACATATCTCGATTAAGTGCAAGCAAAGCCAGAGCCATTTGCATAACCTGCTGCAATCATCTCTTCTTCCAGTATAACACTAAATCTGTCCTGCAAACCAAGAGCAGGCGTATCTTTTAAAGAGAGGGAAGTCTTCCTCTTACATGCTGTCAATCCTCTAGTACAGGCTACCGTATGATTACTTTAAGGGAATGTTAAATCTTAGATCTCAGACGTTGTTTACCCTGATTACCCTGTTTCAATCAACAGAGTTCAAAACCATCTTTAAAGCAGCTGCATGTCTGTTTGGTTGTGTTTTTCATAGCGCCTTTATTACGGTCACTTCCAGTGACCAAGTGCTGGGAACTACAACCTTTTAAATCACTGGAGCTCAAAGCACTGCCTCTTTCAGTTAGTCTCTTGGGAAACTGCTGCTGCAACATGACTGCAGATTTTGCAGTTCTTATGCAGCTGCACTGGAATTCCTCTGCTTCACTGACCTGCTTCTCCCTTGTCTTATCTACACCCACACTGCCCCTCCTTGAGGAGACCAGTGGTGGAAGTGGACTTCCCTGGGGCCCGGTCATCCCTGCCAAGCCAGGCTGCACCTGTCCTTTTCATGTTTCTTTAGGGCAACAGAAGAAAAGCATACCAGGAAAAGCAGAAAAGAAGCCTTACTTTTCATTCACTGCCGTCCCTTGAATACTTCCAAGAAACTTCAGCTTTCTTCTTTGTGGTTATGGGCCCTTGTAGTAAAATGATCTTGTAGAAAACCAGCCAGCATGCCAGGTTCAGCTCGCTATTAATGCTCCAGTTTCAGTCTGCAGCTCGTATTAACTCCAAGCTCATAAAGTAACTCTATGGGGGATGTGATAAAAATGACAGACATTGCCCAAAATATTTTATTTCTTACTTTCATAAGCCTGAAATATTTTATTTGAATTCTATCTATATTAGAAGCAGTATCTGATAGCTATCTAATATGTGAGCTTGCACTAAGCAAGTCAGCTTCAACTTTGTTGTGAGCAGGTTATTATAATAAAAACTCTACTGCTAGAGCCATTCCACAAAAGAAGTCAGGGAGGGGAACAAACCAAACCAAAATCTAACCTCACGAGTCAGTAAATTGCTGGTTAGCACATAGTAGTTAACTTTACCTTAGAGAAAACTGGTCATCTCTACCTATTGTGAAGGCTCATGTCATCTCTTGCTCCTCAAACATTTTGCAATTACTTTGAGTTAACCGTCTTTAGCTAACAACTGGTTTTAATTGCTGTAAAAGCTCACAGCAGCAAGTGGCTTTGTGGAAAGTCTTAGACTAGCAAGAATTTAACATCACCCTACCCAAATAAACAGACATCAGCAACCAGTCATACACAAGGAAGAAAACTACAGACAAACTGATATAGCTGAGAATTAGCTATGCCACTTATCCCAAAAGAGGTGGGTTCATCAGTTATAATTTAATGAGGAAATCTTGCTATGGGATTTACCAGGCAGTGCTGTTAAAAATGCTCGTTTTACTAGGGAAATGACATTTGCACTTTGAAGACGTACTGTCTTGTTAAGCTCCCTCTCTGTTTTAGATATAATCTTGGAGCAGGATTATGCTAGGAGGAAGCAGTCTTAGTACTTCCACCAAATTTCCTGACAGTCTTTCCCTCTCTGTTTTAGATATAATCTTGGAGCAGGATTATGCTAGGAAGAAGCAGTATTAGTACTTCCACCAGATTTCCTGAGAGTCTTCTCATGTCATGCTTCTGAGCACCCCTACTACTAGACTGAATTTATAGGAAGCCTCATTTACCTTGCACTAAAAACATGCACAGATTTTTTACTTTAACATACAGAAAATTGATTTAGGGAGCCTAAACTACAGGGTAAAACTGAGAAAAAAGATGAAGCTCAATCAATGTCCTGGACCCAAGAAACAGCAAACTATTTCCACCAGGTTAACAGATTTACCTAGTTAGTTCTGAGGCTTTCCTCTTTATGTGGGGTTCCTTTGTAGAATATGCATATTCGGTGGTTATTAAACAGAAGAGAGACCATTTCTTGAGATATGGGATAAGAATTCTTTCCCTGACAAAAGGGATAAGAATTCTTTCTCTAACAAAAGGCCTTTACTTTTTCAGTTCTGACCACAAGCAGCCTAATCTTCTTCTTCATTGAAGAAAACATAAAATTAGGGCCTACAAGGAACCACAAACTTTCTTAGTCCAATATTGTGAGTCATGGTGTGCCCCCCCAAAAAAATTACCCTAGAAGCTGGCAAAGGCATGGAAGGCCTTTATCTCTGTCCTATTAGGATACATTGGAACAATTTTTTCCAAAGCAACTGGTTTTCTTCCTATACCCTAGAAACGGAACCTCAAACAATTCCACTGGTACAAAAGTGAAATTTGGATCTAAGATCATGGACATTCTTCTTTGGTATCTTCCATCTTTTATTTAATGTACATGAAACCACTAAAAAAAAATCCTGAAGAATTCCACCATCTTAGCAAACTGGAGAAATGTTTCTGAAGAGAATGGTAAAATACAAAACTTCTTCCAGCAGATCCCCTGTTATATATTAATTGCTGCTATTTGAAAAGTGAAGAAAAGTATTTCCTAAAAAATATTTTTATGAATTTTATATGGGTATCTCATTGCCAAACTCGGTTGATTCTGGGTAGAATACTGTTGTTTTTGTGCTGGGTAGAAAAAGGTCTACTTTAAGGAGGTTCTCAAACTGTATGATCTCCTTAAAAGCTCAAGTAATCTTGCTGACAGAGAACCTAGCCTTCGAAAGATGTCAAGATAAAGCCAGCAAGAAGGAAGAGTAAAACCTCCTACAAGTATAACATGTGCCTCTCTGTTTCATCTTTAAAATACTGTGCTAGCAACCACAGATTCTGTTCCAGAAAATAGAAAATAAGAGCTCTTACCCCAGAACCTAGCAGCAGCATAAAAAAAAGAAAAGAAAAACAAAATGCCTGTTCTCTGCTACTAGGAAGTTTCTAAAAAGACTTAAAAATGTAAAACAGAATAAGCCAATTCAGATTCAATTAATAAACACCAAGCCAATTCAGATTCAATTAATAAACACCAACTCCCTCGTAGCAGTTATATTATTCCCATGTAAAGTGTCACAGGATCTTCCAAAGCTTCATATGAAAGGTCAAGGACTTAACTGTGTATTTGCTAGACATCATTGAGCAGTATAAAAAGGTAGAAGGAAAAAATGCAGGCCCTCCCCAGCCGGCATGCAAAGCTTTTTGTTAACTCGTAACATTAAACCATTTCAAGTCTGGTATCTGTTGGCCCCAGCTGGAAATATTTACAGAACCTGAAAAACATCATGTTGCATTTTGTATCATGAAAGATGTTAGCATAGGGTTACCTCTGTGCTTACGCTGTCTCAGCCAGGCTTCTTAGCATGACCTTTTTGCCTTGGCCAATGGCACTGTCATCCCCCATCTTATACCAACAACAGGAGTCTGGGACTCCTTCAGATCCTCAGATTTGGGAAACTCGAGATCAACCTAAAAGCCCTCTGGATTAGAGGAAAAGCTTTTTTTAAGTTTTTTTTTTTTTTATTTATTTGATTACTACTAGGCAAGGGAACAATGATGAAAAAAATAACTAATTTATTTCCTAAGATTTTGGTTATATTTTTTCTTTTTTTACAAACCCTACACAACTCCCTGTCTTCATGCTTGCAGTCTCCCCCATCTGCTCACTACTAGCGTTTTAATTAATGTACTTCACAGCGTGCTGCTTGCACTTCTCAGCAAGTCATGGTTTTGCTTTAAACCTCTGCTGACTCACCTCTCTGCCGCCTCTCTTTCATGCCAACAGCAGCTCTCGTCTCTCCAGTTAACCTCATTTAGGCCAATTTCAACATATCTACATTCAGACGTTAAGAAGTTAGACTGCTAAGCAGATCCAGAAAACAGGTGTTGTTAAAATCATACCCAATAACTGCTTCAGAAAACGGTAGGTCGTCTTCATTTTTATATTATGCCAAAGCAAACTTCCAGCCCACCCCTTCAGTGATTTTTAAAAGAACCAAAGTTCCATAAACAAACACAACACTAAATCATAAGAATTAATTTCCAAGTGATCAGCGGGAAGTTAGAACAACAGTTTCCATAGAGAAAAGTGCTTGGGAGCACATGCTTTACAAAATCTTTTCTAGCAGGTCAATTGTAAGAGCAAAGACCAGCGAGACCCTTCTGCAGGAACAACTGTTGTCCTACCTCCTACCTGATAATAAATAACTTCAGATGGCAGTAAAAGAGCCTAAGGGTCCAATTAGTAAGATCCAAATCCTGAAAACAAAAAAAGGACGTTGCTCTCTTCTTGGCTAAAAACATCGAAGCCACAAAAGGAACACAATAACCTAGCCCCCAAGTAGGAGCTGTCCCTAACAGGGGGGCTGTAAGTATTTTTCAGCAGTTATATTCTACGAGAAAACAAGAACAGCCCTCCATGACAAAGTACTGAAGCAGCACATCGCTCTCCTTTTACTCATTACAATCCCAGTTCACTGCCAAACCACTTTCTCAGGAGTGCAAACAGCCTAGGCTTCTGACTACTCTGGAATAACAGGGATAATTAAGTACTTTGGTATCATCCCATATTTCAGACCCCTATACAGTCCACAGAATAAATCAAAGCCACTAAAATTTACAAGAGGTCTGATGTAGAAATATTGATCATGTGGTGATGCTTGCTAGTGCATACTCAGCCTGTAAGAGAAGCACACATTACAAATATATGAATTCCTATGTTCATGACATGTTAAATAGATGTTTCTTAAGTCTAGATACATATAACTGTTAGTGAAAGTCCCCCCACAGATGGAGGAAAAGAAAGAATCCAAGCACTAGCCAAACCACAAAAGCTACTATCCCTCTCCATACTCAAGGAACGCACATCCCACGATCTCTGTGACTTAGAATGCTGATTTCAATACAACTCTTGAGAATAATGAATAGCATAAAGCACTTAAATCCCCTTTGAAGCCTTCATGTGTAACACTTACCATGAAGTGTAGTACATAGTGTTGCACAGAGTTTTCCTTCCATTTTAAACAAAATGGATCTCCAAGCTTCTTGTAAGAGGCTCTCAATGCAATTATCAGTCATGCTCACATGCACATCAGTTTCATAGCTATCATTACATATGCCAATTTCAAGTATTGATCCAAGACTTCATATAGGCTACTCTGGCATTTAAGGCCATTTTCAGTCCTTGTGATACCTCCTGGAAACCGAGTGAAGAATATCTCTTTGATATGATGTTAGAGCACACAACATGGGATCCAATATCTAAACTCACACGGCAACAAAAATAAAAGCCCTCTCAAGCTTTCTTTGTGCTGGTAGAGCCACCTTCAGATGCTAGGAATCCTGGAGATAACTGTAGATGACTACTGCAGCTCTGTTACTTTTCTCTCAAACCACACTATGAACAAAGACAGAACCACTCCATGGTCTCCATCCACCTGTCTTCTCTATAGTTCTCCAAAACACATTAATATGCAGCTTAAGTACCGATTCTGCAAGGTTTGTGAAATTCATGTTGCTTCAGGCAACATAGAGGGGCGAAAAAAAACCAAAACCAAACCCACCACACAACCAAACAACCCAGAAAACAAGGCAATGATCACTGTTTCTTTCTCCCTTCCTTCAAACCAAACCATCAAAGTGAATAGTCCCAAAGAAGTAAACCCAAGCATTGTTCCCTCAAACCAAAAATCCCCACAAAAATCTTCTTGCCAAGCTGTGAACATCTATCCATAAGACACTCCTCAAAGAAGCTCCTGAAGGAAAGGGGCAAGGCAGAAAGAACACATTCAAACAGAAGTCAGAAGATTAATTTAACCAAGAGCAATTCAGAATCTCTCCTCTCTACCTGCTCCCCTAAAACACAAGGGATAAGGCCACAGTGACCAACTTGAAAATTAAAAAGGGGGGCGTGTGTCAGGCTTCCTGATATTATGACTGCTTCCTAAACTCTCCTCAACTCCAAATCCTTCTTGTGCCACAGGAGTCCTCTAAGGTAAACTCTCTGGAAGTCACTTACACACCTGTGTAAATTGACATGTGTGGGGGGAAAAAGCAGCTGTAAGCATCATCTATCATAGAGGGAGCCTCCTGACATCAGTTTTTAATTTAGGAATATGAATCTCAAGGAACAGGAGGGAGGGTCTGTTTCCTAAACAGTTTAAATCAAGAGAACAGATAAAACAAACACACGCTCTGTTCTTTCAGACAAACTTAACTCCAGATAGTCTATCTGTACAAAAAGATTCAATATACTGGTGTGTTCTCTTCTAACAACAGGAAAACATATTGCGACTGAATCTTTACCACAAGGTGATAGGTACTAGACGTTTGACTTCTCCAGAAGGCACAAAATAAAATGTCAAGGTACACCGAAGAACTGAAGTTTAACAAACAAAAAGTTTAAGAAAAACAAACAAACCTAAATTTGCCCACAGTCAGATAGTGGCAACCTGAATACTCATAGGTGATTTTCTACTCCACAGAAAAAAAAAAAAAAAAGTAGTAGAAATCGCACATCAATACTGGCACACATGCAATAGGTTCATTTTCATGCAACTTATTCCATGTCTCAATTATGATACCAACAAATGTTCACATCAGAACAAATTCACCCCTGCTGAAAACACGGTTAAACACTGTATATCTGCAGCATTTAGGTGTCACTTAAGAAACTGCCTTTGCCAAGGAGTTTTAGATCTCTGCAGAAGTCACGATAATCAAGTTACTGAAATTGGGCACTCTTTTCTACTAGTAAATGCAAAAAGACAATTGACTCTCCAAGCAACGATTCTGCTACTGAGACTCACAGATGCTAGAGCAGGAGGGAAGAGAAATTGCAAGATTTAACAGATGGTAACAGAAAGCCACTATTTAACCAGCCATAAACTGCATTTGTTTCTGTAAAGCGAAAGCAGAGCTGGAGCTCTATTTTATGTGTCATCCAAGAATCTGTTTGTTTGGGGTTTGGTTGTTGGCTTATTTTTACCTTTTGGAGGTGTGTTTTAGTGCACTGTAGAGGTACTAGACTGACATAGATTCACAGAATCATTATGGTTGGAAAAGACCTCTAAGATCATCAAGTCAAATCATCAACACACCACCACCATGCCTGCTAAACCATATCCCAAAGCACCACATCTACATGTTTTTTGAACGCCTCCAGGGATGGGGACTCCACCACCTCCCTGGACTGCCTGTTCCAATGCCTGACCACTCTTTCAGTAAAGAAATTTTTCCTAATATCCAATCTGAACCTTCCCTGACCCAGCTTGAGGCCATTTCCTCTCGTCCTATCACTAGTTACTAGTGAGAAGAGACCAACACCCACCTCACCACAACCTCCTTTCAGTAGTTGCAGAGAGCCATAAGGTCCCCCCTCAGCCTCCTCCTCTCCAGGAGAAACACCCCAGTTCCCTCAGCCACTCCTTGTAAGACTTGTTCTCCAGACCCTTCACCAGCCTCGTTGCCCTTCTCTGGACATCCTCCAGCCCCTCAGTGTTCTTCTTGTAGTGAGGGGCCCAAAACTGCACACAGTACTCAAGGTGCAGCCTCACCAGTGCCGAGTGCAGGGGCACAACAACCTCCCTACTCCTGCTGGCCACACTCTTCCTGATACGAGCCAGGATGCTGTTAGCCTTCTTGGCCACCTGGGCACAATGTTGGCTCATGTTCAGCCTGCTGTCAACCAGCACCCCAAGGTCCTTTTCCGGCGGGCAGCTTTCCAGCCACTCTTCCCCAAGCCTGTAGCGTTGCATAGGGTGGTTATGACCCAAGTGCAGGAGCCGGCACTTGGCCTTGTTGAACCTCATATGATTGAACTCGGACCATCAATCCAGCCTGTCCGGATCCCTCTGCAGAGCCTTCCTACCCTCAAGCAGACCAACACTCCTGCCCAACATGGTGTCATCTGCAAACTTGCTGAGGGAGCACTCAATCCCCTCATTCAGATCATTGATAAAGACATTAAAGAAGATTGGCCCCATAACTGAACCCTGGGGAACACCACTCATGACTGGCCGCCAATGGGACTGAACTCCATTCACCACAACTCTCTGGGCTCAGCCATCCAATTGGTTTGCTCCAAAACCACTGTCCTTCCTGTTCATGGCACAGCCTTCAACTGGACAGAAGTAACACTAACTCCTTGACGTGGCCTACCTTACCAATGGAACACAGCTAGAAGGGGTGGGGTACTGCAGCGTGCAAACTGAGCTTCTGTAGCAGGCTGGCTTCATGATCTCTCCAAGGTGCTGCTCTCTGCAAGGTCTTTTAAACACTTCTGTTTCACAAGACCTGCCACTAGTGCACGACCTGACTACACAGCTCAGTCCAACCACCTCAGCTGCTCTGACCTTCTGCTTCTGTGAGGCTACAGGTTATTTTTTGCAGAAGCAGCTATTGTCCCCAGTCTCCAAGGTTATCTACAGATTGTGTGTGAAACACCTCAACACTCGCAATCTTCCTGTAGGGTCAGTGTTCGATCCAGGCACCTGTGCATGACTGCTCCTCCCTAGACAGCTAGCAACCCTCCCTCATACTGAGCATGCTCTTTGAAAAACTCCCACTCTCTACAGTACTTTTAAAACAGAAAGCCTGATCTGAAACAGCATCCTTTGCCACCTTTACAAAGTGTTTCTGGTACGGCTCATTGAAGTCTCTGTTTTGAATACTCTCTGCCATTTGCATCTGAAATGTGTCCCTGTTGCACTGGAGACATACAGTCAGGAGTGCAGGCTTCCCATTCTTCAGCTCAGCCCAGTCACAGGCTACGGAGGTGGATGGAAATCTAGGGTAAGATTGCAAAGGCTGCTTGTACTTCCATGTCAAAAAGAGCACAGAGAGAGTTTCCTCTGCCCAACAGACTGAAAAAGGAAACAGGATGCATAGTCAGAAGAGGGAGGGTTTGCTTTGTATCGCACTCAATCTACACAGCTTTGAAAGGCCTTAACCACTGTAAATAATCGCAGTCTCCTGGGGAAGAGGGGAACAGAGGTGGCACTCCTCCCCAAACATTTTTCCCTTCTCTGAAGAGGTAAAATTCATCTTAACATTGAGTACTCTCAACCTGTTAAGCAGGAGACTGAAATCAACAATAGGTTGTTGATCATGTGGGCCAGGATACCAGAGAATACTCAATCTAGTTTAACAGTCTCTCAGCCAGCTAGAGTGAACATTTCTATGCAGTTTTGCTGTGAGAAGGCAAGAATTCTCTATTAACTCTTAGGCGATGCTGATTACTTTTTCAGACCAAAGGCAGTTTCCTCATTTTGAAATGATGTAGTAGAGTTTAGCTTATTCCTATTGATTAACACTAGAGCAACCACTGCTGGTATGGATGATCTCCCAAACACAAGGCTTTTGCAGCAGGGTACATGCAGCTTATACTGCAAAAAAAATCACAAACACTGCATTCCCTTATTTCAAATGAGAGCTCTAAGAGATATACCACTATCTCTTAAAAACTCCTTCTCCCCTCCCATTTTTCACTTTCTCTACACTTCTTGAATGAAACCAGGACTGGAAGATGTAACAGAGTTGAAGGGATATGCAAAGGAAAGCAAGTCAGGACCTTCCTGTCCTCCCAACAGGAACTATGGAGATGCAAATCTACAGTCCTTACCTCTGGGGTTTACAGCTTCAGACCTGTTTTGCCACACATCTATGCAGACTCTTCCTTCTCAAAAATCATAAGGAGAACACAATGCAGAGACTAAGACAATAAGCCTAAAAAATATTCACAGTTAATAAGGTGCGACTAGGGTTAATTTTTCCTTAGTTTTCTTCCCCGCACTCCCACCATTTCCTACTTTAGAGATAAAAAAGACCTTGATGGGATGAAACTATTGTTAATCCCCTCCAAATTTTAGCTTTTCTCCATTTTGGAATAAAAGATGCAGTGCTAGTTTAAAACTAGACTAAATAGCAGTAGGAAAGAAGGCGCATACCATAACTCTGCTCACAGCACAGCAAACTAAACAGGATTTGAATTCTCCGCCTTTGAACCATGAAGTAACTATAAATCCCACTAGGAGAAGGCCATTTGCTGACAGAGAGTGTAGATAGCAGATGTTAAATTACCTACTGTCTGTTGCCTCATGAATACAAACGTATTGAGAATTACCTTCAAACAAAAAAAAAAATCCAATAAAAGAAAAGAGTTCAAACTGACTCACTGCGGAATGATGTAAACTAGCCAAGATAACATTTCACAGCTCATAGCTGTTTCCAGACACACTGGCTAGAGGATGTTTGCCCAGCATATCTTTCACATTACATTAACCCACAGCTAATATGAGACTCATTTTTACAAACACTGTATTTAGATAAACATGTTAAAAAAGCAAAATCAAAAAATAAACACACACAAGATCCCCTGCAAATTAACAGGTAACATCTGTTTATTATTCATGCTGTGCAATTACAGAGGAAATGGGATCTCAAGTCTGTTCCTACTGCACACACACAAAAATCCTGAAAAGCCATTATTCGCTAAATCCACTTCTACAAATAGGGAGAAAAGACAGTATATCAAATATACCCACAATGTACTTGTCACCATACAACAACTTTTTTTTTTCTAAATGGTTAACATTGGAATAATCCACCTTTCAGGTTCTCATTCATTCTGACACCACAGCCCACAGCACCACCCTAATCAAAACAACATACACGATGCCTAAACCAGATAATCGTGTGGATAAGCTCCCGCTCCCACTTGTGGATAAAAGTGCTGCAGCTAAGTGGACATAAACTGTAATGCACAGGTATAACAGATCACAGAGAAAGCTACAGCTGAAGAGTGACAGTAAAAGGACATCCATCAAGGATTTGGGCTGTTTATTTTTGAAACGAGTAGAGGGAGAAGAGAAGGAAGTCAGAGAATACCCTTCAGAAAGAGATCACGAACAAGAACCTCTTTTCTACAAAGGAGACAGTGCCTGATGTCTCCTTGGTTACATTGCACAGTGCCTCTTGTTACTGTTTCAGCACATCTTAACTTTTTGCCCCTACAGAGCTATAGGAATCTTTACAGAAACTAGTCACACAGTTATGCAATATAATTTTTTAATCTTGCACCCAATAAATATTTGTTTTTGTTAGTGTCACTGACTGAATTGCATTTGGTAAACAATGAATACTGCAGCATCGTTTTCTCATCAATCAAGATATATAAAAGGCCAATCCAGCAATTTAATCTCCTTCTGCTGCAAGCTGTCTAGACACAGTGCTTTTTAACAAGATAGTTTTGTTCTAAGAGTACACACTCCATCCAAGTCTTGTCATTAGTTTGAAAAATTACATGCATGATCCCCAGTCCCTGGGAGACATGAAGCTATCTTACAACTATTCTTCAGAACAGAATTTCTTCTAAACAGAGTTGGAATGATCACTAACACAATAGCTGTCAAAGCAGAAAAATAAAATTTACAATCCATCAAATGATTTCTTAAATGACTTCTGGTTTCTGAAAGGTTTTCTTTGTTTGTTGGCTGGTTTTCATTCTTGAGACGTGCCCAGATTCTAATTTTAAATATAAACAGAGGTCAAACAACTCAAGACTGATTACTTGGTCACACTTCTTACAAAGGCATCACTTTTTTAAAAACAAACAAACAAAAAACCATGTACTTTTTCATCTGCTTTCCTAAAGCAGAAGAGAACTCCGGCTATTGGAACCACATATAGATGATTTTTATACACACAGGGTCAATAGTCGGTTCAATGTCTTTCAGTGACAACAGCATTTGCTACTGACACTGGACTTTCCTACTGTCCCGGGTTTGGTTAAAACAGAACTGATTCTCTTTTAGTGAATCTTCCTTACAGAGAAGTTCTTCTAAGTAACTGCATTTTTCTGAAGCTGGCTGCATATTTTACAGGCACTGTCCACTCTGCCCAAAGCTGATAACACCTGATGTTTATAGTTATAGTGAGCTAATGGTAAGAATGAAATGCAGAAAAGTGCCCTTGTTTATTCCTATAGCAGCCAGGGTCACTGACAGACCTTTTAGGTCCTGCAGGTGACAAGTTGTAAAGGGTCACACTTGAAGGGAGGGACAGACAGAACAGGTGACCCAATAACGACCAGCGAGGTATTCCATGCCATGCATGTCGTACTCAATTTAAAGCTGGGGGATCATGACAGTCTCATCCTCTTTGTCCATATCTGGCTTCTGAAGAAGACCCTGCTCATTGTCTTGCCTGCTATCCCGATCCAAATTCCAGTCTGTGCATTCCTGAATCCAGTTCCCATCTACTGCTGAGTCCAGTCCAGGACTTTCTGGTGCTGCCTCGCAGCTGCTGGCGGGACACCATTGCCCATGGCACCCAGCTCTGGAAAACTCAGTATCAGTTTTGTGCATTTGATTTCTCTTATTATTAATATTTTTAGTAAAGCTGTTTTAATGTTCACGTTGTAAGTCTCTCTCCCTTTTCCCTTTCCCTGGTGGGGAGGGCAGGGGTTTATTGCCGCCCTGCTCTGCACGGTGACACCTATTCAAACGCAGCATGGCAAACTGCAGTGCACGCATCCCAGGTCTGCCCTGCAGGACAAGGTGCTCCAAGGTCTAGAGCAGGAGAGTCAGCCCAGAGCAGACTGCAAAGCAGAAGGCTGTCACAGAAACCTGGGGCAGACTTCCAACAGGAGCAGAGGGGGAAAAGACCCAGCCTAACTCATTCTAAAATGGACTCCCAGTGTATTGCAAGGACTTTATTACACAGCTGCCGCAATTCAACAGCCTCTTCAGTCCCACGGTCCATAAAGATATTTCCCTCTACAGATTATATCACAATCTTACTAGGTCTTCAGATCAAGAAGTTTTGTAAACTGACTTCAGCATTTCGCTCCATCTCAAGCTCACGTTGATGTTCACTGCAGTGTCATCACCCTCTTGGTGAAGATGACTAGTAATCACCAAAAGACCACTGAACAGTGGTCAGTAGCGCTAAGTTCTACTGGATTCACACTGATGATCTACTGGGGCAGTGAAAGTCTCTCTACTATTTTACTAATCCTTCAAGAAACCCAGTGTGCCTATTCACTAATCTCCTATCCTCTTCAGTAAAGAGAAGTTAGGCAAAGACAGACCAAAACTTTGCTCTAGGAAAGATGTGGCATCATTCATGCATTATGTAGAAAACCCTTTTATTTTGACTTGTAAAATTCAAACTCTCTCCTGACCTGAAAATTTGAGCAGGAGACCTTTTGAATTTTTCATCATGGAAACCCATTGTAACAAATTAACATTTTAATCCATTTGCCTTTCCAAGCAAATTTTTAAAATGTCAAGTATTTTACACAATATGTACCACCACGCTGAACATTTCTATCCATCAATGCTAGAGTGCCTTTCCGAATTATTCAAAATAAACAATCCACTAGTGAGAATGGCATAATTTCCTAAGGTCTTAACTAACTAGACAGTGAGTGCAAAAGCTGAACTGCCGTTTAGCAAAACAGAAAAGTTTAATGTCAAACTTGAATTTTATCTTTGTTTGGGGCAAAAAGAAATATAAGTGGAGAACAAGTCCCATGCATACCCAAGAAATTTTTCAAACACTTCTGTTCATAACAGCAGAAGATCAAGTGGTTGTTTTGACTTGGCGTTCACTGTTATTCAGGGTATGGATGCAGAAGGAGTTTAGGAATGCAGTGAGAGGGGAGAAAAACCCCAACAAATGATTCAAAGAAAACACGAAAAACCCTATTCAAATCTCACCCCTCTGCAAATCTAAAAGTGAAGAATGAAGGTGAAGAAGATGGTCTAGAAGCAGCCAGGGGAAGCAGAATTGTTCTATGCTACCTGGGACACCATTGCTTGTCTATCATCTGGGAATATTCCCCACGGTGACAGGCCAATCACTTGTAATCCCACTTAGAGTCCATATAAAGACTTCATTTCTCCCTTTTGTCCCTGCCTTTTGTTTCTTGCACTGAAACATCCCAGAAGAGACATCCTAGGTGAAAGAAGAAATAGAAATTGCTGTGCTAGGAGATAAGACTTCAAAATCTGGTACCCGTCTGCACAGTGGATAATTAGTCTCCATCAGACAGAACTCACTACCAGTAGTCAGTGCTTCAGTAATCTGGGCTCTCTTCCCTGAGAAAATGATGGCACAGAGATGAACACCACTCAGAGCCAAAGACTGGAGCAGTACTGTGGGAGCAATACTGTGATTCCAAACCCCCAAAAGCCTTTGCCTGCAATGGAAGGGTGGAGAAACCTCCTCACAGCCACCACATTCACATGCTCTCCAGTCAGTTTCACAACCAACGTTGCTCATACCCTGGGCAAGGAGATAAACTGAAATGAGGTGCAGGAAACAGTAAAGATTGTAGAGAAAGGAGAAAAAAGAAAAGAGACAAAAAAAAAAGAACCTCAGAGCAAAGATTTATGAACTTGGGAGGAAATCATACAGAAGATCCAATTCTATTTAAACAATCAAAAAATTTTGCTAAGTGTAATTCATAATGATGAGTACAACTTTTGGTTTTCATTTAAAAAAAACCTCATGTCTCAGGCAAAAGAGGGATTCAGAAAAAAATAGTGTTTGCTCCAGCTGGAGGATGGGAAATGGTAACAGTGGATTTCAGGTATGACAGTCTAGGCCCCTACAGGTCCTCTCACGTAAATATTCATAACAGTGATGGGCTTTTGTGGTGCTACCAATTGTTCATCAGACTCCTCTTCACAGCCTCGCATGCAATCTTCACATTACATGCAAAAATGCCATTGTCCTTTCTTCAGATCCTATCCCATACCTCTATCCCTCATAATTCAAACAGGAAAACACTCAGATAATCAAGAGTGATTCATATTCTCAGTTCAAGGAAAAACTCGAATCCAAGTTATTATGTGACTAAGTTAGCCATTATAATTGGGATGGCATTTGACCTGTATATAACACCTACCTCAGGACACTGCATCTCTTCAAGATATTTTCATCAGTTCTTTGGGTCTCAGAAGTGAGAATATCTTCACAAAGTACTGTATAAAATCTGCCCAATCTGTTTTCTGTTTCAGCCTATGTTCAGGAGCTGAGAAAATTACTCTCCATCAGCCTTTAAGAGGATGAAAATTTAATGATACACAGATACTTCCCAAACTTTGAATGTACAAATTCTGAATTGGTGTTTTTAGCAGCTTCTGAAATATGGAGGATTTCTTTCCTCCCACAAGGAAAAGGAAGGAAAGAAAATCTAGCTTACTTGTTCACTATTGCACATTTAAAAGCCTGATTAGCAATTATCTCAAACTTACTAAAACAATAAAGTTTTAAAGCATTTATTAAATGAATCTGCTATTAAATTAAACCTCCTGAGAGACTAGATCTGTACCAGCATTCAGCATAGTATTCTTCTGGCTGTCTCTTGCACATTGTAAGTTGAGAAAGCTATTTGCCAAACACTATTTTATGTTCATTGATATTCAGTATAAAATTGCTTTTTTCTAAGTGGCAGGTCTTTTGAATGATGGAGGAATGAAGAAGGGGGCCACCAACTGCTGCAAATTTTTATTTTTCTAAGCTGTCCCAAATTTTTTATTCCAGAGACGCACTTTTTCAGTGAGACTTTGACAAGGAAAAACATGAAGTCAACAGAATGTTTTAGATATTCAAGGCATACTTGGACTCATTTGAAGACTTAACTCAGCAATATTCCTTCCATACATATAGGCCATTCAGAAGGGGTTTTCATCATCATCATCTGCATTCAAAGGTAGAGGCAAAAAAAGTTACATGGATATAGGTGTTCACGTGAAGAGTAGCTGCTGAGTATATCCTAATAATCTGCATGGAGACTGAAGGAAAAAATTATACTCTTAGGAGCTATTTTATTAATTTCAGAGGTTGGAGTATGTTATTATTCACCTAGGGTACAAATTCAACCAGCCTGTGATAGGAAAATGAGGCACAGAATGAGCTGCATTGTGTTGGCAGGAATTTTTCAACGGTCCAACTGTCACATTACCACTCTGACAAAACTGATTTGTGACAAAACCGTACAAGTGTTAACTTTAATAAACTCCACTGCTTAAGTCAAACAGCTTTGACTACTGTTTTTGAACACCTGGAGGTCAATTTCTGCTCTTGTTTCTGCAGTCTTGTGGAAAATCACCTCATCTGAGAACTCTGGGAGACTTTTTTCTGTTTTGGTTCCCTCCACCCCCTCAATTTTTGTAGGGTCCCTCAGAGATAAATAAATGTCAAAAGTAAATGCAAAGTGGTGTCTTGCTCTGAAAAGTGACTCGGTAAAACATTGAGAGATGACATGTTTATTCTGTCTCATTGTTTTACTGACCAGGTTTGTCTGGTTTATAAGCAAAAAACCAAAACAAAACAAAACCTTTTTTTCCTACCCATGGCCCTGCAAATTCAACCCAAGGCCTCAAAAATCAAGCTATGCTTCTTCATTATAATTCATTATCTGCAGATGTGGCTTGATGTAGTTCATTACAGTACAGACGGTTCTCCAGGCAGTCCTTTGGCAATGGGGCCTCTGATAACGAACTCCTTGATTGTGCAGAGAACCAAACAGAATCTTTTTTGCTCTCCAGCAGCTATTTGTTCCTACTATCTGTACTGCAGAACTCAAACATCTGTATTTATCTCCCACAAAAACAGATCTGCCAGCTATGAAGCTGCTACATTTTTACCTTCCTCAGGGTCCTCGTGCACTTTATTTCTAAAGTTCAAAACTAGACCTCTTGTTCCTGAGGTAAAGAAATACACGTCACCAAAGAATTTTCAGCTGAGCTTGTATTCCAGATCTCTTCTCCGTACCACACTCAGGTAACATTTCATCTGTGCTCACAGTGTGACAATGCGACTTGGAAGTTATTTTAATCTGGTCAAGTGTCTCAAATATTTTATTTTATATGCTTATATTTGCCAAAATAGTCATGCACATTGGGAAGAGCTAAACAGGGTTTGTCTGAATAACTCCAGAGAATCTAACATTTCACTGTCGAAAGCGGTATTTTCAAGGTTCATTTTCCCCTCCCCTTCTGGTTCAAAATAGAAGTTGCTACCATGAGCCTTTATGAACCTTATTCGATAGTGAATGCAAAAAACTAGGTTAAGGCATTATTAAGCTTATACAGATAGGCACACAAATGCACCATGAAAGAGAGAACTGAACATGAAAAAAGGTCTATTCTTTTTCATTGTCTATTCTGCTGCCACAGTCTGTACATGAAAGCATAATTCTTTTAAACAAACAAAAATGTTATTTAATGTAATCATGAACCTGAAGATTACTGTTAAGAACATTCAAAAGGGCAGAATTGGACAATGCATTCACTCTTTAGCATCTTGTTATATCAACGTGAAATGAGCTTTTCACTGCATGGATTACATAGTTGTTTTTTTAATATAGGAGACATAAAAAACAGAAAGAGAGAGAAAACAGGTGCCCCAATATGTCAGATGTGAGCTTGCTCACTAATACCTTTTTTCAATGTAAACATGTCTTTTAAGCATTTAACTAAAGCAGCACAGAGTTCCTATACTTACTGGATCCCATTCCAAGATGAGGAACCATAACAGACTTTCCCAGAACAGTTTAAGAAACTCTCCTTTGGGTTTTCAGCCCTGGCCAGCAATCCCAGCTGTCCCATCCTCCCAGACTGAATACAATTAACAAAAAATTGTAACTGAAATCCACCTGAAGCTTTGGTCAATGCTGGACTTCCTTTACAAGGCAAAACGTTCCTCATAGTAAGGAACCAGGGCCCTCTGTGCCAGAGGTTGGCATAGGTTAAGCGTGGACACTAAATAAGACTCCATAATTTCAAGTTTAGCACACTATTTCTTTTCTTAGGGCAACAGGTCAGAATTCCCTTTCCCCTCAAACAGCAGCAATAAAAAAGTGCATTTCCTAGTAATTCCTGCAGCAAGACTTCTTCACACTGCTGTCTCTACTTGGCAATCAATAAGGTTTAATCCACATCAATTAACACCAGCAGGAGCCACTCACAGTCAAGACAGTATTGAAATGTTTCAACAGAAGACTGAAGCCTTTGGGTATCTCTCATGAGGGGCTCAAATGCAGCAACTCTGCTCCAAGGCATCTGGCATGGAGCACATCCTGGCATCAGACATCCCAAGAAATGGGAAAGCAAGTCTAGGATACAGCCTGTGTTAATGATGCTACGGCCCTTGACAGAAACTTGATACTTTATTAAAAGTGAAGGGAACGGCTTTAATGCTATAGGTGACCTTAGTTTTTTCATACAAACAACAGGTCAGGAAAGAAACCCTGCTTCAGGGATGCACTGTACAAAAGCTTTAGGAAGCAAGGCAACAAGTAGAAATAGGATGCTACATGGGGATGCAGCTTGTTATCTCAGCTATCAACACCTTAGCAACAACTTGTGCTCCTGAAGTGACAAGTGACTAATGTAAATGCAATTAGAACTCTCCCTTCCCTCATGAGGAGTATCTCTGCCTTTTTGCAATTTCACAGGCATATTTTTAAGCTTTGGATATGCAGCATATGTCCAATCATTTATCCACCTGACCCTTGCTTGGCCAGGAAATAAATGGTCTTCATGATAAAGAGCTTCATAACATAAAATCTAGACAACACAGTGCAAGTCTGAATTACTCTCTTTGATGAAGCTACACACTGCAAGTCCCACAGAGAGTGGCAGCCCTATTAGAAGACAGCTGTGATCTCTTCTCTCTGTCATCAGGCAGAATATTTAATCCTGTTCCAGTAAGAATCTGAGGGGTCTTTGCCTGCTAATTAGATTATGAACTCCCGAAGAACTGGATAGGAGATAGTTCTTTGTGTTGGTTTGCATTCACACCTACTCTTCTGGGTTTTGTTTTTTTTTCCTTCTCCCTCACAAGTTAAAGACTAAGCATAGATTCAATAAAACACAAAAATTTACTTTTAGATAACCTTGGATTAACTGGAGTTCACACATTCCCAAATGACTCTACAGTGACTGCACAGGAGGTAGGTACCACAAGAAACATTTTGAAGGTTTTAGGGTGTTGGTCTTTAGGGAATATTGAAAAGAAATTAGATGCCTCCCCAGCATTCAGTAGCAGAACCTGAGTTAAGATGGTTCCTTTACTTATGCTGAGCCCAGACCTGCTGTATCCTAAATATCTACTTTGCCATGGACTGACACATGCTCTGAATTTCTGATATAGAAGCTGGTCCACCCTATAAAAGTGTTCAAACCTTCAGTAGGCCAGAGAGTGGGAATGACTCAGTCACCCCAATTCCAAATGGCTAAAACACCACTCACCTGCAGAAATAGGGGAATGTCCCTGTTCCTCATCTTTGCTTTGACTCCTACCACAGATTTGAACATCTCAAATGATTTGGCTAGAAAGCAAGACCCCAGCAGAGGTCAGGCATGTCTGTCGCATCAGCTGCCCAGGCAAAAGAAGCAGAGAATCCTCAGTTTTAAATTCTAACACAGTTCACATGTGGCACAGCTCAGAGCTGCAAATGGCTCTGAAACATAAGCAGGAACTGGACTAAGCAGCAGCTGAGATGGTGGTGGAGGCACATGAGGAGTCCTATTGGCTAAATGTGAAACTAGAAACAGAGTTGCACAGGAGTGAATTTGCACTTGAGATAATTAGCTCCATGGAGATCTCAAATACAAGGGCCTGTACAGGCTAAAAACTGGTATATTGGTAAACAGAAAAAATACCTAATATCATAGCTAGCACTGCCAGTATACCTCAGATCTGATCATCAACGTTATCTATTCGCTAAGGCTGGAGAAACTATGAATAAAAGCCAAGAAGCAAGGGATGGGCCGACCTCGTTAGAAAGCAAGGTAACTCACACTCAGATACTCAAGTTTTAGCACCTGTGACCTGCTAAGCAAAGGAAACAGCTGTAAGAGTTCAACATGATAAGCTCTTCCTACAGTATCATTAAAAACTCTTGCTTATCCCGCTTTTGTCAAATTCACAGCATTTATACCCATTAGGTAAAAATATCCAAGCTAATAAGAGGTGAAAATGAAAAATATTGTTAGTTCTTTTGTTGTTTGAGCAGCCTGGAAATGTATTTAATTGTGACAATTTGATTGGGAGGTAACTTGCTCAAAGTTACGTATAAGTCAGAACTATTAAGTAGTTTCATTATCAGTATAGAGACTTTTTCTCCCCTTTGATGCAATCTCTCATCTTGAATTGTCACTACCCAGCACTCATCTCCCTATCGCAATCTGCAGCAGCAGCCGCCAAGTGATTAAGCTTCATGTTTACATTGAAGACTGCCAATTGTTCGTGCTCTCAGTGCTCAGGTTTTATCACCAGTTCAGTGGCAGTGAAATTGAGTTCTGGCATGAGGGCCCCTGCACTATGTGAGAACAGTTAGACGCAAGGACAGCAGTATTTTTGTGGCTGAGAAGACAGCTACAAATCCAGCATTTACTATCCATTTGATTAGCCATGAGCATAGAAGAGAACCTGATCGCATGATGATAGCCAGTTTGAGCGCAGATTCTGTGTGCGCAGAGAGCTATGAATATGTTCAGTGATTCTCAGCTTTTGCCTGCATCCCACACATGGTCTGCAGAGTAGAAATAGTGGAATATATATTCTTTTTCAAGTCACATTGCTCCCTGCAGGAAAGCAAGCAGTCCAAGGCTTTCATAGGCTTTCTAAAGGTGTGTTTACTTAGGCTTATTTGTTTAAGTAAATGTGAAACCAGGAATTTTTATCTGTCCTCGATTTGGGTTTTTTGGGTGGAATCAGCTTAGTGGGTGATCTCACCATTGCAGGGGTAATACACTCAGATAGGCACAGGCACGACTATCAAGCAATGCGGAGAAATTCTAGCAACTGCAGGTGCAGAGGAAAAAGGTAACAGAAATAAACGAAAGAGCCCCTAACTTCAAGGAAGGAAAAAGCACAGATACATACAGGACGGTGATACTCAATTGGATAATTTATTCACACTTTTTACAGATGACTTCCATAAACAAGAAATATACAATAGGAACTATTTCCTGAGATTCAAAGTAAACATACCAAATACTTAAAAAAGAACATATCTTCCCAGTTTTTCAAATGCTTGGATTAGACTGGAGAGCAAGGCTAAACAAAAATAAAATAATCTGTCTGTTTCAAATGCAGTAGTCCAATAAGGTTGGAGAGGGCTCAGCCCATCTGAGATCATCATATTTCACCTTCTACTTAGTAAGGAGTAAAATAAAGTTACGGTACAACTTCTCTTGCCCACAATACCCAAGACATTTTATCTGTTCTAGCAGGATAATAACTCTTCTCTTAAATGAAAGAAGCTTATGAGATTACTATTACTACAGTTAAATAGGGAAGACCATCCCATGTTTAACTATGTTATTCAAAGACAAGAAATGGTAGGAATAAAAGCAACAGAACTGAAGACCTTCTACTGCAGGTGGGATCATCAGATTGATAGCAGGTGGACATTGCATTCTGTGAAACACCCATCACTAGAGTTAGGTGCTGCTGCATAAGAAAAAGGGAAAGTGTCCTCATAATGTACTTACGGGGACCGTGAAATCAGGATCAATTGTCTGATCCTGACCATTGTATCAGGTGGTAAAGTGGGATATTGCTCTGAATTCCCAATGGGCTAAACCTTTGTTAGGGTAAGACTGAAAAAAGGAAAAATTACAAGAGGATATTTGTAATTGCTTTGTATAATTTCTCTAGAACAGTACATGAAAAACCGACTGCAAAGACGGATTTATCAGAAGATCCGCAGGAAGTAGAATAAGGGCCAGTGGAGTGACACAGACATGAGGTCAGTGACTGACAAGATTCAGAAGTCCACCTTCCCTGCAAGCTTAACCCTTCACAGAGAATGATGAAGCATAAAGGCTTCAGTGGGTGCTATTCCTATCTGCTGAAACATTTACTACCTTTGCACTCCTCATCTTACAGGTGGATTTATTCTTCCCTCATTGTACAGAGGGAAAACTGAGACATGGAGCAGAGTACATTAATCCCTCAAGGGGACAGAGGTTCTTGGTGGCTGAGTTAGGACCCAGGTTAAGTGGACTTGCTTAACCTGCAAACGAAGGCTCCCAGCTGCTATGACCAGGTGCATGTATCCCAACTCAGGCTGAGGAACCAGCTCAAGAACTATGTTGGGAACATGCTGTCTGTGCAAGGTGTACAAGTGGCAATTCAGTTAAAGCAATATGAATAGATCAAAATGAGCAGTAAGATGGGGTCAGGTGGGACAAAACCTGTAACAATGAGCCCTCATTTAAAGAGCAGCTGGAGCAGAGCGCCAGCAGACCTTTCCTGTTAGCACTTCCATATATTATTCCCCGATAACTGGAAATTAATATTGTTCAAGATGGAGTCAATATGTTGTAACTAGTTAGAGGACTATGGTCACATTAATTCTTAAAATTAGTGATGCAGGATATTTGCTAATTGGACAGAGAAGATCCTGGGCTAAATGAGGCCTCAGAGTGCCACTTCCATTTCTCTTCTTCAAGTGAACAAGGTGAGGGAAGGAGGGAAGGAGGAAAGCAGGATGTCTTGGCAGAAAAACATGTTCTGTTCGAGCAAACTGTCATGTATGCAAGGACAGCACAAGACTTCCTCCTGATATGACTGACTCAGCAGAGGCTCTGCAGAAAGCTTTGCCAGCATCTTAAACCCAAAATTAAATCCTTTGTTTGATTTCCTTGTAATTAAAGCTTCCACATCTAGTATTCTGCTATCATTTGGCCTTCCCTCTTTTCTGCATGACACCAAGGTATCCTGCTAAATGAAAGAATTAAATAGTTATTACAGCTGTTCCCACAGACATCTAAAGCACTGTTCTCAGCTAACAGATTTTGTTAAAATTATTGGACTAGATTTGTCATCTGTTACTATGTTGCAAAAATCTACCTCTCTCTTACATGTAACATATAATAACAAGCTCAGTAAAATCCGCAATACATACTATTAAAACCTATCTTTTTTTATCTACCAGTTGGTGATCTGGTTGTCAAATTAACAGAATCTGAAAGAGACCTGACGTCATGTGCACAACTTTTGAGCTATTCTCAGTCTAGAAACAATTTCGCCTCTTTGATGAGACTAGGAGGTGTGGGTTTTGGTTGTGTTACTGTGGTAGCTAATATGAAACCTGTGCAATTACTTCACATTTCTTCTGCTCCTACTGCTTATCCTCCCCACCTGAAAACACTTTCTTATGACCCAACCACCTCTACAACAGCCATCTCTGATGTCACATGTTGATTATAAATTCACTCAGGGAAGAAACAGCGGAGGCCTATGAATTCTCCAATACTGAATCCCATCCTCATGCAAAAGTATTTGGCAACAAAAAAATGAAGTGAAGGAAGGAGAAAAAATAAAATAAAATAAAATAAAATAAAATAAAATAAAATAAAATAAAATAAAATA
>Ga0065711_1004443_pt1 | contig 23542 bp, 9 predicted proteins | sample Hoacrofraction12_FD_59098 | JGI IMG/M metagenome (GOLD analysis project Ga0065711, IMG submission 59098) | Hoatzin crop microbial communities from Cojedes, Venezuela - Epithelial fraction 12 v2 (version 2) | ecosystem: Host-associated > Birds > Digestive system > Esophagus > Crop | place...
CGGAACTTCCTGTGCCTCAGTTTGTGCCCATTGCCCCTTGTCCTGTCACTGGGCACCACTGAAAAGAGCTTGGCCCCATCCTCCTGACACCCACCCTTCAGATATTTATAAGCATTTATTAGGTCCCCTAATATAAATATAAAACTTTTAGCATATCTGAGACCATCAGAACTCAAATCTGATTGAATGGAAAAAGGATATGGATTGTTCATTACAACTAGAAGGATTTCTACCGTAGAAGCATAAAAATGAAACAACTGATGTGGGCAGAAAAAACCAAAAATGTTAAATCATCTAATATTTTCAGACTAAAAAATCAGTGTAAATCAAGGGGGAAAATAGAATTCTGGATCTTGTTGTGAGGACATAAAACACAAAACAAAGTGTTAGGTACTGGACAGCCTTGATTCATCGTCATAATCAGCACACCATTTATATAGTTTGAAGAAGACAAAAAAAAGAAACTTTTTCCAGTATATTTTTCTTCCTTTTTTTTAAGATAACAAAGTAGGAAACTGCTAATTAAAAAAAAAAAGAAACCAAAAAATAAACAACTTTGGAGATACAAGAGATATGGATGACTTAAGTGGTTTAATTTTATATTTTTTTTTAATCATTGCTTCATCTGAACAGACAGTGCAATGCTAGATAACATGTGAAACTAGGCTGGTATTCAGATTTTTAAATTCAAGTAACTTTATTGTCAGAAATGCTGATTGCTTCCATTCCCCATGGACCTCCAGAGAAATGGAAGTGAGAGCAATTTACTCATTCGGCCCAGATGGGACACATAGTTGTGCCCTGTCCTCTGGGTTTTGTCAGAGGGCACTACTGTATAGTGTAGAAGTGCAAAAGCTACATTTGCAAGCAATCTGTATGAGTTTAGCTCCTGCATAAAGCAAGGCCTGTCCCATAGCACACAAAGGATAGCTCTGTCCTCCATTGCCTCCAGCAATGCTGTGCCTGGCATGGCCTATGGTACGCCATTTCCCCAGATTCAGGAAGGTAGAGTACCCATTCTGAGGCACTCTTAGGCAAAGAATAAATATAAGTAAAGGAAATGTTTTCAAAACAGAGACTCAAAGTGTTTGTACAAAAAGTAAAACCAGCAGTGTAAAAGTGGATAATGCAGGGCCTTAAACATCAGTAGAAGAGGATGTTCAAAAAGGTGAGGAAAAGATGGGACAAATAGTTTTCAAGTGAGGAAAAATGCCAAAGGACAGAGTTAGAAAGAGCTCTTGAAATTACAATGAAAATTGGAGAAGATGCTAGGAGTATTACTCAGAGGGTGAATGAAGATGACTGAATTTTCTAACAAATCCAGTGTCTTTTTTCTCCTGTTTATTCCGTACTGAATAGGGACACCATGCGTTGTTGAGGAATCAGAAGGATGTCAAAAATTTAACTTATGTTAAAGCTTATGTTAAGGGAAGATTACTTTTCAGGAGTCATACGTGTTTGTTCACAGCAGAATAGCAAAAGAATTTCTTGTTTTGTTTCAAAATGTTAGACTGTGTTTGTAGTAAGATAGTAGAGCAAGTGGGAAACAAGGGATTTCTTCCTACCATAAGTCCATGTGACGTGTGGAGAGGCAAGGAGTTTTCGTGAAGGGCTGCACCATTGTCCCACCAACAGTCTGAGAACTCTGCTGTGGACTGTGACCTAAGACTGCCTCAGGTGCTAACTACCGACCAGGACATGGGCTTAAGAAAATACGTATGGTCACCTATATATATGTAATTGATTGTCCTTTCCCTGGCACAGTTTTAGCCTGATCCAAATAGCACTTTCCCAGGGAATTCCTGAACACAACTGTGGGATCGCATGGAGCAGGGACTTTTTCCAATACACACTGTGAGCAAGTCTGTGTTAGTTTGTCAGGGAAGAAAGTCTAGCCATACATACATGAATAGTGGTGTGCCACTAACTTTGAAGGCCAAAGAGCAAACCCTAGCCCAAGATTTAAACTTTATTGAAATTTTGATATGTCTTTTGTCATCTGTAATAAATTTTGCCTCAAGCAAAGAGCCTTTAAAGGACTTGGGCATAGGATTTGTTTCTCTGCCTTGCATGAGAACACTGACACATGGAGATTTCTTAAATATATTGGGTTTAATACATTGATGGACAGCAGAATAGTCCTCGAAAATCATTGTGAATCAGTCTAGGACTCCAGGATGTCTATATGAACAGGGAAAAGTTTAGGAAAGGAAACACACTTTCATTAGAAGAAACTGAGATCTTTTGGCAATATAAACAATATTTTCTAAACATGGAAACAGTGGTGAAAACCGATCCATGAAAATTCTTCTTGCTGAACAAGAAAAACAAAAGAGATGTATTTCAAAAGTGTAGAAATTAAATCAGAAAGAGTGTACAGACCTCAAAAAATATATTGTTGAGTAACAGGGATAAATGCTGCTATCCATGTTCAAGTCACCTTTCCACAAAAGTCTGGATTTTGACTTGGGACTAATGATTGCCGTTTTGGTTCCTGTCCTCCTCCATAGTCTAATTAAGGGCCAGAATGAGCTCTACTCATGCTGTGTGGCCTCCTTACGATACAACTGAAGTTACTCTGTATAGGGAGGGAAGAATCAGTTCCATTCATATTATTCTGGTATAAAAAGAGAAGGAAACATGAAGAGGTAAAAAGACTCTGCCCATCTCTGTTGGCCCTTAGGGTTTCAGATGAGTAGAACAAATTTGTGAAATTGAATTAATAGATGATCAAATTCAGAGATTCTGCTAGTATTTCTGCTCAAACATATCTGAATATTTAAAGAAAGTAACATGATGACAGTTCTGGAAATAATGAAGTGTAAGCCACATGCAAATATAAATTGTTTTTCATGCCTGACAAATGCATTAGTGCCTGGTCCAGACAGATATATGTCCAACAAACATTTTGCCAACGAAAATTATGTTGGACTCTTTCAGGAATTATTACAAGAATGCATCCTATGACATAAAACCTCTTTATTTTTCTTGCCAGCATCACTATCTGGTATAGAAGCAACTCCAGAAGGCAGGCCAAATAAAAGGCTGATTATTGAGTCCTAAACAGCTGGCTACCCTTCAAAGAATGCTGTTTGCTCCTTATCTGAGGAGTTGCCATTAAGAATTTAAATGATTCCTCTGAAGTTGGAAACCACATTTCCCAGCCTTCTGCGCTTAGTGCCTTTCCTTCACAATTGTCAGGCATTTGCCATGTTTGCTTTCAATACCTCAAACACGGAACAACACACCTTCTCAAAACTTCGTTTGCTGTTTATTTGAAATAATTTTGCCAAACAAACCAGATATTCTCTTATTTTGGAAGCTGTTAGGAGTTTTTTACTACTGACCCTCATTAAATGTTGCTTCTTCAAGACTGTTTGCAAAAAATAGGAATTGTAGGCTGGCTGTACTCTACATTAGTTTCAAATAATACTAGTTCATTAAGAATTAATAACCAGTAGAGAGACGAGTTTCCAAGCTGGTCTGGGCAGTAGATCAAGGAGATCTGAAATAGAGAAAGGATATTGAAATGAAAGGAGAAGCTCAAGAAAAGGAACAGCTTTCATTTATGCTACGACAGTGCCTTGTACACTTGGAAGACACACACACAAAAAAAGAAGGTTCCAGGTCTCACATATGAATACAGTAAAATTTAAAAAAGAAGAAAAGAAAAGAAAAGAAAAGAAATACCATGAAGTGATAAAATGTGTCTGAGAAAATATGGAAAACCATTTTCATGCTTTTTATCCAAAATCCAGCCCCAACATTATGCAAAGTTCAATTCAGTCTGGATAAGTCCCAACTGGTGATTTCAGAAGGGTTCTGGTTTTTCTCTGGGCTGTTTGTATTCTCTTTACTACTTTTTATTAGCCTAAAGAATCTGTGATTAAAAAGAGTAATGTAGAACACATGTATGTTAAAAATATTCTTATTTCTCTTTCAAAATGACACAGCTCCAAAAAGGTTGCTGGGAATGTGGAATAAAATCTATTTATCCCAGATGATGAGTTGATAGAAGAAAGTTGAGATGAAAAGGTGGATACTGAAGCAGTAAATGTATAAAGATAAATGATAACTGAAACAGGAAAATCCATGTTGCACCACATCTAAAATCTTCAATAGCGCGGAAGTATCAAAGTGATTAATTTCCTTTAGAACATCTTTAGACTTCTTATCTACACAAAGTGATTACACAGATGGCTGTCTGTAAATATGATGAAAACTGTCTCTGCCCATCTCTTTGCAAGTCTTGCACCATGGCAAGTAAAATCTCCACAGAGTAAGAAGAGTCCGATCTTGCAAGCTCCATTTAGAACAGCATTTCTTAATATGAGTTAAAGGAATTATTCATAGAACTATAAAAACGTAAGTTAAAAGAAACTTTAAACGTAAGTTTAAAGAGAAGACACATAGCCTCTCCTCTTTTCCTGTGCAAACTCTACCTAGCTGACTCTTGATAGTCTGTTGACATCGCTTGGTGTTCTTAGGAGCTGTACAGATATGACACCCTGCTGCTCTGACTGTGTCCTCAGACCCTCCAGAATTAAACAGGAAAAGTAACCATATGTTGGGATTTCAGGCACCACACTTCATAATCCCACATATTAGTTAACATAAGCAGATATACTGATGCTGGATTTTGAACAGGAGCAATTTCAGCCTGCACACACATCTGGTTTTGCTACTCATAATACAGGAGCAGCACTTCCAAGCAAGACATGGGATGGAGAATGGGGGAAATAGAATGTTTATTTGGCTGAGCTATTTGTCCCTTAGAGAGGATGAATATACCCTCATATCCCTATGACAATGTATTTCAGTATTTAGTCATTCTTTTATTTAGAAAAGCTTTCCAACACACATTGACTCACTGCGTTTGGTCCTATCTGTGAGGAATATGGCTGAATGATGAGGCAGTGCTGCTGAGGTGAAAAAGACTGGGATTGCTGTAGGTATAGGTGAAAACTAATGATGGACAAAGAGCATCCTAACTTCTACGAGTGAATCATGTACTTCAGGTGATGGCTGACCTTTGATAGTTAAAATTAAGGAAAACAGTTTTTATATTAGAGCCAGCATAGGAAAGAGATTACAAAATCTTTTAAGAACATGAAAGAGAGCATAGATACATTATTAATGGAACAAGCAAAAGAGAAGTTGACAGGAGAAGGTCAGTTGTGCAGAGAAGAATCAGATGTATGGGTCCGAAGAGGCAAGAAGTTGATGGAACTTTTTGCAAACAGGAGGGACAATCATTGAAATTATTCAAATCACTTCAAACCACTGACAAGGCCCTGTGATTCATACAAATCTAGGTAGCACAGTTTCCAGGTTCTCCAAAATACATTTACTCTCCAGGCTTTACTTTGGGAAATCAGATCAATTGTTGAATGTAAACTAACAATTGTCAGAATTTGTGGGAACTGGCAGCGGAGAGATTTTAGTTCACTGAGTAGAATCATAGGATCATACATTTGTAGAATCATAAATTCATAGAATAGTCTGGGTTTGAAGGGACCTTTAACAGTAATCTACTCCAACCCCCCCTGCAATGAGCAGGGACATCTTCGACCAGATCAGGTTGCTCAGAGTCCTGTCCAACCTGGCTTGGAATGTTTCCAGGGATGGGGCATCTACCACTTCTCTGGGCAACCTGTTCCAGTGTTTCTCCCACCGTAAAAAAATTTTTCTTTAGACCTAGTCTAAAACTATGCTCTTTTAGCTTAAAACCATTACCCCTTGTCCTATCACAACAGGCCCTGCTAAAAAGTTTGTCCCTATCTTTCTTATAAGCACCCTTTAAGTACTGAAAGGCTGCAATAAGGTCTCTGCAGAGTACTGGATTTATTAGCTCTTGTTTGTTTAAACATCTGTATATTTAGTATCAGCAATAGTATTACTTCTCTCTATTTTCTTGGGCAAACTAGGTAGGTAGCCTGGAGCCAGAGGCCTTGATGTAATGTTAATCTTTGATTTTTTTAAGGTGGAGACTATTGATTTTTTTAGTCACTATTGTTGAACTAATGCTGGAATTTGTTGCAAAAATTTCTCAATTTTCTTTTGTGTAAAGTAGGGAAAAAAATATTTTTTGTACAGTCTTTTGAATTGTACCAGTGAAAATGCTGTAATAGATAGAAGGAAATATTATTTGAGAGTGTGAATTCTGTGAGAACATCTGGTTTTGTTATCTTTATTTTGAAAACATATTCCACAGACTATTGCTGTTTCAGCAGGAGGACATTAACCGGCCATTGTGACTTTCCTCAGTGTACAAAACCTCATTTTTAAATAATGGTGTGGTTCTTCGTTATTACCCAGGCTTTTCAGTGATACATTTGCCATAAATAACATATTTTCTTCTTGTGTCATGTTAGTAGTTTAGCTAGAACAGGGAATTAGCCTGACTTATGTACATTTTTCTGAGCTATATGCTTAGCTTCTTCTGAGTTATTACAATAAACCTTCAAAGGAAACATTATCACACGAGAAAGAAAAATTATGGTGTAGGTCCCATAGAAAATTTGTAGCAAAGCGAGGAGACAAACATAGATCTTCTCAGACCCAGTCCTGTGCCCAGACCCCAGTAATTTTCTTGCCAAATATGAAAACTACAGAATAACTTAAAAAAAAGACATGGTGCAAAAATCTAAACCCATAGGAATTCACTTTTCTTTGGAAGCTTGAAATTCAATTTGCAGATCTACTTCAGAGGAAATATCGATGCAAAGTCCTATTAACAGATAGAATGACATCTGTGGTATGCACATGTTCTGTGATTTGAAAATATATTTAATATTTTTTTCACTAAACGGTAGTATAAAATGGATAACGTAAAAATATTAAATGTATCTATGTATATATAAATATCTGACTGAAATAACTTTATTCTATTTAAGAACAATGTCAGTCCAATAGTATTTCATGAAGTCTAAATACTGGAAGTGGAGGGATTCAACCTGATGCCCATCAACCAGAGGTTTTTCTGGAATCAAGCCAGTGTTGCTATATTATATCAGTGACTAAAGCTCACTGGCAGTCCATGCGCTATCTCCAAATGTAAGCAGAAATTAAATATAACATTTTCTCTGATGAGCTGAAAGTTGATGCAAATATACTCATGGAGTTTATGAATAATAAAATTTAACTTGTATACTAGACGTCCATAGCAGATCATTTCCCACCTCTGACTACATAAATCTGATTAGTAGTTCACTATACAATAACCGTGACTATCCTGAAGGAGGAACAGAGGTTTTCTTCTTCTGAGTTATGGAATATGATGAGGATGCATATATACTGAATACTGTAAAGCAGCGACTGAGTAGAGAAACGGAGGTGAATAGTGAGAGAGAATGATGGGAATGGGTAGAAGAGGGAGGATGTGCAGCTCCTGAGGGGGAGAGGAGAGGGCTCTGTTGGATAATGGATTACAGACCAGTGGAGCACTTTCCCCCACCACATGTCCATTTTGGAGGGAAGTTGGCTGGGGACCAGGGGGGCGGTTGTCACCACCAAAGCATTTTTCGCTTGTATTCCCTTCAAGAAGTGAGAAAACAGATTCGTTTTCGCAAAGTAGGCCCTCCATGAAGTGGTGTGTAATTCTTTGTTATCTCCCTGAAACTTCATAACTGATAGCTCTGCAAAATCTAGTGACTGTCTGCCATGGTTGAGTGAAGAAAGAGCACAGGCTGCAGCCATGAAAGCACAGCAGTACCAGACCCAGATATAACACATATTTGATATAATTTTATATCTATCCGTATGAAGTATAATAATTGATTTTCCAAGAGCTACAAATTATTGCTACCAATGAGATCTTGTAACAACATCATTCACTGAACTGTCTCTTTTGCATGACAGAAAGACATTGATGATTACATTTCTTAACTTATAACTTAAATATCTTTAAAAGTGAGAAATTTAATTTGGACTTCTATTATGTGGTTCGCTATAAGTACCATGCCACAAAGGGTTCCATATGCAGAAGATGTATTGTTTCCTCTGAGTCACAGTTTTCATTGGTAGCCTTCTTAAACACTTCCATGTAAAATTAATGCTGCTGTTTGTCTTCAGGTCCTTTTGGTAAAGAGTATCTACATACTCAGGTACAGTAATACAGTTTGAAGAGTATAAACCTCTTAACCTTTCTAAATCAATTCATCACAGTGGTGAACTGCATTTCAGGTAATATGAAAATGTCTTTTTTTAGAAAGTCAAAAGCCAATTCATATATGTAAAGTCAGCCTAGAAATTATACAATTTATCAGACAGTATCTGTTAAAAAAACACCATTAAAAGCCCGTAACATTTCTTTTTGTGTTTTATCTTCATCACAAATAACACTAGAGCTCTTTACTGCACCAATATCAAGGATATGAAGGGAAGCCAAAAGAGGTGTTCCATAAACTCAGGAAAATCTTTACTTGAGATTTTAGAAAAGTACTGGCATAGAAGCTTTACAAGGTACGCACTGTTGGTTGTATGGCAGCGTTCCTTTCTGGGAGGAAAGTAAAGCTTCCAGCATGAGTTATTCAGAATATGTCTGATACAACAATGACCTAACAATTTCATTCATCAATAAAAGGTAGATATTTATTAGTCTATTTGCATTACTAGATGTTTCAAGCCCTCTCTAAATTGTTGCTATCTTCAGTCCAGCCTTTCTCTATTGTTTTCACTCAACTGATTAATTTTAAATTGCCTTCTCCAGATTGATACATGTTCTTCACCAAAACTGGACTACTCTTCTTCATATACTCACTTCACTTACCTGCAGAATCCATCTTCTAGGGGTTTTTGATAGGTTTTTGAAAAGAAACTTTTAATAATTAAGTTTGATTGTGCTCTTATATTTCTAGAAACTTTTATTTCCTTTGGTATTTCAGGGCTTTTCAAACACATAGCTGGAGAGAAGCTTGTTTTTAAGTATGTTCCACCACAGTTATCGCTATGGGACGTAGTGGGCATGTCATTATCTCCTCCTCCAGGCTCCTAGATTCATTTTTTATGAAAAGGAAAATATATGAGTAAGAACAAAAGTATCTTCTTTTCTCATAAATCTTATCTACAATAAAATAAACACATCAGTTCAAAATACCGATTGCTTGAGGCAAGAAAAAAAGTAATTTGTAACAATTTACTAGACTTCGACATCATCCTGGATTTAATGAATTTAAGTGCTTATTCAAAAAACAAACGTGGTTTCCTACAAGTAGGCAAGATAAAGATTTTCAGTGCTAACATTAAAGCTGTTGGGCCCTAGAACAGACTGCGGGACCCTAGCTGAGACACTCGATTCTCTGTACGTGCCTGGGGAGAGATAAGCTGCTTAGACAGAAGCCAAATCAGGCAACACGCAGAGCAGAGAGCTGCCTACAGGTAACCATTAGGAAATTCTGAAAATAGCAAGGCATCCATTTATATCCACTGATGGTTCACAGCCCACAGCCGGAAGGTAGGAGACAATGTCCTGTCTTACTCAGAAAAGAAATGAAAGACCTTGGGTTAATGCCTTCATTTGCCAGAGGGGATCCAGTTTTTGCTTCCCAAGAGAAAGCAGCAATCCATGCTGCAGGGGAACAGCATTGTCGATAAAGCTCTGATACTGTGCAGGAAAGAGTTCTACTGAATGAGTAGGTACCGGGTCGCTTGTCAACGAGGTGCAAGAGGGAATTCTAAGATTACACTCCCTGCTCTGTGGATTATGTCTCATTTCCAATTAAATAGGCTTTGATTAAATGATGGAAATGTTATGAACCAGTGAGGATTATTCCTGAACTCTGAACACTGTACAAACAATTCTGCTACAGACTTACACTTGTACTCCCTCTAAGGCTCAGTGAATCTTGAACAATTTTTTGCAGCAGGACACATGTTGCTGGTTATGGCACAGTTGTGAGGGAAGCTTTGTGGTTATAAACCCTTCTCTTGCTGAGTGAATAGAAACCACAACTCCTTCGTGGTGGGTAACCACTCAGATCTGTAAGCTGCTACATAAAAAGTGGAAAGTAACAACCACTGGTAGATCAGCTATTATTACCTGGTGAGGTTCTCTACAGACAAAAAATTCAGCAGACTCGTGTGAGGATAATATCATGCAAAGTAAGAACAGCATAGTGAAATCCCTGCTGAGGGCTACTGTACAGGCATACAAATCCAAGAGAACTCTTTAATGTATGTGTGTATTGGACAGAAAAAAATATCTATGTAAATTCATTAGTGATCTTACTTGTTACATATCATAGCTCAGTGGAGGTTTTACCAGCTATTCCTCAGCTATCAGGGACAGGCAGAGCATGACGGGGCACCTAACAGAAAGATGCAAAGGTTTTTATAGGGTAATGGATGCTTTTTTTCTTCTCCAGTGTAAAACGACTACTCTCATCTTGTATTACCTTTGTGAGTACTGTATGTTGTTATTCTTTTTGCACAGTGTTGCTGTCTTTTAAGCTTCTGTTGCTTTGTGCCACCTCTACATGTTTGTATTAAGAATGTCAAACAAGTGTTTTAACAAAGTTTATAAAATCCTGGTGTGAATGAACCTCACTGTCCCCAAGGTAAGAGCTCCCAGTTTTGTCAGTAACAAGACCAAGAAGAGCTATGTCTCTATAATTTACTTCCATCAAAGCATTTACAAAGAGCTTAAACCTACTGATGTTTGTATTAGTGTAGAATTCATTATGGAAACCAGTAACATTGTTTCTTCGTCTCCACTGGGCTTTGACATGAAAATGTTCCTGAATAAAAGAAGCTTGTAAGCTGAGACACTTCATATTTCTCATCCATGAGGAATTTTTTTTATATCAGAACTGTATCCAGACATCTCTAAGATCAGATGGCATTTCACAGGATCACAGGATGTTAGGGATTGGAAGGGACCTCTGTGGGTCAGCTAGTCCAACCCCACTGCCGAAGCAGGGTCACCTAGAGCAGGTTTCACAGCACCGCATCCATGCTATCCAGAAAGTGGACATAAGTGATGTGGTATTTGCCTCTATTTCTATTAAAAAAAATAAATAATACAATAGCTAATTTTAAATGTTACAATAATTTATCAGCAGTTGAGTATTCTTGTTGTCACTTTTTCACTGTTTAAATCGACTTCTTTCTTGTATAACATGATAAGTGTTAAAACTCTACAACTTACAATGGTTATCAGAATGTAGATTAGCATAGTGAAAATTTGTGTACGAAGTGTAAGAGAGATGTGAAAGGACATGTTAAAAGTTATAGATAGATACAGCATCACAGTGTGAACTTTTAGACTTTCATTAATGTTTGCTAATCACTGATCCGTTGGTGATTTCGGATTGCAACGTAATGAATCTGTAAGTTTGAGGGTGCGAACAGTAAAGGACTGAGAGTAACACAAAAGTAAAATGCAAAATGAGAAAAAATATTGGATTACAAAAGATCTGTGTGTTAGACGAGTTTCTTTAGTGCGGATTCCATGGCTGTATCACTTCTCAGTATTACCTGTTAATATTGGGAAGTGAAGTATATTTTCAGGATCTAAACTGAGGTCTAGCTCAAAATGTTTAACCTAGACATTAGTCTTGTCATAACCTTGATGAAAACTGAAGGAAATGACATTTCCAAATGCCAGTCCAGAAAAGGCTGAAATGTGTATACAAAAAATGAAATGTGTCTCTGATTTCAATTAGAAAAATTGCATTTTTCCTGTGGGTGACCAAGATCTCCATCAGACTGAACTTGATCACTAAGTGTTTACAAGATTATGATTAATTTATTTAGCATTAGTGACAATATCTCCAGATTAAAAAAATTGTGCTTGTTGGAGAGTTTTCCAAACTGTCCACAATTTTCACCATTAGCCAAAAAGTTCAAACTTAAATTCTTCACAATGCAGAAGCAAATAAGAATGGGACCTGGAGGGCCCCTTTGTACCATTTTTAACAAAGAGATTCGCACTGTCTGTGCCCATATAGCTGTTGACTTTCTGCCCAATCTCTGAGCTAAATAGAAGCTTTGGTAGACCTGTCAGGGTGGCATCGAGACCAAGTTAATATATCCTGCCCTTGAGTGTCGTGCTTCTTGCGACAGTACAGCTTCCAACCAGGATGGAGTGTGGGCAGAATGAGCTCATGTCTGCTCAGAGACCCAACAAGCTTTCATCTGCCTGCAAAAAAACACGCAGAAATTCTTAGAGTGACCCTTCTTTAATCTAGTATGTTCGTGGTTAAAATCTCTGAAGTCTGTTACCAACTGCCCAGCCAATCAAGTCCAGGATTTTTTTTCCCCCTTTTATCATTAACAGCTCGACAGGCAAGTGTTTCTAGAGCCTGATTCTGAGAACACTGTCTACACTGATTCACTATATTTTCAGGATAATACCAGCAAAGTGGTGTGGTATTTTCTGTGAGTTCACTTCTTTCATGCGTCAAAAAGTCAAGTGTACCTGTGGTTCTCGGAGAGAGTTTGGGAAAGGGAACATCCCAGATTTTTCCAGAGTTATTCATTGCATCAATCTTTAAGAGTTTATTGTAGTTTTATTGTTGTGTTTTGGGTTTTTTCCCAATCAAATGGAAACGCACTTGATTTTGCTCTGTCTCTCTCTAAATTAATGGTAATAAAAAGTTATATTACTCATTATATTGTCCACAGCAGCAATGCAGCAGATGAGTTAGAGAACAAAGCAGAGGTGTACATCGTGTCTGAAGAGCTACTGATTTACATAAACCTACAAACAGATAATAACTTTGAACATCAAAGCACAAAAGTATTGTGGTATCCGATGCAGTGTACTTTTTGTTGTTTGGTTGGTCTGCAAAGCTTAAAAAAACCTTCTTTGTTGTCGTGGAAGAAGGAGGTACTCAGTAACAATGGAAGTCTAATTAGAAAAAGACAAACCAGTGCCTGGTGCTATGTGCAGTCTAGTCTCCAGTCTTCTGTTTCATCATATACTAGAGGCCAATATGTTTTCAATTTCAAATCAGTGCTGGAACAGCTCACGACGCTTGACTCAAGTGCACATGCACCGTTTTTGTTCTATTTTCTTTTATTTAGCATTATAATTCAGTTGCACTGAAGTAAAACCTCTTTGTATGAATCTCAATGCCATTTGAACCAAAGAAGTCATTATTGTGAATCACAGCTCTTACAAGGTCATGACCTGGGTTTTTAGGGGAGAAAAAAACATGTAAGAAAAGCTGATCCCTGTTAGCCTGGTCAGTGTGGCACCAGCCAAGAACTTGGATCATAAATGAGCGACAGTCAGTGAACCTTTCACTCATATATGACTGTTTATCGGCCACAAATGACGCCAAGGGAGTTGAAATATGTTTTAGCAGTCTGTTTATATTTTTCTACAGAGGTCTTAGTGCCACATAACTCATTTTGGCATTTTTTTAACTTATTTGGCATTATTTAAACTTATTTAATTTTGCATTAAGGAAACCAAGCAAACACAGAAGCCAATATTTATTTTTCAGATAACTATAAAAATTTCACAGATACTCTCTGTGCACCAGTCCCTTTGATAATTTGTTACCTTTTCCTAGATACTTGCCCTTATAATGAAAGCCTAACCTTTGTATGATAATGGAGATAAAGGCCAGAGGATGAGTGTAGCATGTTGTACAGTACAGCCGCTAACGAGTAAAGGGATCAAGCCAGACCTGTTGCATATTATTCAGGCTGGAGGTGGGACATGATTGACTATATAAGTATTTTCATTCTACATCGCATTTTCAGTATCATAAATGTTTAATCAAAAAATTGTCTACTTGTTGTTGTGAATGATGCTATATAAATAAGAGAAGCATTTGCTTTCTCTTACCCACCTTTTTCTTCTTTGCTTTCCTCTTCTTTCATTTCCTGACTTTTTTTAAAGTGTACTTAGGCCCTCATTCAGAAATGCACTTAGGCAATTTTTTTCGTCTTAATCACTTACTAGGTTCTTTGCTGAGGCAGGGCCACCAGAACTCTCACTGAAGGTCAAGTCACTCTTGTTTCATTATCATAGCACACTCTTTCAGATGACATCAAAATGTAAAAAAAAAATTAATTTTTGCTATAGGACAAGGAGTAATGCCTATAAACTAAGCGAGGTTAGGTTTAGACTAGATATAAGGAAGACATTTTTTACCACGAAGGTGGTGAAACCCTGGCACAGGTTGCCCAGAGAGGTAGTGGAGGCCCCATCCCTGGAAACATTGGAGGCCATGTTGGGCGGGGCTCTGAGCAACCTGGTCTAGTTGAAGATGTCCCTGCTCAGTGTAGCAGGGTTGGGCTAGATGACCTCTAAACGTCCCTTCCAGCCCAAAGCATTTTATGATTGTATGATTCTATGGTTATGGTCAGAAAGAGATCATGACAATTACATTGTCATTAAAACTACCTTATATTGTTTCCATCTTTGGAAATCATTGCATTTCCTGTCATCTCCACAAAGTGATTCTTCAGCATTGCTTACTGTTTACTGATGTCATGAGTCTGAGTACACGGCCACCAGATTAAGCCCATTTAAGTAATTAGTAGAAATTCATAAATTGTGAACTGGTTTGTTCATCATTTATTCACTGAACATACCTAAGTGAATGGATATATAATATATATATATCTATATATATATGTAATAGCGTGCCCCCAAAACATCCCTGCATTTTCTTCTGGGATTCACCCAGCAGGAAGCACACATCTCTTGACATGAATCCCATCATAAATCTTGAAAATCTCATGCAGAACTCAAAATATTTATTTTAATGTGTTATTCATTAAGTTATTTCTTTAAATTTTAGTCTGTTGGCAGCTGCAAACTCATTCCATTTCAACCACATTATAGCAATGCTGTAGTATGATTTGAAAGGGTCATTAGGTCATTAACACTGGAAAAAATTCAAAAACAGATTCTGCAAATGCCCAAAGGAGCACAATTGTACAAGACGATTGCACTGTTAGCACAGAATTAATTGCAGACTATTTCCACTTCTATCAGTAATGATTCATTTCCTCACATTCAAGCACTTCACAAGGAGAAAAAAAAAACCATAGATATTTTAAAAATACCTTACACAGTTCCAGTTAACTATTGTGTCAGTGGAAACACGGGGAAAAAGGTTATTCAATCTAGATGTTCAGTCCAATTCAGTATTTAAATGATTTCTTAATGGTGATTATAGGTTACACCTCATTCAATATTCAATTTGAGAAAAACAAAGAAAGTTCGGTACTCATATTTCATGTCAGGAATTCTGTGAGCTAGTGTGCCTCTCATTGCTTGTTTAGCCATCAGCCTTAGCCATTGCACACAACTTCAAGCAATGCAAGCTTGTGAAGCAGGCATGAGTCTCGAACAGAATGACAGCATTCTACTTTCGCTATGTAGAAGCGTAAATTTTTCCATAAAGTGAATCAGAGGAGTTGTCTCCAGTAGGCGGTACTTCTGTCTCAGTGACATTTTTCAAACAGGTGATTTCAAAGTCACAGTCTCATATTGTTTTATGTGTAATCTTTGGAATTTAAAGACATTGTCTCAGTGCTGGTTCCTGGTTTTGCTCTTATTTTTCTGCTCCTATCTTATCTAATTCTTACCACTTGCTCTCACAGCAAACTGAATAGTTTGTGGTACTATATACTACTTCTGATCTGTTTTTCCCGCAGGGCAGGCCTGCTTAAGGGTTAGTTATCTCACTGACTGATTTGTGACCTGAAATGTTATCATGACCATGGAAATTTAGAGAAACATTCTAATATTAAGGAAGAGGTCAAAATCAATTAAAATATCACATTAATTTCTGCTCTGAAAGGTAGTCCAAATTCTTGGGATAGTGACTTGTTTCAGGAAGACTGCAGTTTTCTGCTAAGCTCCACAAAAATTTGATTGAATTTTCACAATTAAGAAAACAATGAGGCTCCCCGTATCCAGGTAAAATAAAAAGCTCTTTAACTCCACTTAGAAAGTTACTTATATTGTTAGTTAATTTAAAAAATAAAATACATATATAATCTATGGCACCTCAAGAACTAGACATGTACAAAACTCATCCAGTTCAGTGACAGAGACTTTCTAATGAGAAAAAGCTCATGTATAAATAAATTTATGAATTTTCTTGTAATAAGCATAGTAGCTTGTCATTCCAGTGAATCTGAAAATAGTGAGAATATGTGATTGCTGAGTGTAGAGCTAATGCGTCTTTTTCTGAAAATGTTAGGATTTTAGGACTTTTAAACTCTATTTTGTAAAAAGACATTTATGAATTAATAACAATCATCCTTAAATAGGTTTTGCTTGTATCATAGATTTAGTCAAATACGGGGGGAAAAAACAAAATGCAATTAGCTATATTTTCTTCTGCACCTCTAAATGGAAAAGAAATGACACATTTAAGTGGTGCCTTCACTCATTTTTTCTAATTGCAAGCAATAATTTACAACACAACAAAGTTTTAATCAGCGTAATTCAACACTAGAGATTGACTTGTGGTACTTGTAAGTTCTTCTACCACAACTATAGCTAATTTCAGCTATAAATCCAGCACACTCTTTACAAAGAAAAAAAACAACCAAAATCCCCCCACCCAAAAATATCAAAAACATAACACCCCCCCCAAAGCACATTGATTATATACTGTTCAAACACATTAATTTCAAAAAAATCACCAACATATCTCAGTAAGATTTATATAAAATCTTAACATAGGTCTATCTAAAATTTTTGTAACTTTTACAGTTACTTATGATTACTTACTTCCATTTAAGTAAACTGTGTGATAGATGTTTTACTGTGGCCTGTAAATGATATTTTTCAACGACACTGCAGGGTAACAAGAAGCTAGTATCTCTACAGTAGTTGTCAGAGTAAAAGTTAGCACTAAGAACATGCTGGTACACGAAGTTTTCCATTTCTATTTTATCTCATAGAGTTAATTAGGATAATGTACAACCTCTGTGGATGACAGTGAGTAATTAATGTCGCCCTTAGTGCAAATAAAGCATAGATTTATGAAATCCACAATTACAATAAAGCTGCATGGATGTCAACAAACTATATTTATGAGACTCATGGAACTTCAAGAATAATCTGGAAGAATTATTAAATTTAAATTTTACCAGAGTTGTGTGGGTCTCTTTTACTGGATTTTCAAACAGGATTAATCATTTTACAGATAAATAAACATTCAAACCAATATGTTCACTGAACTTTTCCACCAACTTCAATGGCTGTAAAAAAGATCCTTAAATAAAAATACACAAACATCATAAGGTTCAGCAATTCAGTAAAGATAAGCAGCAGAAGGCCTGATTACTTATATAAACCTTAGAAGCTTTTAAAATACGAGTTTCTCTGGAGGGTCCTTGTATTTCTGTGCTGAAAAATCCCTTGAGAATCAAATTTGGCATTTCTGCAGTTGGCTTCAGCCAAACCCAGGAAGAGTAGTTGAGTAGGGAGAATTTTTTCATTTTCAGTTACCTTTTAAGTTAACCATATTTCTCTAACCTTGGCTTTGCCTGCATCCTAGGCAAATGTTCAGATAGGTTCTGATTTTGTATTTTATTTTTTAAGAAGTTCATTCATTTTCAAAGCTATCGAAACAATTTGCTTTATCATCTTAGCATATATTCAATGTTTATGTAGCTGTCTAAAACATTGATCATCTCTAGTTACTTCATGTTTGAAATTACTACGGTACCTATACTTTCTAAATTAATATATTATGTAGTGTACAGCCATGAGTCAGGACAAAATTGATAATTTCTATAGCAACAGGAAATCTTAGCATTTATATAACCTGTAGGAGAGTAAGAATTTTTTTTCCTGTAAAAAGATTTTTACTTTTCATTAATAAAAAAGTAATATATCTAGTAACTGAAAAGTTTCATTTAAGATTTCCATGTGAAAAAAAATTGGTGGGTTATTTTTTTTTAATAAATATTGTGTTGAAAAACAGTTTTAACAGAAAATGATAATATCAGATGAATGTATCTCTTCTGTGCTGCATTTGGTGACAGATTAAAGGAAATTATTTCTGTTCAACACATCATTGTGATAATAGCCTTTAAATGTCTCTGCCCCTGTTAGCAGTAAAAAACAGTGTTGCCGTATGTTTCCTCTCCATCACCACTATGTTACTGACATCAGTTGCAAACCTAGCAGCTCACACTGCTGCAGTGACTGTTTCTGTGGCTTCTGTAGCATGTATTTCAAGTAGTAGAAGCATATGTTTGCTTGTTCACTGTCCAGAATAAATATATTTTTAAATATTTTTTGTAAGCTGTGACAAAGCACCATTTTTCTGCATATGGCAACATGACAGGCCATTTGCTTTATGGTAGGAAAAATTTCTCTGACAGTAAATCTGGATGTCTTTTATTATCCCTGCTTAGTATACCTGTTCCCAATGAATACAGCTCTTTAGTCAGTTATTAAAGAAATTTAATAGAATAGATTAGAATTTAATAGAAAAAGCAAATTTGTTATATTGTTTGTATAAATTCACATTTGGTACAGCAGCAAGACTCACTAGACTATCATATAGTTTGTTGTAATGTGCAGCTGTGTTTCTTATTCATGGCTAAGTTATGTTCACTTGTTCACTGTCCAGAATAAATGTGTTTTTCTCCTTTGACTTGTCATGTTTGTGTGGCTCAAACACAAGCTAAATTTAACACCAGCTCTTCAGAGAGAAAACAAGCTTTTCTGTTAGCAGTGTGCGGTCCCAGGGAAGGATCTCTCTACCATGTAGTGTTTGATGTCCAATAGACACGCTGTGCTGAAACAATTCTAAAGGAAAACTGATCATTTCCATGTATTTTTGGATTTTATTTTACCATTTTGTCTTAATAAATTGTATTCTTACTCTAGATATATTGAATTAATATTTTGTTAGCTGGCACATTTCACTCGTCTCAATGGGAGAATGGGCAAGGAGTTTCAGTAAGTTAAAAACTTAATTACATCAGTGAGTCATTGCTGAAGAACAGCAGAGGAGAAATATAGAGGTCATATTGTCTTACACTTTTCCTAAGGAATTGGGGGAGGAAACTATATGGATGTGCTGGCAGCAAAAATAGTAAGAGCCAAATTAAAAATTGCTTCAAGTTGTCAGAGCTACTTACTGCGTTATTCAGGTTTTTGGCAGTGAACAGAACCGTCATGCCTACTGTTTGCAGAGCTGCAAACTCTATTAGGAGTACAATACAGTTAAACAAAAAGGCCATGAATTTACCATGTACATGATGCCTCAAGTTTGAACTGAAGTCAGGAGTGGGAAATATTTAGTATTTTTAGGATTTTGTAGTTAATATTACTGGTTTTCTCCAGTCAGACACTGGCTGTGACATTCCCTTTCTTCTTCTCTTCGGTACTTTTACATCAGTCTTTCAAGGACAGGCAGCGATAAAGGCGGTGAATTGTTTTGCAACTTGGATGAATGGGTTAACAGGTCAAAATTTGGTGACAGAAGTGGTGACTAAAGAAGTTTTTGTCATCTTCCACCCTATCTAGTTTCTTTAATTTCTCCAAAGTATTTTCCTTTCTTTGAGGGTAGTTTTTAATTTACTTCTGATGATCACTTACCTCACCTGGTGTTAAGTTCTTGTTGCTTAACCAAACTTGATTTATGATGAAATATTGGGCTCTGGTTTAACTGTGTTTGTTTTCATAAGGAGAGTGTACACTGCCTGGATATAACCTAAATTAAACATGCTTCCCTGGAAAAGTATGTTACATTTAAGGAAAAGTTTTAGTTCCTAACATAGAAAAAGGGTGCAAATGGGTGCCCAGGCAATCTAGCTGTAATCTGAAGGGCAAAAGCACCAACTATGATGCCTTCTACTCTGCAACCCAGAAGAGTTCAAAACCACAGGGATCTCACCGATTGCCACAGATGACTCATGCTCTATCTCCAACAAGGAGACAGTCTTTCCACTGAATTTACAAATTAGCACACAAAAGGGATTTCTCTCTTTGTCCTTTAGTGGGAGTATGAAATGATGAAAAAGTTGAATACCAACGTTAAGCTTCCCAGATAGTTAACCACATTATATTTAGTTCCAAGTTGAACAGGATTTTGGCAGAACAGGATTTTTAGCTTCAACCTCAGCCATAGCAGTTGTTCTCTAGAGTAAATATTTAGATTTTGTCTCCTGTTCACAACACATTATCTACCATTAAATACTTGCAAGATGTCTTTATTACAGAGGTGCTTTTACTGTTCAGAGACAACTGTTACTATTAGGACACTTCATGGTATTTTGTAATATCCCCAGGAAAAGACATATTGGGAAACTTGAACAAGGAGCTGACAACACTTAATATTACTTCAAGTAGACATTATGTTTTGTTCATGATAAACAAATTATTTGTGATCCCCAAATAATTAATCAAAGCATTTTTGATAAAAAAGTCTGAACTTAAAATGAAGCTGCTATCTGGTTTTGAGTGTATTTGGTTGGGGGTTTTTTTGGGTGGTGTTTTTTACTTGATATTATTAGTATTTTTGAACAAAATAGAGAGAGTAACCAGAGGATAATCTCTTACTGGGTCTTCCTAAATGGGTGCAGGCCAGAGGGCTTTGGTTCACAATCAACTAAATATCAACTAAATATCATTATAAATTAATTTCAGTAATTCATAAAAGTCTACCAAAATCTCCATCGTTAGGTGTGAGTTTCATTTCACAAAATAAAACTATCTAAAATTTAGATCCCAGTGTGAACCAGATGGAAGGTGCAAGTTAAATTCTTCCTCAACCTCAGACATTTCAAAACTAGGGGACAAAACAATGGCAGTCATATGAGTTTTAAAAACAAAATGCCTTTCACATGCCTAACATGGAGGACAGTCAGTGCGAGCTTACATTTCTCCACACTTACGTTATGTGTAGACCTATTCCTATACACAAAGTGTAGGTGGTCACCAGCAGGTTAGAAAAAGGGCTTAGATGTAGGTGCCCTCCTCTCCTACTGAGATTAGGAAAAAATGGAAACCCAGTGAGGAAAGGGCTCAGAATAGAATATTCTGCATAGAGGATTCTGAACCCCATGCATCCATTTTATTCAATGACCCTTTCCATCAAAATGAACAACCTCTGCCTTGAGGAGGGATCAGAGTAAGACATCTATGCTGCCTGGGAGCTAGCAGGCTCATCAGTTTCCCTAGTGCTATACAGACTTGCTATCTCAAGCCAGGCTAGTTTGGACCCATACAGCTTGACCAGAAGCTCAGAAACATAAGAAATGGCTGCTTCAGGACTGATTTTGGCTTTTGATTGACACCTGATACTTCACAACTTTTTTCCTAACTGTTGGGTAGTGCCAATTCAGGGAGAAAGGCCCAAAGCAAGAGCATTGTCGATTCATCCTGTGGTTCTTCTGTACACTGCTGCAGTATGGTAAGCCTGCAAGAGTTTGGAGCTAAGTTAAGCTTTATCCTTTTAAAGTCATTGGAGACTTAGTAGACAAATGGTGTTGAAGGAAAGTCAAACACAGCTAGCAAGATCTAAATCTGTGCTGAGTGGAATGTTTATAAAATATCGGGGCAAGAGTATGAGCTTGTAAATAATCCTAATGCCCTACCCCTTTGGGGAAAACACTGCACACCAAGTATTATTAATATCTTTATTATTTTCTTACATTATATGAATTATTTATTGGACTAAGTGGGTTTTATATTGCTGATTGTTAATAAAAAGATCTGGCTAGCATTGTCTTTCTGTTTAAGTAAACAACATTTGCTTTTTGTACTGACTTTATGAGACTTCTGTGAGCTTTGGTGTTGCTGATGTAGTGAGGATGTATGGCCATTTAAAATCAGATTGTAGATATCATGTGACCAAGTAATTTTTCTATCAACACAGCCTCAGGGAAGTTTATTTTGTTCTGCAAAAAATTAGACACAGCTTGCAAAACAAGGCATAAGTCCAATGAATGAAGGTGGGATTCATTCCAGCATTTCATTAGTATGGAGCAAAGAAATGAACATGAGCAAAGACAGATCTTAGAGTAATCTTCTCTGAAATAAGCATCCTTTGAAAGAATAACTTGGTAAATATGGGCTAATTGCCACTGTGATTGGACAATAGCATAATGCAATGACCTTCGTGAATCCCTGTTCCATTTTTGTGATAATGAAAGGTATTTAACTATCTACCGTATCCATATTTAATCCAATAATTTTTATGTGTGTATGTGTGTGTACATACCTATATATAAAATTTACTCTAAGGATTAAGTCCAAAGGTATTTAATCATCAGGCTCAGATCAGGTGACATGAAACATTAAAATCCAATGAAGATAAGCAGTGTAACCACTTTGGAAGGATAGCCCTGACAGTTCTCATTTCTTAATACATTTTTATTTTAAAATGTTCATGCTTAGAATCTGTTGTCTCCTTTTTTAAAGGTGGAGAACGGACACATGGGAAGAATTTCGCTGAAAATTAGGTGAAGTTTAAGTCAGTCTGAAAGTGTGAATCTCAGATCTCTAGAGCCCCAAGTGCTGGTTCTATGTCTTCACATATTGAGAGGGCTTAGTAACCTCACTGCGATATCTAAAAGACGCTTTCCTGTAATGAGTTTCCATGACAAGTTTAAACATATTGGCATTGTTTGGATCTAATATCCACCCACAGATGCATGCAAGACCAAAAAAAAAATCAGCAGCCATACACCTGATTAAGGAAAGCTGCCATAAGGTACCCATGTCCCCTTTCTCCTTCCTTTCATAAGCAGAGATCCAAACCCAAAGTTCTGTAGGAGAACTGGCTTTTATTTAAATCTCAGTCTGGAGGACAGATTCTCCTCATCTCAGCAAAATAACAATGACTTAACTACTACTGTGTAGGCTATAATGGTTTAGGGATGCTCTCCACTTCTGCTGTTAACACAGTGACCACTTTGCAGTGAAGCGTCTCTCTTCCATCAAAACAAATAGAGAAATGACACTCTGGTAAAGGCATTTACTTTCTTTATTCCTCAAAAGTCATTGGATAAAAATACAATGATCTAAGAGGCAGCTTGCCTCTCTTCAATAACCCTAGAAGAAACAGAACTGATGTTTCTCATTTTCTCTTCAGTGAAGTCTATCCCACTAGATACTGAATCATATTCTTGGTTAGCCCTGTGGTTCATGTATTCCTGCCTGTAGATCTTCAGAGAGACAAGTGGGGGATGCTCTTTCCCCTCTCTTGCTCCAGAGGCTAGGGCTTGTTTCTGAGTTGTAAGAATTATGACTTCATATTTCTCCAGTAGACATTAAGGTCCTGTCTCCTCCTTCCTGCATATGAAGCTATTACGGCGAATTACACCTTCCGCTTCCATCAATGTTTAACAAAAAAACAAGAAAGTAATGGTCAGGTGTTTGGTGTACGTAGCTATGTACATGAAACTGTTTTTGCTGTGAACATGTCTCCCACTGTTGTCAGTCTCACAGAGATGCTTCAGCAGAGGAAAGGGAAACCATTGTGTGCAGCCTTCTTCTCTTCTCTTCTCTTCTCTTCTCTTCTCTTCTCTTCTCTTCTCTTCTCTTCTCTTCTCTTCTCTTCTCTTCTCTTCTCTTCTCTTCTCTTCTCTTCTCTTCTCT
>Ga0065711_1034579_pt1 | contig 23541 bp, 14 predicted proteins | sample Hoacrofraction12_FD_59098 | JGI IMG/M metagenome (GOLD analysis project Ga0065711, IMG submission 59098) | Hoatzin crop microbial communities from Cojedes, Venezuela - Epithelial fraction 12 v2 (version 2) | ecosystem: Host-associated > Birds > Digestive system > Esophagus > Crop | place...
CCCGCCTGGACAGGGTCCTGTGCAGCCTGCTGTAGGTGACCCTGCTTCGGCGGGGGGGTTGGACTAGATGACCCACAGAGGTCCCTTCCAACCCCTACTATTCTGTGATTCTGTGATTCTGTGAAAGTGTTTGTGACTAATTGTAGATACTCTTCAGGGAAGTTTAGAGGTACAAGTACGAAGCAGAAGAAATTGTTACTTTCTGTGTCATGTTTTAGTCTTCTTATTGCCAAGTTAGATTCTTGTAATGAAATGCTGGCATCCAGTAAGAAATACGGAGTTTTGAGTATTGGTCTAATCAAGTTAGGATATTCATGCACAGAAGTGCGTTGGCAGACAAGGTAAAAACCAGACGAAACTGGTAAATACACCTAGAAATATTAGGCCAGTATAGGCTGCTTTTGATAATCCCAAAATGTTTTCTTGGGTGAGATTCTCCATTACTTTAAACAGGGATTGCAGTTTGACCTCAGTGCAAAAGCAATACATCATGCTAGCTCTTTATTTTTAAGAAATTTAATGTAAGAGTTTGATAACATTGAGGGATGGGGTTAACTGTGCGATATCTTTCCATTGAAACTTGTTTGCAACTTCAATGTCTTCCTCTGTTTTTCCAATCTTTTTTCTTTTTTATCAGGAGTGGGTAGTATTTATGTCCTTTTGATTTCCTTTGATAGTACCGATTCATTCTCTGTACACTGGTGGTTGCAGCACAGCATTTCTGAGTGTAAATACACATTGGTAAGGATTTTTTTCATTAGTACATAATGTAATCTTACCTCTGTTTACAACAAGGAGCTTTACATTTTCTCTAACAGTTTAATATGCTGTGCACTCCCACAGACAACAGGGAGGAAAGTTGTCTCCAAATAGGTATCTTTAGTCTCAGTTTCCTTATGGTTCTCTCTTACAAATGTCACACAAATCGTATTCATGTTTAATCTTAGTGAAGTGGGAATAAAAAAACATGTAATGTTACTATAGATCTTACATATTGTATAAATTTAGAAGTTATGTCTCTAAACTTCTGTATGCAGTCTTTCTCACAAATGCTCCTAGAACTTTAGCCAGCAAGTCCAGTGTTTTGTCAGCTCCTTGTGAAATGTGCTCTTACGTGGCTGCCTTTTCTTTCCTAGCTTTCTTTACACTATTCTTTCACTCTCAGGAATCAGGTTTACAACATTCATCCACTGATTCACTTTGCCTTCTACAATTTCTATGCTGCATTGCTCAATCATATCCAGACTGCAGTCACCGTTTTATTTTGCGCTCCCATTTTAAAATCTAGTGATCTTGCCTCATTGCCTACTTTTAGTAACTATTGCCTGGGAAGTTGTCATCATGAAGCAATCCTTGGTTACTTCATGTTTGCTTTTCTTTTTCACAGTGGCTGTTTGTCAGCTCCTGCACAAGTACTTTATTTCATTTGTATCTTTTCTGGAGTGTGGAGTTTTCACTTCCACATGTCCTCTTTGAAGAGCTTCTAACCATTTTTTTTTGTTATTTTCATTTGTACGTCTTTGGTGGATACTATTTATAGCATTTATTTAGCAGAAAAATGAACGTTAAAATTATTCAACAAAATTAAGCACAAATTTCAGGTTTAACCACAGGTCTATCATTTTCCTTTTGGCTTCATTTTATTCTTATTCTTTAGCTTTCTGTGTCAAATCCAAATCTGAAAGCTCTTGAAGCAGAGAAGTGTGTTGTTTTGCTTGTCTGCAAAACATCTCAAGCTTCTGTGACATTCTCTAAAGATGTGGATTTTGCTGGTATGAGGAAAGTACCCCTACAGTCTTTTCAGTTACATTTTCTACACTCTGTTAGTATTCAAATGGTTATATTAGATGTCTTCAGAAAACCTTTTGGAATAGAGATTTCAAAAAAAAAAGTTAAAAAATGTGTTTAAAAGTGTTAAAAGTTAGTGCACTGATGAGCAAGAACTCAACAGCAGTAGTATTCTTTTGCTTTAGCAATGATCGGTGATCTTCCTGTAGTCATACAACACTGATTTTTTTCCTTGAAGCTGTGATTGTAGTTAGGTACTCAACTAGGAGACAGCTTACAAGCAGAGTCAGCCCCTCTGAGTTAAATGATTTAGTAACACTGGTGCATTTGAGTGCTTGGCTGTTTCCTGATTGGAATGTTCAGAATTAACATTTTTCCCCAAAACCTACTGAAAGGCTTGAGTGTCTACATTAAAATTTAAAAGAAGAAGAGAAAGCAAAATAATTGTGAATCATAATTCTAATTCTACTTTGCTTGATTTTGGTTTTTTTTTGTATTTGGTAAATTGCTGTTAGCTAGTGTTGTCTTTTAAACATACCCCTGCTGTTTTGAGTTTAGGTAGAGATGAAATTTAATTCACGCCAATTGATTGCTGGTTCTAATTGTGTTTATAAATTCTTATGTGCATGTATTACAGATGCTGTTGTTGATCTTCTGTTTAGTTTGAGCATTACTGGAAAGAAAGGCTTGAACGTTTACATAAAAAATTGAAAGGACAAGAAAGCACAAAATAATTTTCAATCAGTAAACTGGGGGTGAAGGATGAACATAATATCTACATGAAATTTGCTTTATCCAAACAATTGATTTTTCTGTGGTGAAGATACCCAGTTGTTGTCAAAATAAAAAAAATCTGCCACCACCGACAAAAAAATCCATCCAAAACTCCACACATATGTCCACAGGACAAACTGAAGTATAATCATAGAGTCATAGAATCGTAAGAAGTTCCATCTGAACATGAGGAAGAACTTCTTCCCTCTGAGGGTAACAGAGCACTGGAACAAGCTGCCCAGAGGGGTTGTGGAGTCTCCTCTGGAGATATTCAGAACCCACCTGGACATGGTCCTGTGCAGCCTGCTGTAGGTGACCTTGCTTTGGCAGGGCGGTTGGACTAGATGATCCCCAGAGGTCCCTTCCAACCCCGAACATTCTGTGATTCTGTGATTTCCAAGGATAAAGTGATGCTATAATGATTTATGTTTCAGGATAAACTATTTTGGGTCTCTACATGTGTTAATAGACTTTGATTAATTTCTTGGGGTCAGCTAGAGAAATCCAGCTCCATGCCCGCTGGGCACCTGAAATTGTTGTGCAGTAACAACCCAGAAAGAGGGTTGGAGTGAGCTGATGTCCTGGTTCATTCAGGAGTGTCACACTAGATCCTACAGAGCTTGAAGGAAGCCTTAGGATATCACTAGCAGGGGATAAGTGGGCATGTCTGCAGACCTCAAATCCGGTTAATGGCGAAGGAGCTCCTCAGGCTATAAAAGCATATCTCCCCCTATTTGTACATGTGAATCAAGTCCTGTTTTATTCCAGAACTGAAAAAATGGACAGATACTGCACAAATAGAGCAACTTTTTTGTTTCTAAATATTTTCTGACTTTCTTCTATGCAAAGTGCATTGTGAAATGGAGGCTATTTTTATCAAACAGCTTTTTTTTTTTTAACTACATCAGTTTCACTGTGTGAGTCACCAGTTCTCTGTTACTTTTTCATCTTATTTGAGGTTTTCCTTCTCAGACAAAAAAAAAGCAGAAGAAAATAACACTAAACAGAATCACAGCTTGTTGTGGGAATGGATTTGGACAGATAGACTGTGTTGTTATGTCAGAGACATTTCAAGCTGGTTTTATGTTTTACAAATGAGTAGGTGACAAAAAAATTTCAATGTGTACTACAAATTTGCCCAGAGGGCAAGAGTTAAAGTCTGCAGTTATTTAAATTCAAGGACAGTTCATAACAGGCTTTCCTGTTAGTCTTCAGATAATTTTTTGCACTGTCAGAAGGACAGTTTGAATGGATGCAGATTTTCTCATCGCTGGAGCCTGCCAATTTATGACACGTGTGCATAATTACAGCTATATCCTCACAGCACCAGTGGAATATCACGCTTAATGTGCCCATCTTAATGTAATAAACACCAGGTTTTGTTTCTCTAGAATTACTTTGCATGGAGTACCTTTATTTTGTACAGCATGGAACAGGGACATTCTTTGTTACACATGAGGCCTAAAGCAATGAAGCCATTATGTGTGACTGGTTCTGCAGAAAAAAAATACATAAAATGATTAGAGTTTTGTGTATGTCTTAAAATAACATTGAAATGCATTTCTGAGTAAATTTTATTACGGTAAGGAAGATTTAATACATTATTTGGATAATCTCGATGAGATCTAGTCATAGCTAATTATGTAATAACCACATTAGTGGTCCGTAGCTGTCTTTTGCCTCACCTGTATGGTTCTGGTTTCTAAGATCCTGTATGTTTATAGGTACCCTTTGAGGGAGCTATCGGGGTAGTAAATGGAGGAAAAGAAAAATTAGGTTTTGTTGGAATAAGCCAATTGCAAAAGAAACCATTTTTTGTTGGCATTTTAATATAGCTATTATTAAGCAATGTGAAGAGGCCAAATATTATCACTTAACGTTATCTAATACTGTAGTATAGGCCAGTGTACTGTTACATGTACAAGCTATCCAGTGCTCCTGTGTTGAGCATCCTTATGGATATGTTTTTCCTTTCTCTCTTGCCTGCAGCTGTTTAACAGCTCTTTTTTTGTTTCTTTGCTTGCCAAGGAGTTTCTTTGGTTTAAGTTGCATCAATCCATTCTGTAGCTGTTATAGCTTGTTATAAGATTACATACTGGATTCCAGGAGAGTATTCAACAGTATATTTAGCCATGTGTAGGCAGACCCTAATATTTACACAAACTCATACGAAACTTGCAGAGGGGTGCTTGAATTTCAGGCTTAGAGCCAAGAACAGGACTGTCTTTTCCGTGTTCCTTTAGATTTACTGTTTCATTTTGAGAAGTTCTCTCTGCCTTAGTTCACATGTGTAAAGTAAGGTGATAATGTGAGTTCCTTCTCCTGTAAACTATCTTTCTTGCTATGAATTTTGCATTGTCTTAGTACAGATGTGGTTCATCTGCCTTTATTCAGAGTAGTCATATGCTGTACCCTGGGAGGGAGTGTTTGGAATCTGACAGTTACCAGAGTTCAACTGTATGTTTCAACTTCTAGGCTAATATTTTAAATTCTGATTATTTGGGGGAATTAATGTCTGTCTTTTAAGGGTATATTTTTTCATTATTCTTTAATGGAGAAAAATCAAAATGCTAAAATAGAAACTGAAATGTAACATGGTATTGAGCTTTGAATAGTGAACAAATGAATAGTTGTTTCAGTCTTGGAGAGAAAAAATATTATAATTTTTTTTCAAAGATGCTTGAAAGCTCTCCTGAATCATGGTTATCTGCATGTTTGCTGTTTTTAGGAGAAAGAAGGCACTGAACTGAGCTGTTGCATATGATCTCTATGAGTTTTATGTCACACAACTTTTAGCTACAGTATAGCAATGGAAGCCAAAGTGGTCTTTCATTCTGTAGCGGTTTTGCTTTCATTATTTACTGTTTACCACTGGGCGTGTAAATGGAGTACTAGTTTGACCAAATAAAGAGTCGCTGCCTTCAGTAATGACTTTCAGCTTTTTGCAGTTACCATGTGGCTTATACTCCTCAAAAATAGGCTTACTTTGAAATCAGTAGCATTAGGACCAAATTATTGGAAGCAGAAGTAGAAATTAAAGTCTCAAATGGGTAAGAAGGATTGATTCAGTGGCACAACTGCGGGCATCCAGTTTCATTTCAGATATACTCAGGTGCCCCCTCCACCTCTCTCCCACCTCTCTCTCCAGAATGTCAACAGATCTCCCATAAGGACCCCAGGGAATGGCACAAGCTTTTTATTCATGCACCAAAGTTAGCTAAAAACATTTCAGCTACTGATTACTTTATGTATATTCTGTGAGGATGTAAATGATAATGTTTTTAATAAATACGTAATAATAAATAAAAATAATAAAGTTTTTAAATGTGTGCTTACTTCCTGTGGCATGTGTTGTAGCTACCTGTAGATTGCAATCACAGTTGTTCAACTAGCTACTGAGTGAAATGCAGTTTTCAGGAAGGGCTTTTAATTATTGTGTGACAAGTTTTCTGTACCTTATAAAGGCACCATCAGTTGCATGTCTAATGAAAAATAGAGTAGAAAAAGGAGCCTGTAAGACTGGGAGAGATCTGACATTGTAGAAGCTACAAACAGAAATACAGGAGGTGGAGGAAATCTTGGAATAAAGTGCATAAGTTAATAAATGTTTGTAACTTTGGGAACCAAGCTACTTTTCTTCTTTTCTTGCAGTAAATGCTATTTCAGGATTGCTTCAGAGGATCTTAGATCTTAAGGAAAATATCCATAAGGCAAGATAATGCAGACTAATACAAGAGGGCAGTTGCTTCTCAGTACTGTATTTATGCTAAAAATTGTCAGGAAAGAGTGTACCAGACTTAGAGTTGTAGGTGTGTAATATCGCCTATACAGAGACTCATATTTAAATTTAGATTATGTGAAAGGTCAGAGTTAAAAGATACTCTGCAGAAGTTTTGGATTCAGAAGTTGTCATGTAGAAGCTGAATAATGCAGTCTTGTCCTGCACTGGAAGGCAGACATTATATTGAAGGATTATAGTTCACTTACAATGATATTGCCGAGTAAACCCTAGAGGGAAAGAAATGGAATTTCATTCCAGAGTGTTTCAAGTTGTATTTCTTTTGTATTCAGGTGATAAGGTAGACAACTAATTGTTGTTATTGTTGTTATTATTATTGTTGTTGTTATTATTGTCATCATCATCATTATTATTATTATAATTATTATTTTATTACAATGGCAAGAAAAAAGAAGTAGTGGTCAAAAAAAATCAGATGCTTCAGTTCTGGAAAGGACAAAACTGATAGTGCAGAGTGGTTTTGTTTTTCTGTGCCTTCACTGGGGCAAGCTTTTCTCATTGTTTTTACTCTGGCTTTTGTGCAGGTGGTCGACCAGATTGACACACTGACATCTGACCTGCAGCTGGAGGATGAGATGACAGACAGTTCCAAAACAGACACACTCAACAGCAGCTCCAGCAGCACAACAGCTTCCAGCTTGGAGAAGGTCAAGGTGCAGGGCAGCACACCTCTCATCAAGCCACCTGCACACCCCTCTGCTATCCTCACTGTGCTGCGGAAGCCGAATCCACCCCCACCTCCACCACGACTGACGCCCGTCAAGTGTGACAAGCCTCCGAGGCTGCCTGCTTCGGCCAACCCTGTCAAGACTAATGGTACCCTGCTGCGAAACGGGGGCTTGGCAGTTGGGCCCAACCGCATCCCAAACGGAGATATATGCTGTACACCAAACAGTAATTTGGAGAAAGTTGTGATGCAGCCTCTGATGCACAGACCTGACAAAGAGCGGTGTCCTCAGCCGGGAGCAAGGGAACGGGTACGATTTAGTGAAAAAGTGCAGTACCACGGCTATTGCCCAGACTGTGATGTTCGGTATAATATTAAAAACAGGGAGGTGCACTTGCACAGTGAGCCTGCCCATGTTGTGGGGAAGCTGCCACACCAGTGCCCTCCTCTGCCACCTCCACCACCTCCGCTGCCTCCGTTTCCTCTGGAAAATGGAGGGCTGGGGATAAGTCCCAGTAATAGCTTTCCTCCTCCAAGACCTGCAACTGTGCCTCCACAAAATGCACCAAAACCCCAGAAGACTATTTTGAGGAAATCAACCACTACAACAGTGTGATGTATGCCACTTGAAACAACTCTTTGTTTTTTCCTATATATAAACATAAATAGGTAATGAGCACTTTCTACTTGAGCAATAAAAGACCCAATGTATTACTCCCTGTGTCCAGTGAAGTGGCATAAAAATCACATGGTAAGTAGAAAGAGGAGTGCTTGTTGATCTGACTCGTAGTCACCTAAAAATGTCATTATGGCAAAGGATACTGCAAAAATATCCATGTTTATTCATGTTTAGCTTGTAGATTGTAAACGTCTGTTGCAGTTTCATATCTGTGGCATGGTTTAAAAGACAGTGAAAAGAAAGTTCAGTTTGAAAATCAGTGGCAATTCGTGATAGCTTTCAGTCTATCTGACAGAAAGGAGTAACCACTGCTCCTGGGTTTAGTATTATTTGACAAAGCAAAACGGAGTGCTGGTTAACAGCTTTTGACTGAATTCTAGCAAATGCATTTTTCTCTGCCTGCATGCTTGAGCGAAGGCATGGTGTGTGGAGTGGAGCAATGGGAGGTGATCATCAGACTTTTAGGCAGCTTGATCTTTGGTGGGGAAGTAAAGAAATAATTGAAAGGAATGTTGACATGAGTTTGGAAAAATGAATTATCTCACATTTTGTTTCTCACTTGCGCAATGTGCCACAGCCAAGATGAAGTACAGAGTTTTCAGGTGAGCAGGGATAGTCCCATTCGGTTCCCCCCTACTTCCACTACTCCATCTGCAAAATGGTGCTAATATTTTATCTCACGTGTGATGGAGGTAGATAAGAACAACAAAGCGCAGTCCTGTGCTTTTCACAAAGCTACTCTCTGGTGCAAACCTCTTTTTGAAGGCAAAGAAAATTTTGCTGAAGGCCCTCAGGGACATCCACTTAATTCATGTAAAGAGCTTTGAAGTTGAAAAGCTCTGTGCAATTAAGAACCATTAACATGCAAAACAAGATATTTTACATGTTATCACATTTTGATGGTGAACCCAATTAATATTCTTACTAGTTGAAAAAAAATCCTCAGTGTTTTTAATTATTTTATGAAAGAACATTCTCTTATTCTCACAAAGAGAATTGGTGGGAACTAGAGTTAAAAAACATCCGATCAGTGAAGAAAATCTGATAATAAATCTGTTATTTACTGTGCCAAATTAATCTCAAATGGTCCAACAGCAGATGTTATATAAAAGCAGTATGCTTTTTTCAGCTGAAATGTAAAACATACTCTATGGCAAAACACGCAAAACTAGAAAAAACAGATTTTTACAAGTTCTGTTTACATGCAGTAATAACTATTAAACTGAAAAGCAATCTTCAAGGAGTTTCCCTGTATACACATTATAGTACATTTATGGTATTTAAACCAAAATAATAATAATTATAACAGAAATTCTAGCAGACAACTACCCTTTGAAAACCTTTGCAGTAAACAAAGATTGTATTTTGCGCAAATACATGTGTAGGGTCTAAAGTTTTGTGTTTTATTCCTTGCATAAAAGTGGCAAAGCAAGGAAATTGTCCTAAATGCATAATCATGCTTTCCCAGATGCTCCTCACATGCTTTTCATGATGCACTTTGCACTTTGTGTGGTTTGACTATACTTAGTATCATGAGAGCTTTTGCCAAGTGAAGTCCTAGTGCTTGCAGCAGGAGGCAGTAACTATGCACGTGTACACGAACGTTGCTGCTCAAATGAAGTTTCTGTCAACACAGCATCTCCCTTGCTCACACATTGAAAAAATTACATTTAAAATCACTGGAACAATGTGTGGACATAACCACATTGTGCATCTACAGGTTTTTCTTTTAAAAAGAAAACTTTTGCTGTTTTGTAGACTTTATCACTACTTTGGACATCGTATACCAACTGTTACAAGCTAGTTTAATATTATTTTCCTTCTTATAAGAGCTACTGTGTACAAGAAATTGTAGGATAATGCAAGTCAAACATTACATATTTTATGTATTTCTGTTTCATCTTAAATAAGAGAAAATAACATTGAATAATTTTAGGGAGGCAGGTCTGCTGTGTGTCTTACCTCACTTGGCTCAGTGTTTCCACTTTACACTCATCTCTGATAGCAGAGCACTGTATTGCTCCTCTGGATTCTGTTCCTGCGCTTGCCAGAGTCTCATGAACGTATTAGTGCCTGCAAATTAGATGCTGTACTCTAGGGATGTCCACTGATACACATGTAAATTTCAGCTTTGTTGCAGTGTGAAGTTTACAGTTCTCAGCTCTGAAAAGTTTAAGTGACATCTGACTTTCAGCATTTCATGTTCAGTTTTGGTATCCAGCATCTTCCAGCCCACACTTGATCCTCTCTTCACAGGCACTTTCTTGTCTCTTTCCCCATGCCTCGTTTCACAAACTACTGCCCTTCTATGTGCATTTTCACGGGGGCAAAAGTGCTATGCTATAAAACCAACAGTTGCAGCTTCTCAAATGCAGTACTGCTTTTGGCAAGAAATGCAGTTTCCAAATGTGAAGGAAATACATTGTTTTTCTACAGTTTGCTAACCCAGACTTTCTTTAATGCACCAGTGTGTTTCAAGGTCTCTGTTAAATTGTGCTATGAATGATGAATTGATTCTTCTGTTTTAATTAGAACATCTGGCCTGTGTCCTATTGTAAGGTAATTTTGTCAGTATAACAATTTTACAATAGTCACAGGACAGAATAAAATTGAGGTTAAAACAGGTAAACTTGCAAAGCATAAGAAATAACTATCTTTCAGCTTTGCAGCACTGTCTGGAAACTTCTAATAGAAATGGCATAAAAAAGAATGCAGTACTATATTCAGCCAGCAATGTGTTTTTACATTTAGATTAAGAATGTAGTCTCTGTGAAGTGTTTTTAAACACCTAGAACATAGCATATTTCACACCTTACTGAGGAAAACTAAGCAGAAGCAGACAGGAATTGTCTGCCTTTGAAACCTAAATGTGATATCTTTGAGGTTAAACTTAGTGTTTTGCAAAGATGTTACTACCTGAAAAACTGAAAGGCCAGTAACAGTACTCAGACCTTTAATTCAACATTTACCATAATTTCAGACTGCTGCTCTGTTTTGATTCCCCAAAGGTATTTTAAAGTCTGAATTGTCCAGATCTATACTTCTCAAACAGAAGAAAGTGGTTTCTTTCAATTTAATGAAGGGGACGAGCCTAGGAAAATGGAAATAAGCAATGAAAAATTCTTAGTTTGTAATAATGACATTGATTAATAAAAGCTAGCATATGGATTGTTCATGAGAAAGGAACACTAGGAGAGTAAAATCCAGTAACTATCCTTTTTAAGCACATAAGGAAAGAATTTTCAAAGAGATCGTGGATCTTTTTGTCACCTAATAAAAGTCAGTGTTCTTCTTTCTTGCTTGTCTTCTGGAGTTGTTACACCTTTCATCACACCATTCATCACATCATCCATTGTTCATAGTTACAAGACAAGGTATTAAATCTCATCCTCCTTTTTTATTACTAAATCAATATTTTATTTAAAATGTTACATAAAGTAAATGAAGTAGGCTACAGCCCAGTCTTTTGTGATGCTGAATCTTTGGAAATTTTGAAGCAGAGTTCTCTTATTGTAAAGATCATCAGTCTCCTGTCAGGTTGTAAAAATAAGGTGAGAATCTCTCATGCAGGTATGACCAAGGGGAACTGGAACCTTTCAGTTTTTGCAGGACTGTTTTTGTTATTGCAGGACTATGTCTCTTTTGTGGTGTGAAAATGGTTTTTTATAAATACATGAGAAAAAATTCAGGTCTGATCCAGTGAAAGAAATAGAACATAAATTGCACCTGAGGGCCAGCCAGCAGCAGTGCTTTGAACAATGAGTAAGACCAGGACCATTCTGCTGCCTTGCTTGGGGAAGATAAAGAGTGGAGATCCAGAAATTGCTGTCTCTTCTTCTTAAAAGAACATTTTTGTTCTTTCATCTTGAAGTTTTTGATTTATATACTAAGATTCTTTAAGGAACTGAGCTCACGCTGCTGCACTATTAATTGTAAATTATGTTCATAATAAGAAATCATAGTTTTGTAAGTGTTTTCCGATCTCAGATGTGTCCCTTTATGTTGTTTGCCTGATCTTTTGGCTGACTTCTTATGCAATCTTGCAAGCAATAATGGAAAAAAATAATTTACATAAGAAGGGAAAAGTAATAGGCAAATTATGGAAAAAAAGAGGAACTTTGAACAAATATGTTTAGGTATATTCTTCAGCAGTGCTTGCATAATGATGATTACATTAATCCCAGAGCTTGTTTTTCTTTAAGTAGGGTTATGATTGTTACTTTAAACTTAATCTTCAATCACTTTAAGCATAAGAGAACAAGAAAAAAGTCAGTCAGTGGCACATTTTTTCATAGGAGTGTTTATTTCCTTTCCAGTTCAATGTTGCCTTTGCTAAGTAAAAGTTATTAATGCTTGTCAGTCTCCTTCCTGGATAAATTAGCATGTGAAATACAGAAAATGATGATAATACCTTTTTGTATGAATCTCTAATGCCTAGAGAATATTTTGTTTTTCATTTTTTGCAAATACAGTGATGATTGTATACAGGAGCTACCACTTACATTATCTTCTGTCAGCAAGGAGTAACTAACATACTGTAATTTTAATGGATTACTGTTTTCCTTCATTTTCACAATTTCAACATGATTACATGGTTCACCGTTATAATGTTAATTTTGGGCTTCAGACCCATATGAGACAAAACATTGTGTTTAGCAGTCATTAAGATGAACACCAATGGCAGCTGACTTCTGAAGTAAAGCCAGTGTACTTTCCTCATACCCACTGCAAAAGGATTGGTTGCAGAATCTCTCTGGTACTACATAAAAAGCTGTTTGTATGTCTGTATGTTCCACTTTCATCCTTGTTTATAAAAAACATTCCACAGTGACATCTACTTTGGTAAATCATAGGTTTGAAAATATTTTGTATTAGGAAATACTTATTTTTTGAAGATAATACAACGCAGAAGAAAACGCTCACTGATTCTCACAATATTATGTTATTTACTCCTATGAGAAAACTATAGAGCAGGTATTTCTCAATAGTGTTTGACAAGACATGTATGAGGAAAGGCACTTATGCTACTGTGTAGTAATTGTTACAGATGAAAATGCATTTCTTTTGCATTGGATAGCAATACATCTCTTTGTACTGATGAAATGTGTGGAGGAAATGGACTAGAGACAACTTCTAAGTTTATCCATATCTGTGTGGACCAACTTCCTCATATTGTGTTGTTAAACCAGTCCAGTTGAATCAGTACCAAAAAATGAACGATAAAATGATTTTTGTTTTTCTTGGTTTCCCTCTTTGATTTTAGGTTAGAAGATGGTATGGGCTTTTCTGTATCTGTAAGAGACAGATGCTTTAATTTATTTATTTATTTAAAGCATGGGACATGCATACGCTTGTGAAATGAGTCTAGCACAGTGGGAGCAGTGAGTATAGCACAGACAGAATCAGAAATAATAGGGCCAGGCCATTCTGTCCATGCTGGAAACAGCAAAATTCACCTGTATTCGAAAGCTGCCTGCACTTACTCCAGAAGTTTTAAAGTACAGAGGTTTTGATGAATGTTAATAAATAAATCTTCTGATACCTTAACTTGTACTACATTAGCTAGACAAGAAAGTATTTGAAATGCTTCTCTCTTTTTAGCTCACTGACTAAATAAAGGAATAAAAGTCACTTTTCCTGTTTAGGATATAACTGAAAAATAAGGGTGATATCCTCATTAAAAATAAGTTCCTGTGCTAGATTTGAAGACAGAGAACTAATACATAATGCTAAGTGGTGTTCAATAGGACTTTTATAATTAGCGGTTGAGGAGACTTTTATTATTAGTTGTCAAGTGGATGCAGAAGCTGTTAATGAATGCATAGAAAACAAGAGGTTTAATAATATATAGTAAATAAAAGAAAAGTGTGGTTAAGTGCTTTAAATCCTGACCTGTGGATCGGGAAAATGATAAATTTAAAAGGAGATTCTAATGAGTTAGTAGCACTTCAGTATCTCTGGGACTTGTCCTTTAGATGCAGCAGAAGGTGTGATGCCTAGCCGTACTGCCCAGGAGGAGCACTGGGAGGCAGTGATAAACTGTTTCCTGGAGGGACTGTGTTCCTAGAACTGCAGCATTTCTACACATGATACTAAGTGAAATATAAGGGACATTATATCTCGGTATTTCTTGCATAGCCAGACACATCTGCCGGTCAGTGTAGTGAGAAGGCAGTGCCTCAGTGCACTACAGAAAATATAAAACACACAATTTCCTCAGCCTAGGTTTTAATTCTACCACAATTATAGTGTTTGGGTAGTTTGAAAGTTTGGCTTTTTGTACCATTCATTATCTTCTCCCTCCTTACTTCTGCCTTTCTTCCTTCACAAATGCACAGTAGGATAAGAATGGGATAAAGTTTTGTGATCTAAGTGTTTAACTTTATTTAGTGTTGATCAATATTACTAAAATTTATTAAATATTACAATAAAAATGCTTATAAAGTATATTCAGATACTCTTAGATCACTTTCAACTGGAAACACGCCAGTCATCAATAGTCAGTGCTAGGAATTGAACAAGAGAGAAAACAATTTACCTTCCCTGCTTTAGCATGCATTGACTGATACTGGACAGACAGTTTGACTCCCTGTGCTATCACTGAGTTTGCTTTTAAGCAGATGATTGAAACTAAGGTATCCGTGGTTGTCACATTCTAAAGGTATTGTATTTCACAGATTGAAGGGGCTCCTTGATGTGTCTGTCACAGACGAAAATATTCACAGCATTATGGTCGGTGCTTTTCATTGTACATATTCAGAATAAAGATTCTGACACCACCCTTCATGCTTGAATATTGCAGGAGAGGAGAGAGTGGACATACTTTATCATCTCTTTGAGCAACATCAAAAGCTTTCCATCAGAAACCTAGGTAGTTTCTTGTCAGAACTGGCCTGGCCTTCTAGACTCTGATTTTAGCCTGAAGACTAAAAGGCTGACATTCCATGGAGCTCTCAACTTCCCGCCAAAGTATTAGTAGCTCAGGAGGTCTGTTTTTGTAGATCGTAGTAGTAAATCTGTCAAAGGACTGAAATAAAATACTTCTTTCCTGAAACAATTTTAATGGTATATTTGTTTCCATTATTTTTTTAGTAGCTCTTTATTGTTCTGTAGTGAAATAAACCTTCTATCTATATGCTGTAATTCCCTGCCAATACAAGTGCTTCTAGGTTGTGACAAGTTAAGTCTTTCAGGCAGCATATGTCAAGCACAGGAAAATCTTACAGAATGACTGCTGCAAATGTAACAATGGTCTTGTGTATTTGTTTAGTGGAGTTTCGGATTGCTTGCTGCTCTCGTATCAGCCCTTGTTTCCCCAATGGATGTTAAGAGGACGTTGTGTACAAATTTGGAATTGCAATTTTCTTTTTGTATTGCAAATCAAACCCTTACTTCTTTCATCTGTTTCCAAATTGCTGTAATATTCAATGTGTAGCTTGTGCCAAGCAGTAAAATGTGGGAAAGCAAGCTTCTCATATTCCAAATGTCCAAATATATGATCAGCAAATATCTCCTAAAATATATTTACTGATAGGGCTTAAACATGCTTAGAACTTCCCTTGAGTGGAAAGTAGGAATCAGGCATTTAAAATATCCTAACTCTGCAGTTTTAAAATGTGAGGGAAAAAATACCGAGTTTCTTTCATTCAGCAATGTCTCCACTTGTCCAGGTTTTAACCTGTAAGTGTGTAGTACTCCTGATGGAAATGGGTAATGACAGTCTCTGCCTCTAGAGAATTTACTAGTCTAGATTCGAGAAATCTGTGACGCCATCATGCTAATTTTATACTAGCTGACTTAGGAACAAGAAAGTATTAAAACTGTATGGACTGTATAGAGTGCAGTCCTCCAAAAAAATACATTTTTAGTATAGAGGGACCTGAAGAAATAAAAGGATACCAAAGAGGTAAATGACAGACTTCTCACACTTAGCTATGTATACAATGATTTTAAAGCTCACTTTTTATTGGTATTGAGGCAAAATCAAGTGATTTGTAGGAAAAACAGATTAATGAATCCTGCTAATAGCTGTCAAAAGTGGGAAGAGAAAGTAAAAGCAACATAAAAACATTTTACCGACTGATCAAAATACACATTTTATTTTACCTTTGCAACAGTAATGTGTTTAAAATACAAAGGTTTGTGTTTTACTGCAAGATAGATGGTGGATGTAGACGTACGTACTGGGGTCAACCCTGTGCAACAGAACTAGACAGAGAAGCTGAAAGTGGATGGTACATATAGAGTTCCCTGTGTTTTTCTATGGGAGTAGGTGTTGCTCGTTTGGCTGTCATTCCATGATTGTTTATAGTGGATGTGTGTCTGCCAGGCAGCTTTGCAGCTGTACAGCCTTATTCCTGTGCAGGCCTGGTGATATTTCAGTTGAATTAGTCTGTGTTTCTGGGTGTCTGTGTCACGTTGCCATTGCTGGGTGCACCATGTGCTATCCACTGCTCATTCTTCCTCAGCTGAAGTGGTAGGTCTTGGAAGAGCATTGAAGACACTGCCAGATCCTCTCTATCTTCGGTTTTCATGTTTCAGCTTGTACACAACTAAGCTTCTCCTAGAAGGAACAAGACAACTTAGGAGTTCACTGTTAACCCTGGTCTTGCTGTAAGCCTACTTCAGAGTTTTTTCTCTATCCTTCCAGTTGCGGGCAGTGACATTGCAAGAAACAGACGGGCCCAGTCTGTTAATAAATGGATGTGTGGCTGGTGTCACTGCAAGAATTTTGGGTTTTGCAATCATGGGATGGTCTACACAGCACCAGGCCTGCTGGTGTTGGATAGGATTCATGTTTCTCAAAGAGGGAAGAGGGTCTTTGCTCATGAGCTAGCAAGGCTGATTGACAGAGCTTTAAACTAGACTTGCAGGGGGAGGGGAATAAAACAAGGCTTGCCTCTGACAAGCCATGGGACAACACGGCAAGGTTAGAGGGACAGGGTGTTTGCGAGGGCCCTCAGCCTGTTGCTCTGAGATGTGCTGGCTACACTGGAGCACACAAAGTCTTACGGAGATGAGCCAGGGGCTCCTGCGATAGTAGGGGCCAAAAGGGAACACCCCTGAAATACCTCAGAGTTCAGGTGTATTCCTCTAAAAAGGTGACACGGCCAACAGCCCAGGGCAAGTGCTTGGTGAGATGAATCCCATGAGTGCAGTGTGGCTATTCATGGCTACAGGCTGTTCAGAAGGGTTAGGCAAGGAAGTAGGGACGGAGGGGTTGCCCTCTATGTCAAGAATAGAATAGGTTGTAAAGATCTGTCTCTGAAGAACAGCCACAAGCAGGTTGAAAGCTTATGGGTAAGAATTAGACTGAGGCAACAAAGGAAGCCTTGTGGTTGGTGTTTACTGGAGGCCACCTGATCAAAGGGAGCCTATTGATGAAGCCTTCTTACTCAGCTACAGGAGACATGGCATCTGCAGGCTCTTGTCCTGCTGGGGGAATTCAGCCACCCCAACATCTGCTGGAAAAGTAGCATGGCAAGCTGTAGGCAATCCAGGAGACTCCTAGAGTGCATTGAGAATAACTTCTTAGGCCCGGTAATAGACAACCCTTCCACAGGGGATACTTTACTGGGTCTGTTGGTCACCAATGCAAGAGAGCTAATGCAAGTCAAGACTGGAGGCATCCTGGGCTGTGGTGATCATGCACTGGTGGAGTTTGCAGTCCTGAAAAATAAGGGTCAGGCGAAGACTAAAGTCAGGACCCTGAGTTTTAGGAAAGCAAAGTTCCAGTCCTTCAAGGAGCTACTCAGTAGGACCCCCTGGGAAATGGTCCTCAGGACAAGGGAGCAGAACAGAGCTGGCAGATGGTTACGGATGCTTGCCACAGAGTGCAAGAGCTCTCAGTCCCCAGGTGTAAGAAATCAGGCAAGGAAGGGAAGAGACCAGCGTGTCTGAGTTGAGACTTGCTGGTTGAAGTAAAGAAGGAGATGCACAGGCAGTGGAAGCACGGACAGTTATCCTGCAAAGAGTATAGGGACGCTGCCTGGTTGTGCAGAGATGGTGTCAGGAAGGCCAAGGCGCATTTGAAGCTGAACCTGGCAAGGGGTGCAAAGAATAAGAAGAGCTTCTACAGGTATGTCAACCAGAAAAGGAAAGTCAAAGAGAACATACCCCCATGTTAAGCAAGACTGGCAAACTGGTAACGATGGACAAGAAGAATGCTGAGGTACTCAACAACTTTTTTGCCTCGGTCTTCACTGACAATTTCTCTTCCCGCACCTCTTGACTGGATGAACTGGAAGACAAGGACTGGGGAAGCAAAGTCCCTTCCGCTCTAAGAGAAGATCAGGTTCATGATCACCTGAGGAACATGAACATACTTAAGTCTATGGGACCAGATGAGATGCATCTCAGAGGCCTGAGGGAATTTGTTGATGTAGTGGCCAAGCCACTCTCCGTAATATATGAGAGGTCATGGAAGTCAGGTGAGGTCTCCAGTGACTGGAGAAAGGTAAACATTGCACCCATTTTTAAAAAGGGTAGAAAGGAGGAACCTGGGAACTACTGACTTGTCAGCTTCATCTCTGTGCCAGGGGAGATCATGGAACAGATCCTGCTAGAAGCTACGCTAAGGCACATGGAGGGCAGGGAGGTGATTTGAGACAGCCAGCATCACTGCATCAAGGGCAAGTCCTACCTGACCAACCTAGTGGCTTTCTATGATGGAGTGATTGCATCAGTGGACAAGGGAAAAGCAACAGATGTGATCTATCTGGATTTCTGTAAGGCCTTTGACACGGTCCCCCACAACATTCTTCTCTGTAAATTGGAGACATCGGTTTGATGGATAGACTATGCAGTGGATAAGAAATTGGTTGGATGGTCGCATGCAGAGACCAGTGATGAGTGGTGTCCTTCAGGGGTACATACTACAACCAGTACTGCTTAGTATCTTCATTGATGACATAGACAGTAGGACTGAGTGCACTCTTAGCAACTTTGCAGATGACACCAAGCTTAGTGGTGCAGTTGAAACACCTGAGGGATGGGATGCCATTCAAAGAGACCTGGACAACCTCAAAAAGTGGCGCTGTGTGAACCTCCTGAGGTTCAACAAGGCCAAATGCAAGGCGCTTTCAGCTGGGTTGGGGCAACCTCCAGTGTCAATACAGGCTGCAGGATGAAAGGCTTGATAGCAGCCCTGAGGAGAAGGACTTGGGGATACTGGTGGATGAATAGCTGGATACATCCTGGCAATGTGCATTCACAGCCCAGAGAGCTGACCGTATGCTGGGCTACATCAAAAGCAGCATGACCAGCAGGTTAAGGGAGGGGATTCTGCCCCCCTACTCCACTGTTTTGAGACCCCACCTGGCGTCTTGTGGCCAGCTCTGGACTTCTCAGCACAGGAGAGACATGGACCTGTTGGAGTGGGTCCAGTGGAGGGCGACAAAAATGGTCAGGGGGCTGGAAAACCTCTTGTATGAGGTCAGGCTGAGAGAGTTAGGGTTCTTTAGCATGGAGAAGGGAAGGCTCTGGGGAGACCTTATTGTGACTCTTGAGTACTTAAAGGGGACTTACAAGAAAGACGGAGAAAGATGAAAGACTTTTTAGTAGGGCCTGTAGTGATAGGACAAGGGGTAATGGTTCTAAACCTTGAAGAGGTCAAAGTTAGCTCTCCTGAAGTCCAAAGCTGTGATCCTACTTATTGCCCTGCTTCCTCCACGCAGGATCCTGAACTCCACTGTCTCATGGTCAAGGCAGCCAAGGCTGCCCCTAACCTTCATATCCGCAACCAGTCCCTCTTTGTTCGTTGATATAAGGTCCAGCAGCATGCCTCTCTTCATTGACTCTTCCACCACTTGCATCAGAAAGTTATCATCAATGCTGTGTAGGAACCTCCTGGACTGCACGTGCCTGGCTGTGTGGTCTTCCTAGCAGATGTCAGGGTCGTTGAATTCCCCCACAAGAACCAGGGCCTGTGACTGTGAGGTTACTTAATGTTGATGCCATCTTACATGAGTCATGGTATACCCACAGTGATGTCTTTGTATAGTGGTAGTATGGTAGCTAGTAGTGTAACTCTTGGATTAAATCAACAGAGACTTCTTCCACTGAGTGGACATCTCCATGTTGTACCAGCTTTACTAGGTCAGAGCACATCCTTCTATGAGAAAGTTATTAATAAATCACAGCTGTCACAATACCAAAGTGAATAGATTAAAATAAGGATAGGAATGTTTTAGCTGTCATGCAAAAAACTCTTTAGGCTTTGGAGCAAAGATGAGTAGTACTGGGAAAATTAGGAAAAGGTTCTTTGCTGAAAGGGTAGTCGGTTACTGAAACAGGCTCCTCAGGGAAGTGATCACAGCACGAAGCCTGTCAGAGTTCATGGAGCATCTGGATGATGCTCTTAGTCATACAGTTCACTTCTAGGTAGTTCTGCAAGGAGTATGGCGTTGGACTCGATGATCCCTATGAATCCCTTCCAACTTGAAATATTCTATGATTCTGTGAAAAATGTATGCTGAGGGGCTACTACAGCAGGCAGTTATTAAACATTTGCAGATGACAAAGGTTCTCTGTTAGTCTGTTACTCTGCCTTTCAAAGAAAGTATTTAGCACAAATCTCTTCTGCTTGAGTATGAAATGGGATTTACTCTACAGAGAATCAGTTTTTAATGTGGTAAAGAACAGGTCAGGCCACATGCCTGGCCACCTGAGTTAGACGTGCCCACTTCAGTGGCTGTATGTTGAAGCAGTGATTCCTAGAGCCTTACTAGTCCTTATAAGCAAGTTGAACAGCTAAGCAGTGTCTAAGAGTGGCAAGATCTAGTGAGGCTGTTACTGGAAAACTGAAAAATAAAATTGAAAAAAATAAGTTATTTCATGCTCTTAAAGCTTTCCTGGAAGTTAAAGTTTTCTGGTTATGAGTTGCTTTAACTTAACAAATGAAATGTTCAGAAGGAAACTTATTCATGAATTAAGTGGAAATAAGTTTTCCAAAAGCAGAGGGACGATTAATGTAGTAAAAACACAAGGTACCCTTGCTTAAGTTAGTATAATCATACTAGAAATAAGCAAAAAATTTGTCCCTATGAGGTGCTTATCTTTTGGAGCAACTTACATGGAAAAGTGGTCAGTAATCCACATTACAAAGTTTTTAAATTAAAATTGGATGTCTCTTAGAAAGAGACACACTAAGTCTGAGGAAATCACTTTGAAGATCTACAGTGGTAAGCAGGAGGGCAAAGTAATTTAGCCTAATGCTCTCTGTTAGCCATTAAAAGAACTGATATGCCTTTTATTAAAAGATGGATGAAAAATATACCTTTCTGATGTTTCCAGCAGGTGCAGTTTTGTGCTTGACAAAGAAGAGAGATGAAAAACAGCTGTTAAGCATGCCGAAGCAATGGAAAATTAAAATGTCAAACTTTGTTTTTCATAAACAGGCACAACATTACAAATTGTGCAGAGTGTTAATGAATTGCTTCTACTTGTATGGTGACTTGAAATGAAGGGGTTGGATGCCTTTTATGGATATATATGTAAGTGCCCCTCTACCTTTTAGAATTATGATTTTGGAACAAAACATATTTCTGTATCTGTATGTAAAATCCACAGCAGAACGGCATATTCCAGATCAATCATAGTGACAAAGTCTTTGGCAGCTGATGTGCTAATTGACTGTGCAGGAATCAGTCCCAGAAGCAGTCAGTGGATATGGCCACAGATGAACGCTCTTAAATTCTCAGTGCTGGTGTGGCTTAATACACATTTAACCCTGCACTGTTTTTTGAAAAACCATCCTGCCTCACTTTCAGTGCGCGTTCTTGTGTCATCCCTACAACAAGTCATCTGCAGACCTTTTGACTTTGAAGCAGTGAATTAGATGAGTGACCCAAGCTGTCTGAAAAAATTGGTGAGGCAGTCTATGAAACAGGAGAGGGTGGATTTTTTTTTTCTGTTTGTGGCATCTAATGCTTACATGGCTTTGCTTTTCGACACTAAGATTATGTCCATGAGGAGTTAAGCAAAGACCTAATGAACGGTTTAAATAAAAATAGACATCTGAGCCTGTGTGCTTTTTTTTATTTTACATTAAATAAGAGAATCAACCTGGTCAGATGGAAGTGGGTTTTTGTCTTGACTTGACTAGTATCTAAAAAGCATGTAAAGATGCAGGGGAAATGTTTGCATGAATACATACCATGATATATTTCAAATGGGTGGTTGGGCTTCACCAGTGTAACTGAGGAGAAAATATAACCAAAACAAGAATTTAAGTTGTGAAAGTTGTGTTTTGATGTGCTTTCAGTAATTTTCCTAGTAAAATGTGTCTTTCATAAGAATTAAAGTAAACTAGCATGCTACTTCCAAGGAATTTATAAATGACATTTCTGCACCAAGTTGTCAAAATCCCAGTAATGAGTACATAAGAAAGAGCTTCTTATGGATATTTATTTTCTAAAACATAATCCCTGCAGGTATACATGAAACACAAATGGATTTTAGCAATAAAAATAGCACCATTCGTATTTGCATTAAGAAGATAGTAGTAAGCTTTTTTCTACTAAGGACTTACTGGGGGATTTCTTTGTTTTTGTCTTACAAAGTGTGAGGAGGAACTAGTTTTTTGTTTGTTTTTTTTTTTTAAATCTTTCTGGGTTCTTTCCATCTAAAACTGAATGAGGGGGGAGGGGATGGAAGAGAGAGAGAAAAATATCTACAATATTCTTGGTTTCTTTATGATATATAACACAACACATTGAGACATTTTTAAGTACGTAGTAATTCTGACACTGTCTCCTCCTGAGAAACTGACAGTTGAAATACTGGTGAAAAACTGACCTCCAAAAAGATGAGAGTAGCAATCAACGGAACAATAAATTCACTGAAATTTTGATAAACATACATAATATCAGCAATTACTGAACAGGTTGGGCAAGAGACTCTTGTAATAAAGATTTAGTACTCCCATGTAAAATTTCTTTAAAAATTCTCAGTAATCACACCTCCTGAATGATAAATGAAAAAATACAGCTATGATGTTTCAGAATTTCTAATTTATGTACTTGAAATATTTATAAACAACTGAATATGATCCTGAATCCTGTAGAGACTGATGATTTCTCTTCTTTTTGTTTTCCCTGTGGTGAACTGTTTTTTAAATGCAGGAGTAGTACTTCAAGCATGTGCCTAACTTACAGACTTGTACATCTACACTGCTTGGAGACTAGCTGTGCTATTTGAAAACTGTTTGAACTTGAGTTTTGCCGAAACGTGGAAAACAGTCATAAACACTGAAACAATCCTTTTCTTACAAAACATTGCTATAATTAGAAAAATATTTTATTACAATATGTTGAGTAAATTTTTATGTATGTGCATTAAAATGTCAGAGGAAAAGGATATCGTGTCTCAGTGGCAGGAAGAGATGAGAAGCTCACGTTAGACAAATAAGAATGCAGTGTCATCATCTGAAGGCCAGCACTTAACATTGACTTTGTCTTGTTAGGCATCTTAAAATGCATTTATTTACATTTTGTTTTACTGTCATTTAGGTTTGGGCTGCTTACTGTGGTTTACAGGCCAATTATGCCAGTGTTCAGTGCAAAAAATACAGAAAATGAAAGACTTTGTTCCAGGTAGTTTATAATTTGGTATAATCCTAGGTCAATTCTGATCACATTCACAACTGAGAGTATGTTTACTAAAACTGTTTGCCATTCTTCCACTTGGGAAACAGCTTTTAGAGTCTGAATTGCATTGCTGAGGCAGAAGGAGCATTAAACAAGGGCCATTTCGGCCATTTCGGCGATGCTACTGAAGGTGAAGGGTTCTGGAGCAGAGGCTCGCGCCGAGGGACCCTTTCTCTGGTGGCAAAAC
>Ga0065711_1034580_pt1 | contig 23540 bp, 14 predicted proteins | sample Hoacrofraction12_FD_59098 | JGI IMG/M metagenome (GOLD analysis project Ga0065711, IMG submission 59098) | Hoatzin crop microbial communities from Cojedes, Venezuela - Epithelial fraction 12 v2 (version 2) | ecosystem: Host-associated > Birds > Digestive system > Esophagus > Crop | place...
GGACGGTGTGGGTTCGATGACCTGGCACGTCAGATCCACAAGAGTATAAAGCTCTAGTGGACACTGGTGCACAGTGTACTTTAATGCCATCAGATTTCAAAGGGTCAGAGTCCATTTGTATTTCTGGAGTGCCAGGGGGGTCCCAAGAGCTGAGTGTATTGGAGGCTGAAGTGAGCCTCACTGGGCAGGACTGGCAGAAGCACCCCATTGTGACTGGCCCTGAGGCTCCGTGCATCCTTGGCATAGACTACCTTAGGAGAGGGTATTTCGAGGACTCAAGGGGGTATCGGTGGGCTTGTGGAATAGCTGCTTTGGAGACAGAAGAAATTAAATAGCTGTCCATTTTGCCTGGTCTCTCGGAGGATCCTTCTGTTGTGGGGTTGCTGAGAGTTGAAGAAGAACAGGTGCCAATCGCGACCACAACGGTGCACCGGCAACAATATCGCACTAACTGAGGCTCCCTTCTCCCCATTCATCAGCTGATCCGCCAGCTGGAGAGTCAAGGAGTGATCAGTAAAACTCGCTTACCCTTTAATAGTCCCATATGGCCAGTGAGAAAATCTACTGGAGAGTGGAGGCTGACAATAGACTACCGTGGCCTGAATGAAGTCACACCACCACTGAGTGCTGTCGTGCCAGACATGCTAGAAATTCAGTATCAATTAGAGGCAAAGGCAGCCAAGTGGTACGCTACAATTGACATCACTAATGCATTCTTCTCCATCCCTTTGGCAGCAGAGTGCAGGCCACAGTTTGCTTTCACCTGGAGGAGCATCCAGTACACCTGGAATCGACTGCCCCAGGGGTGGAAATACAGTCCCACCATTTGCCATGGACTAATCCAGACTGCACTGGAAAAGTGTGAAGCTTCGGAACATGGTAGGGAAGACAGTTTGGGTTAGTCCTGCCTTGGGTAAAAGCAAGCCCATCCGTGGGATTGCTTTTGCTCAAGGACATGGGTGCACCTGGTGGGTAATGCGGAAGGATGGGGAAGTCCAATACGTACCTCATGGTGATTTGATTTTGAGTGAGAATAGTCAATAAATAAAATGTATAAAGTTAATTGTGAAATAACCCTGTCACTCTCTGTTATCACTAGTATAGTTGTTATATGCTATACCAGTAGTATAATAGGATCGGCCAGACTAAGGAAAGATGGACTTTTTGATGAAACCTAGCAGAGCACAGTGATGATGGAACTGGACTTGGTTTTCAAAAACTGGCATCCAGCAACTTCATCAAGATCAACATCTCCTGCAGACTGTGGGCACGGGCCGCACCAGATACATCAGCTGTGAGCTCCGGATGCAGCAAGTGACCGCCCATCACCACACATCCCCTCTCCTGCCACGGAAGACCAGTAAGACAGATGGAGCCTGCAGTCATGGATTAAATGAACTCAACGGATACTTTAGAGTGATGATCCATAGACTAACGGAATGTTATCTGGAGACAGGAGAAGTGGTGGTGATCAACTGGACAACGGGGGACCTGGGCATGACGTAGATGGTATGGAATAAGGGGTGGATAATGTTCTGGGTTTGGCCAGGACAGGGTTAATTTTCACCAGAATCCAGGAAGGGACACAGCTGGGCAGGCTGACTCAACCTGGTCAAACAGAACAGGGCATTCCATACCATGTGCTGTCATGCCGGGTTCCAGTTGGGGGGAGCGGGGTGGCAAGAAGGCACTCGCGCCTCAGGAGCGCGCGTGGTGGCAGTCGGTGAGAGTTGCTCTCTGTGTTCTGCCTTTTTGTTTTGTGTATCCTCCTTATCTGTATCGTTGTTGTTACAGTTCCCTTTGTCTGCTGTTCTGTTAAACTGTCCTTATCCAGACTCGCCAGTTTCTGCCTGTTTCTTTCCATTCTCCTCCGCACCCCAGTGGGCGGAAGGGGTGGCCACGTGATGCTTTTGTTGCCGGCCGCAGCTGAACTATAACAAACACAGCAAACATTTCTTAGATAATAGCTTAACATCTTTTCGTTCAATAGCGTTCCTGTAAGAAGTATGTATTTTTAAAGGACTTACAAAATCAGTAGCATCAGCATGGGGGCTTAAGGCTGCTGAGGGAAAGAGGTAAAGCATATTATGTGAATTAAAAGAAACTCTGGAAGCCATGTCTAATTTACAAAGTAAACAAGAATGTAGAGAGTTTGGTAAACTAGCATTGGGTTTAAAGAGGCAAGACACTGAAGCATTTGTAGATAGATGTACAATTATAATAAAGAAACCTAAATATGGTATTAAACAATATTAATAATGATTCTAATGTTGGAAAAATCTGGTAACCAAGCTCCTATATGTGAATTTTTGGTGATAACAAAATCCATTTTGAAAGTAAAATTTTAAGAAAAAGCAGAAAATACGAATTATATGCCAGAAATTAAAATACCAGTAAGACACAGAACAAAAAGGGAGAGTTCTGGCTAAGTTCCAAGGGTGAGGATAAGAATTCTTTCATCTCTATCACTTAGACCAAGGTGTTTGCTAGGGGCCATCAGGAATATCGAGCAAACTAACGAGCTAGGTAACGCTAGTCAATATAATAAAAGAGAAAAGGAGCCCAAATGAGAGACAACATGGTTACTAAAGAAGAAATGATCCATTTCTTACACATAAATTGGGTGAACATTTTCACTGTATAAAGACGTTTGGAACTATTGGTAAGGATATAATGTCCTCAGTTGGACAGTAAAGGTCGACACTTATGGAAGAAAGACCTGGTTACCAACATAAGTGAATGAACCTGCAGTCTTACCTTTCTCATTCAACCTTAACAGAAGCTGATGACCTTCTTTAAAATTAGCCAAATGTTTTTCGGAAGATTGATTTTGAAATGTCATGGGAAACCTGGAAGATTGCATATGACTGAGTGCTTATGATGCAGAAAGCTTTACAGGAAAAGGTAAAGGCAGCAAACAAAACTGTGAGAGTGAGAGACGCTGGATTGCTAGGACAAAAGTTTGTGGTTTGTCCTCTATTTATGCACTAATGAAAAAACAAAAAAGCTTTAAGAGTTTGCCCAAAAGGATTGACTTCAGTTTACGACACAAAAAAAAATATAATCACAAATTCATCCTAGGAGTTGCTATGAAGATGCGATTTATCCTTTTAAAAATTTGGTGGATTTTGTTCATCATTCATGTACTTGCATTTTTAATTAACTATGTGACATAAATAAGAAAACTGTTATAATTACGAGATGGAAAAAATCTACCATAGAGCCTCTATCTATCTTCCCAGTTCAGAACTGTTTCTGTATTCTTGTGTATGCTGTCCAGTGCAAAAGAAATGATTCGTGTAATGGGGACTTTAACCCTCCCTTTGAAAGAGTGTCCTCTGTTTAATAGCCTGGACATTTCAGGTATTTTTATGATATTTCTACATTCAGTTTCATTTGACAGTCTAGGATAACTTAGTGACACTAGATCTTGCACCAGTCTTGGAAATCCAAAAGTTTTAGAAACCCCACAAATTACCACCCAACAGAGGCAGAAGAAAACAAAGGAAAATATACTTTGTGATCATGTTTCTTCTACAGTCTCAGAGAATTAATGTTGACAGGTTCCTCAGAAACTCTCTTGAGTAGAAGCAGTAGTTACTTGTTTGTCATGTTTTGGCTGCAGCCCTTCGGATCAGGAAATAGCATCTGAGGTTGCAATTTCTATTTTATGCCTTTACAGAAAAGTATGTGGCGTAAGCCAGGAAATAAAATATAATACTGTACGAAGTATAGGATCTAAGGGTGAGAATAAATTTACTTGCACAAGAGTATTAATATTCTGGAACATAGTGAGAGATCTATGCACTTAGAATAAAATCCTGATCTATGGAAAAGCAATAGCATACTTTAAGGTAGGTTAATAAAGCCTTTTTGTCCATAAGATAGCTCTTTTCATCTGTTTTCTTTTTGTTCAGTGGTGCTAGGATTTTCAAACATGAAATCAAGAGGTGGTAAGTGTCTGTGATGCTGTCAGACCTCAATAAAGAAGTGTCAAAATATGTGTGTAACTTTTATTGAAAATGATGAGAAATGTTTTTAAAGTACTTTAATATTTTTGTCAGTTGTCCTGGTGATGGAAATAGTAATAACATTCATTTATATAAGGAGTTAGTTTTTGAACTGTCTGTATTACATATAACTTTTTAATTTAGATTCCTTATTGGGTAATAAGTCATGTTCAGGATAGGTTGGTCATATGTGACATTTATGTTTATGATTCTATATATGTGCATGAGAAACGTACTTTGAACTGGTAGACAGTCCCACTCTGGACTGAATTTTTTCATTATAGATGAATGATTTTTTTTTCTTTCAGTGTTTCACAGTAATATTGCATTTGTTCATTTCATGCCAGGTGCTCATGACAGAAGCAAGCAGTGAGTTCAGATCCAGCTGGGGATATTTCTAAAAGAATTGAACTGTGGCTTTTACCTTCAACCGTGCTGCGATTTCTATTGCAGTGAAATTAAAAATCCCCTATCCAGTTCTACATGTGCTCACCAGTATTCAGTATTCAGTCACACAAGAATTTTAACAGAAAAGAAAAAGGGAAAAAAAAATCCAGATAGGTGCATAAGCCCCTAATCTTCAGTATATTTACAATCTTGTGATGAAGTTGGATGCTAGTAGAAGGGGCCATGGCTGGTTCCGATTAACAGGAAAGCACTATTCCAGAACAGATAGCATGCAATTTTCCTCACATAGCTCTGACAATGAAAACCAGTACAAATTTCCTGTACTCTTGATATTCAACGACTTGGGACCAACTTTAGGGAAAAACTGGCAACGATGTTTAGGTGTTCGGTCGTGCAGACAGGTGGAAAATGCTCAAGTACTATTTCTATATTTCCCAGTTCAAGTGCCATGTGTTCCAGTGCATCACGTCAAGTCATTTTGTATCACATTTTCTAACACAATGTGACTGCTGCTGTGCCTGAAAAATAGAAGTAACTAACAGTTCCTAATCTAATTCATGAAAACATGACCTTCAGAAGATGTACTTTGAGATACGTGCCTTGCAATATTTTCATATACCCTTTCCCTTAATCTCTGTTGCCCTGACTGCAGACTTTTTCTCAGGGGCTTGTCCCTTGTGACAATGTATTTGGTGTCGCTTCTTTTCAGAAACTTCTGTTAATTTCCACAGCATTTGAACCAGGATTTCAGTGTTTTTCCATCTTGCAGTCACCTGAACAGCTTATCTATGAATATTTCAGAAATTTGAAAGTGGACTTCTTTGTTTTATCTTTGGAATTATAAGAGTTTAAATGTGATAAGCTGTGCTCACATAACCATCAAAATACAAATATGTACTCTGCACACAGTTTTCTTTCATGCATACTTATGAGGTGTTATATCTTTAAAGAGCTCAGTGAGTGTAGTAAAGCAATACATAGGCTGTAAAAGCTTTCTAATGATTTGGCTTCAAAGGGAAACTAAATGAAAAGAGTCTTGGATAATATATTTGATTCAACTGTATTACCTTTATCTGCTATCTTCTTAACATTTTCTCTTCTCAAAAAAATATTACAAACTATGTGCTGACACTTTACATAAGGTTATCAATAGGCATGAGTTATTCGTGAAGTGAGATAATAAAGTACACAAATATTTCATTCATCCTTCAGTTTAGTCTTTGATAAAAGGTGATCAGTGCAACCGACTAGTTGCAAGTTATTTGTTCAGGTTTTCACAACTATGAATAATAAAATTCAAAATAATGTGTTTGATTTCCCCTAAATAATGAGCAAGAATTTTGATGTATTTTGGACTTTAGTGTAAGCTTTTTAATCTGAATGTCAGATAGTGTCAAGAAACAGCTTTCTATGGTGGCATCGTGTTCTTTTGACTGTTGCACCAAAACACTACATTGGAGCACAAAAAGGAAATCTGTGATTGCTTTGTTGATCTTCCTATGAAAGAATGATTCTTCTGTGTTTCTAGAATCTGATATTGTATGTTAGTTAGAACTAGGCCTTATGAAACATCACCCTGAAGGTCAAAAATAACTGTTATGACTCTAAACCAAGTGTTTGCAGGGAGGAATTAAGGTTTGCAAACACACAGCTCTGTCTCCTGAAAATCTCTTGGGGATGCTCAACTGCTGACTCCTTATCTTAACACGTAACATAATAACCAATTACTGTCAATGTTACCAGACCCATCAGGCTCATATTGCAATAACCTTATGCACTGGTTCAAGAAAAATGCAATCAATCCACTGCTAAATTAATTACTAATTTTAAAGTTATCATTAAATAATATGATTGCAAAATTGGCATAAATCATGTGGTTAAGTATCAAATTAGGTATCAAGAAAGGCAAAGGAGTGGCAAGTACAATTCAAAGGATTTCATTATATTCATTTGCTCAGAGCACTGAGAGGTCATAATTTTAACCTTGTATGGGTCCAAACCGTATGAAAATTATTCATGTCACCAAAGGCCAGCAATAATTCTTTTAAATCTGTGGCATATTAATGACCAACAATGAATGAGCCCCTTAAGTCTCTCATTTATTGTCTTAAATATGAAAATGTTTTAGAGATTAGAGGGGAAATTTTTTGAATTAATTAACTGAACTGACTCTCAAGGGAACTGGTACAAGATTTTCAGACAAAGGCTGAGAATTTACAATAATGACATTTCTTTCATGGTTAGAAAATATAGTACCAGAGGGACTTTGAGGCACTCTTAACATTTTAGCTGATGTCTGTTGAGGGCTTGAGATTCCTCTGAAAGCATTTATTTTATTCATCGGAGAGTATTCTCAATTATGGCATGAAAGGCATTACATTAAAATAGCCATGAGGCCCACAAATTTCACCATTTAAATGGGATCGGATAACTGACACAATGAAAATTCAGAATGTAAATGGAGACTATTACAGTAATAGGATCATTTATAAAAAAATGCTTTTTTTAAGAAAGGTAATGTGCAAAAGATAAAAAGGAGTTCTGTGTTGAACAAGGCTAGCAACCAAACTGTGTTGAACAAGGCTAACTTAATCACTTTTTTTCCTTATCTATTAGGAGAACCCCTTGGTGCATACAGGCAACCCTGCAACCTTATACTTTACAGCGGACCAAGTGCTGGATAGGATGCTTTGGATTAGTTTGAGGTTCTGGCTCATGTTGTTGCTACTTTAGAAGTTATAGTCATAGTATGGTTTCTTCCTTGGTTTCAAAGTCATAGCCCCTTTACTCTGCTCTCATGAGATCCCACCTGGAGTACTGTGTCCAGCTCTGGAGCCCCCAACAAAACAAGGACATGGATGTGTTGGAGTGCGTCCAGAGAAGGGCCACGAAGATGATCATAGGGCTGGAGTACCTCTCCTACAAGGACAGGCTAGGAGAGTTGGGGCTGTTCAGCCTGGAGAAGAGAAGGCTCGAGGTGATCTTATAGCTGCCTTCCAGTACCTGACGGGGGCCTACAGGAAGGACGGAGAGGGACTTTTCACAAGGGTGTGTAGTGATAGGACAAGGGGGAACGGCTGTAAACTAAAAGAGGGCAGATTTGCATTAGATATTAGGAAGAAATTCTTCACCATGAGGGTGGTGAAACACTGGAACAGGTTGCCCTGGGGAGTTGTGGCTGCCCCCTCCCTGAAAGTGTTCAAGCCCAGGTTGGATGGAGCTCTGAGCAACCTGGTCAAGTGGAAGATGTCCCTGCTCATGGCAGGGGGGGTGGAATGAGATGATCTTTAATGTCCCTTCCAACCCCTACCATTCTATGATTCTATGATTCTACGATTCTATGATAATGCGCATATATATGTCAGAGGTTTTACCCATAAATTAGTTAGGAGAAAAAGATAACAAAGCTAAGGCAGACAGTGCCTATGTTGATTTCAGTTTCTATTATGACCAAGTTTAAGTTAGAATATCAAGCAAGTGATTTGCAGGGATTTATAATTTTTATTATTACTCAACAGAAGGGATCAGCTATACTACATAATAAAGAAGGTAATTATTCTCATGTCTGCTCCCTTTTTTTTGGTAATTACTCAACTGTTTATTTAATCATCAAAAAGAAAGGGTATAATTTAAAGGCTATACTGAAGATCAGTGAAGACTTTCCTGTTCTGATGATTTCTATCTGATTTCCAAGTCTAAAGATTTTCAGTTAAAAAAACTCTTCTTTTCAGTGGGAGAGTCCAACTCTCAGAAAACTGCCTTTCAAAAATGTATTTAACAAGATTTATACCTGAAAATGTGCAGCTACTATAGGGTTGTTTGGTTTGGTGATTTTTTTGGTGGTTTTAATTCCTGTTTTTGTTTGTTGGTTGTTTTTTTTAATTAACTTCTTGACTTGGAATAAACTTAATAATACAGAGTATTCACTTCAGTTTTATTTTTATAAGTTATATTTTCCTGACACTCAAGCTTGTCAGTACAAGATTTTCCGAAACTTAGCAATGAACTGAGAGCTCTAAACCACTTTTCCGTTCTTTTTTTTTGGCATATCCTGAGGGTGATCAAGCTGTCTAAAGGATGTCTGTAAAGGAATTCATGGAGGCTACATAGCAGAGAATAATCATCCTCATTCCACTGAGGGTAGGTGCTAATAGCAACAGAAGATTTAGACTATGAGATAATCAGAAGGAAGAGGATAAAGGTCCCTCTTCAGACCTAAAATATGTTTAACGATGTCCATCTTGCTCAGCATGAGGTAGGAAGAAAAGTATAGCTTTCTTAACTGTGAAAACATAATTTCCTTTGGTAATTTAAATACACAATATTCAGGAGAAGTATCCTGCTTCCTCCCTCCCTCCTCTTACAGCCCTGTTCAGTGAAGTGGGCCACCTGGCTTATCTTGCACCCTGAATTAGATACCTATACCTCACTTCTAGTTAACAGGAACAACTGTGCATTGAAATAGTCTTTCATACTTGCCACTCTGGGGGTCTGGTTCTATTTAAAATGGACAGCACAAAAGGAAGAGAGGACTCACAAGTATCTCAGAGAAGTAGGAAGCTAATTAACAGGTTCTGTAGGTTGCACCTGCATCCTTGAGGGACCAGAGCTTAGAAACATACTCCTTTTTTTCCAAGTAAAGCCAAGCACAATGTCGTCTTCAGCTTAAAAAGGCTCTTCAGTCCTCAGTCACCAGGTAGACTGGTCTATTGGGTTGCAGGGGAATTTTGCAGGGTCATAGCAACCTTTCTTAAAACTTGAACACTTAGTCAGGGGGAGTCTGAGATTATTTTTTCTTTGTTGTTGAGAATCATCATCCACTTCTACTAATTGGTATGGACTATCGCACATAGAGTTCGCTGTCCTTAAGAAGGTAAAAAAATATATAAAATATTCCAGAATGGCAAAGTATTTCCCCATTGGAAAGAAATGCATTGCATACAGGTTTCCACAATGCAGAGAAACACTCCACATTGCCTTAAAATTTTTCCACGTACTTCCACACGCTCTGCTCTTCAAACTACATGACATTGATCACATTGCTAAACTATTAATATACTCGGTGATTTTTAAGAATATGTAAACATTTCTACCAAGTGCATTAAGTGAAGATTTCTCTGACAAGTATGCCTACTTCCTTTCCAAGTTTTACTTGTGAAGAAAATAGTATATAATTTCTGTTAGCAAAAACATTTTTGTTAAAAGGAAAAATACTGTATAGAAATTCATTGTTATTCATGGCTTTTGGATCTTTAGCTTTGGATGCACTTCTTACTATGTTTTATTAATTTTAATGAAGCTTACTTCAGGTTTTCAATTGCTAGTGTTCCCAGGGGTCATCTAAATTTAACTAATTCCTTATTCCTCTTCAGTGAAGAGCAAAACTTTCATGGTCTGTCTAGATGTACCTACCTAAGTGTACCTAGACTTAGGCTACTCTCAGATATCCAACTTAATCCTAAATACTTAAAAGTAGAAGTATAAAATGAACATTTTGCAACTAAAAAAAAAAAACTTCACTGGTGTTCCAACTTCTTTAGGATCAAATGCTTTCTAACTATCTGTTTATTTGATGAAGCTAGTAACTTTTGTAACTACCTAGAACAGTGGAAAAGACACTTTCTTAGCTGTTATTCCCACAGACTCCTGCCAGTGTTGTTGGGCTACCTGTTCCAGCATCCCACCACCTTCATCTCAAAGAATTTCTTCCTTATGTCCAATCTCCGTCTACTCTCTTTCAGCTTAAAACCATTGCCCCTTGTACTGCCACTACAGTCCTCGGTAAAAAGTCTATGTCTAACTTATAAGCCCCCTTTATATGTTGCAAGGATGCAATAAGATCTCACTGGAACCTTCTCTTCTCGAGGCTGAACAACTCCAGTTCTCTCTTTCTTCGTATTTCAGATGGGCCAGAAAACTGAAATATTAATTATTCTAATAGTAGTCTATAAAATTTAGCATTGTTTGCATAGTCAAAGCCATTGGCTGTGAATAATTATGAATATGATGGCAGTATCCACTCATGTAGTAAATGGTAAGGGATACTGCTGATCATGCGGGCACAGTGCTTTGCCGTAATGAGTTTAAGTAGGGAATATGTTTTGATGAGATGATTGAATTTATTTGTAAGATACAAATTAATAAAGCAAAACACTTTGTTGTAAGAGAGAGAGAATACAAAATTAAACAGAGAAAGTTATCACCTGTAACAATTAACCTTTTCATAGCAAACAGTAGAGATAACCAGTAAAGTAGTTAAAGAAATATTTAATATAACATAATTGTTACACTAATTAATGTGTCTATATGAATGTTAAACATATATATACAAGTTAATAATTGAATTATTCTCTTACCTCAATCTTTAAGAAAAATTGCTGACATATATCCATAGCAATGAGACATATACATTGTTAGTGACAGAGTATATAATCCTTTAATAAAATACAGTGCAAGGAGCTCTTTCTGCTCCAATAAAATTAATATTGTCATCAGGATTGAGTTGGTCTCATTTTTCAGTCTCATTGTCCTCGCAGCTTTGAATATACTATGAAGAAAGTCTTGAAATTCCATATGATACCACTCAGGTATTACTCCTGAACTTTGTCATTCCTTTGATTTCAAAATAACTTTTCCCACACTGGGCAAAAACATATTGATACGAGATTCAGGTCTGATAAATAAATTATTATGACTGTTTTTGTAAATTTCTCTGCAAGATTTTTCAGACTTCTTTGGTTTTATGTATGTTTTTTATCTCTTTTTATTTTGTTTTGTTTTGTCCCTGTGTTTTACTATTTGCTATGACTATGAGATTTTTACTGTTTTTTTAAGGACAAAAATATTGATTATTTCACTTCAGCCACAGCGAATGCTTGAAATGTTAACCATACTACATTGAAACCAAAGTAAAGTCAACTTATAACAGACTACAGAAAGAAATACCCTCAGCTGAATATATATCAAACTTCTTGGTTTTCATTAATAAGAAGTTGTATTTTCAAAAGCTGATATGACAGAATTTGTGATTGGGAAGATCTCATTGCTACAAAACATTTACAGATTTTTAAGAGCAGGTTAAGAATGAGCATCTGTAAGTATAACACGCCAAGGAGTGTGATAACTTTCCTGAAATATATTATTCTGAAATAAAAACATCTGCCCTACTCCGGCTCCCTAAAGGGTGAAATACTGTTCTCATATTACACCAGCATGAAACTGGAATGTCTCAGTTAAATATGGCAGGGTTTGCTTTTGTACACACAAGGTAGGCCATATCACATTTTCCTACAGACTTCTGTAGGCTTGTTGATAAAATGTGGAAAAGCGGTATTCAAATTCTCCTTTTTATCTGTCTCCAAGACTCTTGTAACTGCTGTATCACAGTAACACAGTTTAGACTGAGAATATATTTTGACTGTTGGTAGGGTTGATTGAATCCATTTAAATTTCCAAGATACCGCTGTAATGCCCAGAAGCGTGTTATTAAGCCAATGAGTCATGTTTTGATCTAGTTACATTCATCCATTTTTTTCATATGTGACACTGAGCATGTCTTCCCTCCACTCTATTCTGACACTGACAAAATAATAAATAATTTTAAGAATTCTATGACTCTGAGGACTTACCACATAAAACAAATGACACACACCTTGCACAGGAAAGCTAAGAGCTAAGAATATATGTAACAGAGACAGAAATAAAAGAAATATGTTTTTTTGACTATACATTTCCCACCTGGCCACAGGAAGGTTTAAGTTTCTTGTTATCTACACTATCCACACCAAGTTTCACAAGACAGGGATTCATAACTAGAAGTTAGATCTATGAAGTCTGTCCTCCAAACACCTGTGCAGCAGTTAGCTTGATCGCAACCTAGTAAAATGCATACAACAAGAAGTAATTTAAAGTTCAGCTGATCATATGCCTCAGACACGCCTTCTTGTCTTTCCAATATTAGCTTTCTAGTATTAATTTCCCATGTATTAGTCAAGACTTTAATAACCATACATCAGATTCTGTCTGATCTTTAGAGTTTTTCTTTTGTCTGACTGAGAGTTATCCCCATGAACATAAACAACAAAAGCATTACATGTTTCCTGAGTTTCAAAATTTGAACAGTTCTGCAAAATGCAGATGTCATCATTTGAACAGCACCATTACATTAACCTGATTAATTTTCAGAATGGAAAAGTTATTACTTTCAGCATTTAGAGTATTTAAATAGATCTTGCCAGTGGCAATCATGTTTTGTTTTATTTTATATTTCCATAGTTTTTTGGGTTTATAGTTCTTGTGTTTTTATTTTTTGTTTCAGCAGTTTCCTTTCTGAAAGTGGAGGAATTTGATGGAAAGGGAAGAAATGAATCCCAGGATCCGTTTTTCCTTCTGCTTGCCTATGAAAGTAGAAACTTAAGAAGTGATCTTAATAACAAGAATGAAGAGTTCATTTTCTGTTTTTTCCACCTAACCAGTGTACACAAAATCTTTCAGTGCTATGTACAAAACCACTTTCAAATTATGTAGGTCTTCCCCGTTTCCTTTCTTGAAAATAAGACAAAGCAGTGATTACAGAATCTTTGGTACCAATTACTTTAAATACAGACTTAACCCATCTATTGAGATCCAGTTCTGTCATAAAAGTGTAAATGTATGAAAGTCTGAACTGAATTTAAATTTTCTACAATATGATCTTCACACTTTACTTTTACAGAATGAATTAATCCATTTAAAAAGCATTCATCTCTGAATGATTTATTTTGGACACAGAATTTTTTTTTTTACAAAATGAAACAAAAAATAAGCTTGATGATCAGAATAACAACAGTCATTCTGTCAGCAAGTTTGCATATGTGTTCATATACATAAATATGCACATATATGTAATCAGTGTAATTGCAATTTCATAAATATTTCTTGGTTGTCTGCAAAGCTTCAGTTACAAGAATGTTTTTTCCATAGCCCATGTAATTATTTTGTACATATGTAGTATAAGAAAGGTCTATGCAAAGGATACATTATGTAAATATGAGCTCTTTTCTAACATGATTCAGCTGCATTAAACTTCAAATGCTCTGAATTTTCTCAGTGAAGTCAATAAGGTTGTACACAGAGTTACAAGTATTCATGGATGTGTAGGTAAAGATGTACAACAATTAAAAAAGAGAATAAAAATATAAATCTGAGAGTTCACGGAAATAATTATTTTAGTCAGGTATTATAAGAAAGTATCATAATTTCCTGATTACAAGACACCAGAACACCTGCTGTCAATCTGTGTTTAGACTTTCATTAAAACAAAATAACTTTAAAAATAGTGCTATTACAGAAGCGACAAAGGGCTGTACAAACTCCCAGTCACTGAGTTAGCGCTTTATCTTCATACTTTTTCCAGCTTCTATATCCTTCGTTATATGCAAACTCTGTTTCCAACCAGAGGAGGCTGTTTTGGAAAAAAGTTAGATAGCTTTATGTTGGAGTTTCTTCCGTGTGGTACATTACCCATTGCAGGAACTGAAGACAAGAAGGCTCTGGAGCCACATCTGTGCAAGACTGGCATATCCGCACGTACCCTAGGCACTTTTTTCCTCTGTGTTTGGGTTTCTAGAAATATGAAATTCCCCCTGCTGTGGTAGGTGTACAGAAAGCTATCTGTACTACCTAGTTTCTTGTTGTTATTAGATAACTTTTCCGCACCCATAGACCTACATGAAACTGTAGCTCTCTCCGATATCCAGAGGAGTGGATTTAATGGTAAATGACCTTTTTCCACCAACAGCTTGAGGATATCTTCTTGCTTTATTAGGAAATACATCAACAGGTATTTTTTGCGTCAGCTCCCTGCTCAGACTAGAGCTAAGTGAACATGACTTCAATCTGAGATTTTTATCAGTATAATAATATTGTGAACACAATGGCATACCATTGAAAAGTACCAAATAATTCTGTTGATGGTGGACAGAGAAAAAATAACAGATAATAATAAAAAAAAAGAAATGAATTTGCAGAATTCCTCTTCAAAATATTACCTGCAGACTTGAGAGGTAAAAAATAAGTCATGTTGTCAACACGCTAACTAGACATGTACCTGAACACACAAGACAAAGTATTATTCAGATTTTTTCATAGCCACTTTCAGTGTAGAACCACATTTTTGTCCAAATGTGGATCCAATAGAAATGTGAAAATACTGTGTCTTGGTCTAGGAGGTGTTGACTGTTTGTTCTGGACTTACCGATCATAAAACATTAAATAAATTAGCTTGACAGTAATGCATGCAGGGATCTCCTGTATTTATGTAGTAAGCCAATAAAGTACTTTATTTGATCAGAGCCGATGGAGTTTAGCATATTCCAGAATTCATATATTAAAGTTTTGGATGTAAGCCAGTATATTGAGAAACTACTCAACACTGCAGATACTGTTTTGCTAGCAACAAGTTAATTTGCATACAGCATATGGTCTTTAAAGACACATGATTAAAAGTGATGGAAATACTTTTTCTCCATTCAATATAAAGGTTTTTTATGCCATTAAAGGAAGAGCATGTTAAAGATCATCATTTTGATGTGCCTTCCCTGTAGATTTTCAAAGCTATTGTTTCCTTCAATACTAATTTCTTCTGCTTTGCAAATTGTAGCAAAAATTGCACAGATCCATTTTGGGAATGACTGGTCTGTTTTTCAATCCTGCACCTTTCCAATAGACAGGAACAATGCTTGTTTTTTTCTAGGCTAATCCGGTTACATCTAAGCAAATTTACTGAAGATACAGGGTCAAGTTGTTTGAAATGCTTTCTAGTGCTGCTTTCAGGAAACCTGAATATCAGTTTTAGTGCCTGTTACAGCAGTGCAGCTAAAATGATCCTTGCTGGAATGCAGCTTTGAATGTCACCCAAAAGCTGAAAACTGCTCTTAGGGTTTTACTTTCAGTTAATTTTTCATTTAAAGTGCAGCACTCTCACAAGTCTACATTTCCTAGCAGCTGCGTTGGTTGGAAGTGAAAATAAGAAATCCAGACATCACCAATATGTGAACATGGAATCTAATGGAAACCAAATCATCCCACAGAATCCATGTGGTGCTTATTTATAGAGTTGGCCATGAGTTTATTGACACTTAGGAAAAAAAGGACATTTTTACTGCCCTCAAATGGAAACTGAATAAGTATTTGCCAGTCCACCCACATATGTCTAGTCGCAACTGTATTTTAAACATGCTAGATAAGGGACTCATAATTTATAACAACACTTTACCCCTCCTAAAACAATCCCTTCAGTTCTTGGAAGAAAGCAAGCTCAGTGTTTGCTTTCTCACTTGCCTGATTTGGGCTTGGCAAGTGAGTATGAAAATCTGCCAAGTGTAACTGGCTTGCCAGGCTCTTGGGGCACTCCCTACTTACCAAGCTGATGCTGGCATTTACTGTACAAATCAATAAACAGCTGACCAGCTGACAAGTAGTCAAAAAAGACCACGGTCCTACTATTTGGTAAGAAATAACTCGCAACCAATTAAATCTGGACTATTTTATTCTTTTTCAATTCTGAGTGGGTCTCAAGTTTTTTAAATCAATGGAAAACATATAAGATGATTACTACACATGGATGGTGAAATCCTGATTCCACCCATGTGATAGGATCTCTATCACTGACTTCTGTGGGTTCAGAATTTCCCGCATAATATGCATGGGGCTTTCTATTTCATACAAAAAATTCTTTTGTCTTCATGACTGACTAGTTTGATAAGCCTGTGAGGAATCTGAAGAATTCTAAACTTTGGAATTGGATTACTATTGAAGAAAACATAAAAATCTGGATTTGAGCTGTAGTGTAAGGAATGGTATACTAGAATGATGAAGGTGAAGCATATAGTCCTTTGTACTGAAATGCCTGGCATCAACAAATGTGCTAGCTGAAAGCTCATCTGGAGGATAGTGTTAAGTGATGTAAGGGTGTGGCCAACTTCTTCAGCTGCTCCAACCCAGAACACTCCTGCCTGGCTGCTGGAGCCCAGCCCACTGCTCTGGGGACCCAGGGCCTCTGACCATTCCTATTTGCAGGCCCAACCAGCGACAAACATGAGCATGTATTGCAGAGGCACATACATGGTGACAGATATGCTTGCAACTTTGCGAAAAGATAAAGGAAACAGCATTTTTTACTGTAGATGTAGGAAAGAAAGCATGGAAATGTTTTGGTACTTGTCCTGCATCCTTCAGATCCATAGGACATTGATCAAGACCTTCAGTAACTGTCAGGGCATAAGGGATTTAGCCTGACCTGTTCCAGCAACAAAACTCAGATCTTCAATAAGGTAGTCTGGTGTCCTATCTACGTCATGAATCCCTCCTCTCACAAGACTGTCTTGATTACACATTTGCAACTGAAATTCTTTCAACACCGTAGTCCTCACTTTTATTTTCCATCTTACAAAATATTGCTGTTATACTTGCTCTCTGTCAGACACTAATCTGGTTGTTGCCACTGAGTTACAACTGTATGTCCCACTGTGATCTCCAAAACCAGTTTTGGTTAGGAACAGTATTGTTTTTCACATTATCTTTTTTGGCTGATGCTAGACTTTTGTACTGTTTGGTATATAAAACTTGAATTACCTTTTCTTCCTGAGAAATCAGAGTTTTGTTGATACCACCTTAATAGCTGATGAACCCTTTTATTTCAGCCTTTTTGCTTCCAAACTTATATTTCTGGGGAAGACAGACATGAAAGATTGCCTATAGAACAGCTACAGAATATAGGGGCTTCTGTCTAAGAAACAATAGTTTCAGTAGGAATTTCTTTACCTGGCATTTAGATCCGCATAAACCTACTCCCGTGTTATTGGTATATGTCAATATCTCTTGACCTGTTTAGTGCTCTATACCCTTGAAAATGTTTCTACATTTGAGACCATAGAATCATAGAATAATTTGGGTTGGAAGGGACATTTGACAGTCATCTAGTTCAACCCACCTGCAGTGACCAGGGACATCTTCAGCTAGGTCAGGTTGCTCAGAGCCCCGTCCAACCTTACCTTGAAGGTTTCCAGGAATGGGGCATCGGCCACCTCTCTGGGCAACCTGTTCCAGTGTTTCACTGCCCTCAGGGTAAAAAATTTCTTCCTTATATTGCCTAAATCTATCCTCTTTTAATTTAAAAACATTATCCCTTGTCTTATCACAACAGACCCTGCTCAGATGTTTGACCCCATCTTTCCTATGTGCCCCCTTTAAGTACTGAAAGGCCACAGTGAGGTGTCCCCAGAGCCTTGTCTTCTCCAGGCTGAACAACACCAAGTCTCTCAGCCTGTCCTCATAGGAGAGGTGTTCCAGCCCTCGGATCATTTTTGTTGCTCTCCTCTGGATCTGCTTCAACAGCTCCATAACTTTCCTGTGCTGAGGGCTGCAGAACTGGACAAAGGACTCCACCTTGGTGGGGTCTTAGCAGAGTGGAGTGGAGAGGCAGATTCCCCTCCCTCGCCCTGCTGGCCATGCTTCTTTTGATTCAGTGCAGGATACAATTGGCCTTCTGATCTGCGAGTGTACATTGCTGGCTCATGTCCAGCTTTTCATCCACCAGTACCCCCAAGTCCTTCTCAGCAGGGCTACTCTCAATCCCTTCATCCCCCAGCCTGTACTGATACCGGGGGTTGCCCTGATGCAGGTGCAGGACTGTTGCTGAACCTCATGAGATTCACACAGGACCACTTCTCAAGCTGGTCCAGGTCCCTCTGGATGGCATCCCTTCGCTCCAGTGTGTCAAATGCACCACTCAGCTTGGTGTCATCTGCACACTTGCTGAGGGTGCACTTGATCCCACTGTCTGTGTCATTGCTGAAGATATTAAACAGTACTCATCCCACTATGGATCTCTGAGGGACACCACTTGTCACCGATCTCCATCTGGACATTGAGCTGTTGACCATTAGCCTCTGGATGCAACTATCCAATCAATTCCTCATCCACCAAACAGTCCACCCGTCAAAGCCATTTGTCTCCAATTTAGAGAGGAGGATGTTGTGGGTGACTGTGTCAAAGGCCTTACAGAAATAGAGATAGACAATATACGTATCTCTTTCCTTGTCAACTGATGTAGTCACTCCATCACATAAGGCCAGGCAGGTGGCATTTGAGGCAGGACTTGCCCTTGGTCAAGCCAAGATGGCTGTCTCAAATCACCTCCCTGTCCTCCACGTCCATTAGCAGAGCTTCTAGGAGGATCTGTTCCATGGTCTTCCCAGGCACAGAGGAGAGGCTTACAGATTGGTAGTTCCAAGAGTGCTCCTTTCTACCCCTTTTAAAGAGGGGTGCAAAGTTTCCCTTTTTACAGTCACCAGGGACTTCACCTGACTGCCATGACTTTTCAAATGTGATAGAGAGTGGTTTGGCAACTACATCAGCCAGTTCCCTCAGGACTGTGGGCTGCATCTCATCAGGTCCCACAGACTTATGTACATTCAGGTTCTTCAGGTGGTCCTGAACCTGATATTCTCTTACAGCAGGAAGGACTTTGCCCCAGTCCCCATCTTGTCATCCATAATATGTGGTCCATATCTGTGGAACTGCTCAATCCTGGGCTGTGTTCTGTCCTGTCCTGTTGTGTATCTTCTTTTGGACCCTAATTATCTTTTTGTGCTCTGTATTAAAATTAAAATTCACTCCAGAATCCTCTTGTCTGTAACTAAATAACATTAGGGTGTTTTCTCAATAGTGGCTGAATGTCAAGGATTCACAACCAGTGTGTTACTCTCGTGCAGTGGAGTCTCATGTTTCAGAATTATACCTTCAATTCAGAGTTAGAGAGCTTCTCTGCTGTAGCAAGCTAGATGATTCAGGATGTGTGATGGAAAATTATAGCCATTCATCTGATAAGACTAGGAGTCATCTTTTATTATAATACCTTCAGTTGCTGGATGATTGTAAAGTACAGCAGACAGAAATACTCCCATTGTACTCCTAAGGGATTTCTTGCTTCACAGGAAAGAAAAACAGTGGTACTGAAGTTTTCATCTTTTTTTCCTTTCCTCCCCCTCCCCTTTTTTTCTGAATTTTTTCCTTTTTTTCCCTTTTTCTTTTAAACCACAATATTTCAGGATACTTTAAATACAGGAATAAATCAATCATATTCTGGATTATAGTGTATGGTTGTTCAGCACCTGTTTTAACTTCTGAAGAATTTGACTGTTACGATGAATATAGACTTCTGAATGTCTGTGAAGATTGGAAGCTGTGTTCTCTCTATTGACTGCTTTGGACAGAGATCGAAGAGATGTTTAATGTGGCTGTTTCCTAGTGGGAGGGTGAAAAGAAAAGAAAACTGTGTTTTGACAGAACTGCTTAGTTCACTGCAGGACAATGAAAGAGGTTTGATAGCAGTTGCAATAAACACAATGTGAGATGGTTGCTATTATCTTTGTTAACTCTTCCATGTTTAAGGTATTTCTTTGGGTTCTTTGTTGGGAAGATAACTCAGATAACTGGGAAAGCAGACTTCCATGAATGGAGTCCAAGCAGCTGCTACTTTTAGCTTTTGTCTGTTGCTTAGCCATCTCTTTAAAGATCCTGCTACAGCACTAGAGGGGCTTTGAAAAAGTGTTTTAAGAAACTAGAATACAGTTCAGGTAGAATCTTGTGTAGAAATCTGAGGAATTATGCCTTGCACTCATTAAGCATAGAAAGTAGGAATAGAAAGAACATTTAAAAAGCAATAGCTATTAGGGAACTAAAGGAAAAAATTGAGAAATAGGGACAGCATACTAAAACAAGATATAAAGTGAAAATTTAAAGAGCAATGGCACCAAAGACAAGAGTTAATTAAAAAAACAGCAAAAGGGATAAATAACGCACAGAAAGAACATTTAAAAAACAATAGGCAACAGGTCTTGCTAAAGCATTGGAGGATTTTTGAAAAGGAGTTTTAAGCAACTAGAACACTGTTCAGGTAGAATCTTGTGTAGAAATTTAAGGAATTATGCCTTGCACAGAGCAAGACCTTAAGTACTTACGCAGGTGTGAAAGTAGAATTCACAGAACTTAAGTCCGTAAAGCAGGAGCTATGGACTTGCACCAGTTAAAGTACCTATGTGAGGACTGCACCTAGATCCTTAAATTGCTGCTTGCAATAATTGCCAACTTCTTCTTTAGTGGCATAATCTTCTTGACATAGCGCACATATCCACAGTACAAGAATGTAGGGATTAATACCTTGTTTTCTACCTGAGATGATTTAATGCACTTTTTTTACCAGTATATGCTAACCTTAAGGCTTGCGGGAGTCTTAGATGATTTTGTTCTACATTCCATGAAATAAGTAACTGAATGAGAGAGGAAGGGAGACAAGTGTATATGAATGTAGCATTCAATGGACATGGTCCTTTTTTTGGCAGAAGATGCTATCTGGATTTAGTTTTATGCCCATTATACACTTCACAGTGGAATGTGTAGTGATGTAGGAATGGCCATCTCCTCTGCTCAGAGAGTTTTACAACCTGGTAATGAAGGCACTCTTCAAAGAGAGCAGAACCGTGGTGCTGAATCCCTGAAAGATAAAGATTTTAATGAAAGGAAAAAGAAAAAATGAATTTTTCGTTCAAATGGCAAAATGGTTAAAGCAGATAAAGAAAATTGTTAGGAATGTCTTTGCAAGAGCTAGGAGAATATTATCTTGAACAACTGCACAGAGATGAAAAATATCTTCTGATTTACTTCTTCTATATGCCTATGACAGAAGTCAGTGAATGAGTTACATTATGTATGTCTCTTTCAAATTCTGACAAGGAATGGATAGAGTCTTTTCAAAGTTTTGGAGCTTTTTTCAGTTTTGTTTTGTTTTGTTATTATTTTTCCAGATAGAGCTGTATTACATCAAAGCTAGCTTAGCACATTCATTAGGTAAATGCACCACAGAGCTGTTGTGATTATCTTCAAACTGAGCATGTAGCTTAAGGAAATCAGACTTAAGCTGTGCATATGAGAAATCCGAATATCTTGATGCAGAAAAACTGTTAAGGTACTGCACACGTGACACCAGAGACTTCAATAGTCATGTAATTATGATGAATGTATCAGCTCTTTGAAAAAATTAAAGTCTGAGCTTTTACATTCCAATGTCCACACTTTACCCATTACATGAGATACTGTAACTTTTATCTAGTAAAAATCCACTCTTCGCTACCATTAGGGTTATTTTACTTAAAGTGCAAAGACTGTGTAAGAAAGATCTGTTTGCATATATGAAAAGAGACTTGCTTTTCCTTTTTCTCGCTCTCCCTTTTTTTTTCTCCCCCCTCCCCAGTGGAACTGTGTAAAGGCAGAATGTTCTTACTTCCATTTTCCATATGTAGCATTTTTCATCCCAGGTTTCATTCATGGCTTTCATCAAGAACTGCTCTTTGCTAATGTCACATAAAATACTTTAAGAAAGAACCAGAACAACAAAAAACTTCCCAAAAGCTTCTGGATGGGATTTGAAAAATAAACTAAACTGAAAAGTTCTCCTAGACATGTATTAAACCTGTTTGTGTTGCTTGGTACTTATTAACTGTGCATCCCTCTTGTTCAGGTGAAATGAAAACTTCCGATTTTTATTTGCAGCTCTGAAATAAAGCCACTCAATATATGTTTAAAGATATTTTTCTCTCAAATTGCATTTGGATGTTTATGTTGAGACAGCATATCTTTTCTGTAAAGCATGACAATTGTGAAACAATGAAAAAAATGATCAAAGCACTACTTCGATATTTGCAAGGTGAAATGAATTTTTTAGAAACTATATCATATAGCTAATGTACATATATCCCTTTTTTTTTGTTAATGAGTCGGTAGGAAGGTATTTATCTTCAGCTTTAGTAAAGGTATTGTTTTATCCACAAAATTTTATTTGTAGATAAATAGGCACCACACCTTATATATGTATTAAAACAAAGACAACAATTTATTGCAGATATAATGGAAATCTTAAGAATCTAACTGTTTTTAGTCCAGATTGAATTGTTACAGAATAAACAAACACTAATAATATACTTAAAATTGTTGTACAAACATTTAGTTTTTGCCTCTTTTCCTGATGACTTCACCCTTCCTCTTGTCCTCTGGACTGTAAGGTTGGAGGTTTAATTCTGGTTGTGGGATTTTACAGTGAGTCATTAGCATCTGGAGTCTTTCTGCAGGAGGAATATGATATTCTGGTTCATGATTACTCCATCCTCTCTCTAGGATTCACTTGGAGTCATTTTTATACTTTTGCCCACACACTTTCGTACCTTGCTCTTTCTTTAGCCTGCAACTCCAGGTTGCATCCAGATTTACCATGTATAGTGACTTTTAGTATGTTTACATTACTTCTGTCTTCTCCTTGTAACTCCTAAATGCAGTTTTGTGCAGCTCCAGGTCTGCACCTCTTTAACTGACCAAGCCTGAGCTGTTTATAACTGCGTGGACTCCAGTGCCAGCCTGTGCCCACCTTTCATGATCCCACGTCTATGCTCCTTTGTGCTGCACCCTGAGTCTCCCCTTCTTGAGGCTCCTGGTATCCAGGTCTGTATTTCTCTACACTGCAACATCAAGCGAGATTCATATGTATCTCGTTACATATGGAATAACTGCTTGTTGTTGCTATCTGTATAAAACTATGATTGTACCATACAAAGATAAATGAAAGTGAAACAAATCAGCCACAGACACCTGCTCATTTAGATAAACTATGGTCACAGGTAAAGCAAGTGAAACAAAGTTGCAGGCAGGTCAGGAAAAGTTTCGACCTAGAAAGCCTGACAAATCACAGTCCTGGAGCCTTGCAAACTCAGTACAAAACTTGTGGCTGGTTATTAGCTATGATGGGAATACAGCCTTTATCACAGGCTATATTGTTACAAAATGAGTGGTATCTGCTTTTGGTGTACAAATCAGCAACTGTCTTACCATGTACATAGATCATTTAGAGTACAATGTTATTAAAATAACCACTTGTAATTGTCGCGTTAAAGGGGGGGGTAAGGGGAGTCTGATATTCAACTTGCCTGCCAGAGCCCTTCCAAGGACTTTCACTGAAACAGTTTCGCAAAGTTGAAACAATAGGTAATTTATTCAAGCGACAGTTATCACAGATTCGGAATTGCCGTTGATAAA
>Ga0065711_1034581_pt1 | contig 23540 bp, 13 predicted proteins | sample Hoacrofraction12_FD_59098 | JGI IMG/M metagenome (GOLD analysis project Ga0065711, IMG submission 59098) | Hoatzin crop microbial communities from Cojedes, Venezuela - Epithelial fraction 12 v2 (version 2) | ecosystem: Host-associated > Birds > Digestive system > Esophagus > Crop | place...
AGAAGTTCTTCCTCATGTTCAGACGGAACTTCCTGTGCCTCAGTTTGTGCCCATTGCCCCTTGTCCTGTCGCTGGGCACCACTGAAAAGAGCTTGGCCCCATCCTCCTGACACCCACCCTTAAGATATTTGTAAGTATATATTAGGACCCCTCGCAGCCTTCTCTTCTTCAGGCTGAACAAGCCCAGCTCCCTCCGCCTCTCCTCGTAGGGGAGATGTTCCAGTCCCCTCGTCATCCTCATAGCCCTCCGCTGGACTCTCTCCAGTAGCTCTTCATCTTTCTTGAACTGGGGACCCCAGAACTGGACACAGTTCTATTGATTCAACAAGAATTTGTCCTGCTACTCGTCAAAAACTAGTCTCTGAAAGACAGCGCTTGTCTTAGTTCACCAAAGGTTATCATTGTTGAACAGAATTTGCAAGGCTTTTGTATTTTCACTGATCTTCTCAGATCTGTTGAATGAGAGCTCATAAAAAACTGTGTATCACTATTTACTTTTTTTTCTACATATTTCTAACTCATCAGCTGTTTGTTTTACCGTGGTAGATCTTGATTCTTTCATTCCTTATATCATCTGTGTTGTGCTTTCATCTGCCATATTGTATACTCTTTCATCTGCCATATTGTATCCTCAGAGCTGTCAGAAAATGTATGTCAGTCCTTACATTTAGGCCCAAGTGGTGTGTATACAGATCAAGTTGAAAGATGCCAAACATATATACCGAAATGAATTTTCTTTTTTTTGTTTGGACTGAATCATTAATATAGTATGGTTTCAAAAATGCTGTCCTTGGATCTCTTTCGTATTGCATACTACAGACAACATAATTGCATACAGACAATTACTTTACAATCATTCCATCTGCAAATATACCGTATTGCATAATACAGACAAGATAAAGTAGACAACATGGACAGTCTTTTCTCTTCAAATTACAGGCTACCACAGATGCTATGCAAGAACCACTCATTCATCTTGAATACATTTCTCGAGCAGTCCACTAAGTAAAAGTGGCAAAAGATTTTAGTGACAAATAGAGGAGTGAGCAAACTCACAATGCTGGTTCAAAGAATGTAAAATTCTTGTTTGTCCTTCAGCTGCAGCAATGAGAAATGGTAATTCTGAAAGAATATAATTTTCTAGTTGGATCCAAGGATGACAATTGTTTTGTACTACCAGCTATATTACTGTGTTAGTTAATATTATGGACTATAACCCTGGATATTCAAATCAAGTACCTGAAAGGACAAAAGCTAGGAAAATATATCCTTCTGGTACGTGTTACTGGAAACCATTTCCTCTGTATTCAGCACAGTATGACTTTGAATAAGCCCACCAAACTGTGACACTCTAGCTTTGATTACAAGTGTCTGTATACATTAGACCCCCATTGTCAGGATCATTTCACATGTCACTGAAATGCAAACACAGTTGAAGAAAAGCAAACTCTTAACAAAACAATATATTAGCTGTAAACAGGCAAGTGTGAGACTCCAGGGAGCCAAAAACAAAAAGACCATGACCCTGAGCTGCAGCTCTGCTTAAATGCATTCACAGAAAATTGCCTCATTTCCCCCTTCCTCCATAACATGAATGCAGCAAGTTGCAGTGTTTTCCATGGTGTGGTTCTCCAGCTTGAATATGCAGACAGACAGCTCACACATGCAGGGCCAGATCCAGCATCCCTGATCTGGCCATGCTCCTGGGAAGAGCACATGGATTAAACACCAGGGCAGAAACACGCCACAGCAAGTTACTCAGTTCAAGCTATTGATGAAGCCTTCTTACTCCAGCTACAGGAGGCATCATGCTCGCAGGCACTTGTCCTGTTGCAGAGCGTATGGAGGATATCTTCTAAAGGTAGGTAATAGACAGCCCTACCAGAGGGGTTGCGATACTGAACCTGTTGGTCACCAATGCAAGGGAGCTCAAGGTGACATCAAGATTGCCTTGGCTGCAGTGATCTCGCACTGGTGGAGTTCACAGTCTTGAGGTATAAGGGTCAGGTGAAGAGTAAAGTCAGGACCCTCAATGTTAGGGAAGCAAACTTCCAGCTCTTCAAGGAGTTAGTCAATAGGACCACCTGGAAAACTGCCCTCAGGGGCAAAGAAGAACAACAGAGCTGACAGATCTTTAAGGATGTTTTCCACAGAGTGCAAGAGCTCTCATTCCCCAGATTTAAGAAATCAGGAACTGTATGCAAGAAACCAGCATGGCTGAGTTGAGACCTGCTGGTCAAACTAAAGGACAAGAAGGAACTGCACAGGCAGTGGAAGTAGGAACATATATCCTTGGGTGAGTACAGGGACACTGCCTGGTTGTGTAAGCATAGAGTCAGGAAGGCCAAGGCACAGATGGACCCGAACTTGCCAAGGAACGTAAAGAATAATAAGGCGGTCTTCTGTCAGCCAGAAGAGGACAGTCAAAGAAAGCATACCCCCCTGATGAGAAAGACTCACAAACTGGTAACAATGGATGAGGAGAAGGCTGAAGTACTCAGCAGCTTTTTTTGTCTCACTCTTCAGTGGCAGCTTCTCTTCCCACACTTCTCCAGTGGATGGACTGCAAGACAGGGACTGAGGGAGCAAAGTCCCTCCCACTAAAAGATCAGGTTCATGAACACCTGAGGAACATGAACATACAGAAATCTACAGGACCTGGCCAGAAGCATCCCAGAGTTCTGAGGGAATTGGCTGATGTAGCTGCCAAGCCACTCTCCATCATATTTGAAAAGTCATGGCAGTCAGGTGATGTCACTTGTGACTGGAAGAAGGGAAACATTGCACTCATTTTCAAAAAGGGTAGAAACGAGGACACCTGGAACTACCGACCTGTCAGCCGTATCTCTGTGCCTAGGAAGATAGTGGAATGAATGGACCCTCCTACAAGGTATGCTAAGGCATGTGGATGACACGGAGGTGGTTTGAGACAGCCAGTATGGCTTTACCAAGGTAAGTCCTGCCTGACCAACCTAGTGGCCTGCTATGATGGATTGACAGCATCAGTGGACAAGGGAAGAGCTACAGATGTTATCTATCTGGGATCTGATGTGGTCCCCCACAACATCCTTCTCGCTAAATTGGGGAGATAAGGATTAGATGGTTGGACAGTTTGGTGGATGAAGAATTGGTGGTTAATGGCTCAATGCCCAAATGGAGATCAGTGACAAGTGGTGTCCCTCAGGGGTCTGTATTGGGACCTATACTGATTAATGTCTTCATCAATGGCATAGACAGCATGATTAAGTGCACCCTCAGCAAGTTTGGAGATGACACCAAGCAAAGTGGTGCAGTTGACATGCCTGCAAGATAAGATGCCATCCAGAGAGACCTGGACAAGCTCAAGAAGTGGGCCCATGTGAACCTCATGAGGATCAACAAGGCCAAGTTCAAGGTCCTGCACCTGGGTCAGGGCAACCCTCGCTATCAATGCAGGCTGGGGGATGAAGAGATTGAGAGCAGCCCTGCTGAGAAGGACTTAGGGGTACTGATGGATGAAAATCTGGACATGAGCCACCAATGTGCGCTCACAGCCCAGAAAGCCAACCATATCCTGGGCTGTATCAAAAGAAGTGTGGCCAGGAGGGTGAGAGAGGGGATTCTGCCCCTCTGCTCCACTCTGGTGAGACCCCACCTGGAGTCCTGCCTCCACCTCTGGAGCCCTCAGCACAGGAAAGACATGGACCTGTTGGAGCGAGTCCAGAGGAGGCCACAAAAATGATCAGAGGGCTGAAGCACCCCACTTATGAGGAGAGTCTGAAAGAGTTGGGGCTGTTCAGCCTGCAGAAGAGAAGGCTCTGGGGTGACCGTATTGCAGCCCTGCAGTACTTAAAAGGGGCTTATAAGAAAGATGGGGGCAAACATTTTATCAGGGGCTGTAGCTATAGGACAAGAGGTAATGGCTTTAAACTGAAAGAGGGTAGATTTAGACTGGATATACATTGGAATTTTTTAAACAATGACGGTGGTGAGGCACTGGCACAGGTTGCTCAGAGGAGCTGTGGATGCCCCCTTGCTGGAAGTGTTCAAGGTCAGGTTAGATGGGGCTTTGAGCAACCTGGTCTGGTGGAAGGTGTCCCTGCCCATGGCAGGGGGGGGTGGAACTCGATGATCTTTAAGGTCCCTTCCAACCCAAACCATTCTATGATACTATGGCTCATTTATTTTCAGGCTAGAGAATACACTTTTGATCCATGTATTCCTTTCCCGTCTCCTTCATCTTTCCTGCATAATTAGGATAACTCTTCAGGTTTAAAATAGGGCTAAAGATACTTTTTTTTTCTGAACTCTGGTCCTTTCCAACACAAAAAATTGTCCAGCAGAATGGCACATGGGACTTCAAGCAGCTGCAAAAACATACAGAAATGTCTTTTCAATGTGGCATTACAAAAGGTAATAGTGAATGCATCTTTGTAAAGTCACATTATCTAGGAACTTATTAATAAGGAACCATCTACAAGGCAAAAGAACAGAGAAAACAACGAAAAGTCTAACCTTAAAAACCTGATACCAGTCATGAGAGCTGATGGTAAATAGATAAAAATTAATGAAGTGAGAAGGAGGTAGATGATAGCAAAGGTAGTTTACTGCTACGAGCTTAAAATTATCTCCAGAGGTTCTTTGAAACAGAAATAGCAGAGACGTAACTGCTTTCCCCTTCCGTTTCACCGCAATGCAAAGGTGAACTTGATGACTTTGGAAATTTTTTATATTGAAACAGGCCTAGAGTTCCTTAGGCTATCAATCAGCTGAGCAGGGAGGGAACACAGAATGTAGCGATCTACCACGTCTTTAGGAAGCTTTAGAGAAAAACATCCAGCTTGCAGTAGGTGCAAATTAGGAGAGACACAGTGAACACAATGGTTAATTTGCGCACCCTTGTTGGTTTGTTGCCAAGAGGGAGGTGTTTATGCTGTTGTTGGCACACTGTATTTCAAGAAAGAAGATTTCCTAATCCAGGGCTGATGAAACCTGTGAATGATAGTGTCCAAGCTCCATGTTAGTGTGCTAGCTTCACACCAAAGCCTCAGCAGAGATTTTCACAAACATAACCATGAAGTTAGACTCCTAAATTTGCAGTTAGGAAAGGTATGCAAAAAATTGATTTCCAATTGCTGAGAATCCAATTGCCTCCAGAAATGTTTGCAAACATTAAGTCAACAAAGTCACTCCATTTCTTTCCTAGCAGGTGTTAAGGACCTCTTATTTATTTGTGTTTTACCTTAGCAGGTCACCAATATTCCCTTTGCTGCATCTAACCATAATGGATTTTGACAGTTACATTTGAGCAGAACTTCTGATCTAAAACCCCTCATGCAATTAGCACATCAATTATAAAGACAGACCAACAATCCATCAGTATAACCCAAGAACTCTATGACTATGAATCACTAACAAATGAGAATCAAATAATAATTTCAAAGCCAAGACACAAAGGATTTCGGTAATCTTAAATTGCTTAAGGTCCTAGAGGCAGACAGTGGCAGTGACAGAATGAAAATAATGTCTTTCCTGTTAATGGAGGACAAAGTCCTCCCAGATTCCTTACAGTCTCCATTTTTAACATGAGATGATGTAATAAATCCTACCCTAGTGAACAGGGAAAAAAAACTAAATGCAACGAGCTTCTTTCTTTATAGTCAGATAAATCAGAATGAGAAGGTGCCAAGGTCTGAAGTGTTCAGAAGGCAAACACAGTTCTTGTAACTGGACTCCTTTTCTCGGGGCGTCTCCTCCAGCTGGGCTCACTGTTCTGCAGCAATCACAGGAATACTCTCCTTGTATTCAGTATGACGTTTCCCCTGTGTATGACTTATTTGTGTGAAGTTGCAGGCTACAGCAAAAATAGAAGCTCAGCCTCTACCAAGCACTCTCTTGCAGCTAAGTAGGAAAAGTAGCTTACAGCCTTTTAGCTATAAGTAGATCTGATTTTGACTAAACAATCAGAATACAAGAGTATCAAATCTAATTGCAGTAGTCTGGGTGACATTACTCAAGTCCTTGTTTCCCAGTACGTTTCAGTAATGTACTAAGCATTTGCACTGTCCTGTCAAAATTAAAACAAATCAAAAGCAGAAGAAAGAACTGAACCCACATCTTCTAGAAAAAAGAAGTCAGGGTTTTTAATTGGGATTTCAATTCTGCCTAAGCTTTCTGCCTAAATGCTTCACAGGCATTGGTATAGCTAAAACAAGTGGCATAAAATACAATCAAATAACTTCAGAAAAACAAATTGTTCATGTTTCAAAAAACAAATGACAAAACATTGCATTCAAAAATATTAGTTTCAGGGAACTGTAAAATCAACCATATGAAAAGAACTCCAGTAAAAATTAGCTAATAAAGTTGCTGTCATTTATTAACTTATAAGGAGCGATATTTTTATCATTTTCTGAGGGGCTATTGTTAAATTGTACAGAAATATAGAGAAAGAATTATTGTGTTTGCAAAAGCTACAGCAAAAAGGAACAGAGTGGCAGAGGCACAAGCATTTTACTTATTTGTAAAGGTTAGAAAACTTACAAGTAGTTACATTGCTGCTTATGCCCTCCAAACACGTTAAATTAGGTGGAGACATAAAGGCAGCTGACCTCTCATGGCTGGCCATTTTAGTGGTCTTGTGCTACAACCAGCTGGTGCTTCTTACTACATGAAATAAAACTGATGGTCTCTGCCCAGGCTTACAAGAGGATGGCAAAGGCAGCTGGGAGCTTGAGCTGACGCCATGAGGTCCCACTAGTTTTTTCGTGTAATTCACTCAAGTTTTTCCACACTATTTTTCTACCAAGTCACCAATTTCAAACAGATCTTTGCTGTCACATCTCTGTAAGAGGGATTCTGGCATGCGGATGATCCCTGTCTGGTCCACAGTGAGCCCTTATGCAGAAATGTCACCCTACGCACTCCCTATTAGAATCTGAAGGAATCTCTGCTTCTAAACAGTCTATACTGTGGTGTCTTTGTAAGAGATGCTTTGAGATCTTTATATCCCTGTCCTTCTCTCATGACCTGCTCGTTTTTTCATAATATAGTACCATGAGAAAAAGATCCCTCCCAACTCTTTTTTCTCCTTCTCAGATTTCAAAAAGCTGCCTTCGAAAATCACTTTTGTGATCTTTCAGTAGATGAAGAAACATTTTTCAATGGCTTGCAAGCATCTTTTCAGCTCACAATCTGTTTCCACAGCACATGGTACATGTTAAAATTCATCATGTTACATATTTTCATCTTTATTTTTACAGTGATGTTGCCAAATTTCCAGATTTTACAGAACCTAAAAAGTATTGCTCTACTCTTAACTCCATGAGCTGTTAACCAACACAAGTTCTCCTCATATCTGTCACAGAAATGATTGCTTCTAACCATATATTTTTTACTTATTTCAAGTCCCAGTTTGCAGTTTGTATCTCCATTTTTATCATTTTTAACTCCTTCTCAACTGGCCTTCAACAACCACTAGGAGCAGCCAACCCTATCTATCTTCCTCTTTAGGTACCTGTCTTTTCAGTAGATACATAACCTCACCAGCAAAACACGGGTGATGCATCCTATGTGATATACCCGTTGTCTGCTGTATTTCCACCCTGTTACAGGCAACCAGGTTACTCACTATCCAGTCCCAGGTCTAATTTGAAAAACAAAGACAGGAGAAAAATTTCCTTTTTTTGCCTTCCTCTAATAATCAAGCCTGAGTGTTTGCTGCTAATGCAAACATGATACTCTTGCTACTAATTCACATTTTAGTAAGATCATAAGTTCATTGTATATCCTTAGCAATATCCTTGCTCTTCAAAATCAATACGTTACAGAATTGATGAAATAAGCTTCTATTAGCCTCTGATATTGCAATCACTTCATTGCAACTTCTTTTAGAATGAATTAAATGAACCACACCCATCCACAAGATCTTTCTCACCTGCTTCTTTGATCCCTATGGATATTACCATTGAAACTGCCTCATCTGATATTCAGAAGAAAGGGATAGCCCTAAAGTCCTCACTTTCTCTAGTATCACCCTTCATTGGAAATGATGCATCTACCTTTGAATGTTTGTGAGGAAGCATTTTCCAAAGAATAATGCAAGGAGGTCAGACACCACAGCGTGTGCTCTCCACCTTCAGCACTTCTGCGATGTGATCTAGTCTGGGAGAGATCACAGATGTCTGTCCTTATTTTTATTATGGCCCTCTTTTTATTTCCAGTTGCCTGAAGTTACCTAAATAATCTAAGTTTACACTCCTAATAGATTTATTATTACCATCAATTATGGTACAGCTACCAGAAGCAGGCAGTGCAGTGACTCATCTTTTTCACTAAGATTTTTTATCCTCATTTTTAATGCAGTTTCCGCAAAACATATTTCCTCTGAAATATCATGCACTTTATATGCACCATTGCTTCTATGGAATCCTTAAACTCTGCGAGAAGAGCTACCTTCCCTTGTAGCTGATCCGTATCCAATTGAGACAAATGACTTTGCAGAAAAGAGGTTTGAATAAAGAGAGAACAGTACAAGGTAGATTTCCCCTTAAGGTTTGTTTAGTAATGGTTTGTCTTAAATGGTTTTCTTCAAGCCCTGAATGGCCCATCCCCTCAAAGAAGATATCCTTCAATTTCAGTGTCAACACAGAGTTCATCTTTTTGAACTTAAATCTGTGGTTTCTAGAAACTTGGATCATCATATGAAATTTCACAAGTTTTAGGAAATTTTAGTTACTAGAGACAGGAGAATTGAAACCATTTTATCTCAGGTGAAAAATGAGGAAGTTTAAATCACAGGCTTTGAAAGTACCACATGGGGAGATCTCCAAATATACTCGACATCTCAATAAAAGAGAACAATGCATTGCAATGTAAAATGAAGCACATGAAAGAAGGTCAGCACTGCTACCTTTCGATTAAACTTGTGCTTCAGAAAGGTTGAGGTGAAGGACCTCAAGGCCTCCCATATCAACTTTTGATACTGAGTGTCCATATTGAAGTTTGATCTTGGAAAAGAAATAACTGGACATTGTCTTGTAACACATGACTGATACCACAGATTAAAAAAAAATTAAGGGTCTGATTCACTAATGATTTTTCACCTTTTTGGCTGTATTCTGAGCTGGTGCAAATCAGCTTAGCCCATTGATGTCAGTGGAGTTATGCCATCTCTGAGTTGCTGAAAGGCCTATGCTGAGCAATGATTTACATCTATGAAAAGTGGTTTAAAGAAAAATTCATAGAAATTAAAGCAAGTGGAAATGCAGCACCTCTCTTTCCACCAAAACCAGAGGGAACCATTTCTTTTTCTGGCTTGAAGGAAAAGACTCTCTGTCCTTACTGATGGGTGGAGCAAGGATTGCCTTTTCTATGACAGACTAAATTAGCAATCAATCACTCATTTAAAGAGCCTTTCCACAGCTATTTTGATTCATAACAAGATTTACCACAGGAGGATATGAGGGCTGTAATAGCTTTTGTAGCAATGCTCAGTGCAGCAAATACTCTGTACCAGAAGGTGCTGAACCACCAGCAGTTTCCCTCATGTTCCATGAATATCACAGCTTTACCCATCCCTGTCTGTGACTACAGTACATGCAAATTCATTCAAAATATGGCTTCATATTTCATCATACACCAGAAATCTGCACATTCCAGTAGCTACTTTGCATTTAATTACTTGGAAAAATAAGGTAGGAACAATGAACGTATAAATAGATACTGCATATATATAAACAGATATTTTCAAAAGTTGCTTATATTTATTTGATATCTGAATTTCAGATCATGCCAGTTGACTGTCATTCTCACATACACACACATTTACGCACACATGCACACCCCACAAGTATAAACATAAACCCCACAGTCATGATTAATATAATTTAGAAGTGTCTTACAGTACTTTTTTTAGCAAACACGAAGATACTGAAAATCAGAAGAGGGGATGATTGCTTTGGTAACAAAAAGCTACACAAGAATAACTAACAAATTGGTGAATTGTAGGCATAAAAAAAATTTTTTTGGCATCCAACAAGAATATTTAAGAGAAATAATATAATAAATTTCAGGTGGATGGTATTGTCTACTTGAGGAGAACATGTCTACAGAAATGTGGATTATCAAGAACTGTTAAAATGAAAGTAACACTTCTAGTAAAAGGAGATTATTCCTTTTATAGGTGCTGTCATTTACATTTTATTTTCTATTGAATGATATTTTAATGAAAAATTGTACATTCAAAACTTTATTTAAATAATATTATGTATTAGTATATATTAATATATAAGTATCCAATATAATACATTTATACAATATAATATAGTTTTTTCACATAATAATGCTTTTCTTATGGAAACAGAAAACAAGCTAAAAATCAAATTCCATACAAAAAGCTGGTATGTTTTTGAACTATAGCCGTTTTAAAAGCAAAAGGTTGGTTTTCGTGTTTCAGCAAGAAAGGTTTTTATTTTCTGATGACACAAAGTCACTGTTGTCAGCACAGTTTTCCATGGGGAAAGTCACGTCTAGGAAAAGACATCTCTGCAACTGCCATTTCAAATCCTAATTCACCATAGATAATCATGAGCATTCATTGCAATCAGAGATATCACCACCATGACATGACCCCTCATGACCTACAATGTAATACTTTACAACAGCATGTAGGAGAAACTTGATTTGATAGACATTTTTCATCTGTTAATGACAAATTAGAGGCACTTTTGAATTATTCATGTACAAGCCTGCATATGTTTAAATCAAATTGATGTCATGCAAGTTTCAAACTTAGTACAAGCGAGATTTTTGCTTTTGTCTGTAACTAATGTTAGAGAAATGAAGTAACAAAACTCTACCAGAATCAACAAACATTTGAATTTCATGACTGTTTGCAACACTTGCAAGCAATAAGTATATCAGATTCAGTGCAGCCAATGATTTACCAGACTTCATTAAAGAAAGTTAAAAAATGAAAAAAACAAAGCAGTGTTTCACTGTTGTTTGTTTATTCTGCTAACTTGCATGTAACTAAATTATGTATAGATGTTTCAAAGAAAATATATGACTTTCAAAGAAGTTGTACAGGTTGCTATTTACAGTATTCATTCAAGCAGATATATGCAGAAAATGTAATGGATTTAAAGAGAGACAAATGCCTGTTTAATAAAACCAACTGATTTCAATGAGGGTCAATATACTTTTATATTGATGATTTCATTAGCACTGGAACATTCTATTTACCAACCAATAAACACACCTTCATACTGAGATTAAAAATCAGATTTGTTAAAACAATTCAGCACTAGGAATCAATACAGTCTCTGGTTCTGTAAATCTTCTGTGACAGACCTTTACTCTTCTCATGAATCTCCAAATGCTGTAGTCAACCTCACCAACTCCACTGAAGGCTCCGATCCATTCCCTCTGTAAGGACAGGATTCATTGCAACACAGCCCAAAAAAAATCATCTGACAAAATTCTATATCCAGGCTAATGATATCTAGGCTAAGTCTGTTAACAATGGAGAAGGACAGAGGTCTCCAGAGGGTGTCTTGTTCCTCCTACTGCAAACACAGCTTAGCAGAGTCTAAATTGCCATCTTTGGGGTTACATTGTTCTCCACTGTTACGGACCTGGCCTAGATGTCTAGCATCTACCATTTGGATGGCACTGGGCATAGTCTTTCCTGTTCTATGCGCTGCTTACTGTATGGTGGAAATGAGTTTTTGGGGACAAAAGTTGAAACAGGAGAAGTTCAGACTGGATATAAGGAAAACTTTTTGCCTACAAGGACAGTCAAGAAGGGGAAGAGGTTGCCAAAAGTTGTTATGCAGTCTCCAGCCTCAGAGGTATTCAAGGCCTGTCTGTATAAAAACTTGGAGTAACTTTACCTGACCTCATAGCTGACCCTGCTGTGAGAAGGAGGTTGGAAGGTTGGACTGGAGATCTCCTGAGGTCCCTTCCAACAGGAATTATCCTTTGATTCTATGGTATTTATCCAGTATTATCTTTGTATCGAACTGACTCCCCTGATGGCATTTTAGGGGGTTCACAGTGAAGGTCAGTCAAATGAGTTGGAGTTTTTTTAGACGTGTCAAGGATTTCACACCAGTGCTTGATTGACACCTGTTGAGGAGGCACATGAGCTTTTTCAGACTTTGGGCTTATTAACAATACAGTGATGAAGGACAAAAACTGGATTTAACTCACTTTCTTGCTCAGCCATCTTTAAGAAACATCTTAAGCTTTGGAAGCCTACAGATGTTCTGTGATGAGCCATGCAAGAAAATACAGACCTATGAAATCAAATTGTAATTTCTCCAAATGACTGTCCATTTTTTGAAAATTCTTTGCGCATTTTGCTCTATCTGCTAGATTCTGCTTGACTGCCAACAGCTGGAAGAGAGAGGAAAACTCATCAAATACCTCTTCTTCTTCAGTCCAGTGGTCAGAGACAACTGCAGTTTTTACGTTGCCTTAATGCACGTGAGGTCTTGGACACCTGGAAGGGAGAGGGCAGCATGTGGGACACAGACGCAATGGAAAGATAATGCCACAAGTGTCTGCATGTGGGAATGATGCTGTGCCCTCTCCAGGGGTTTCAGCGTCAGCACCGCCAGCAGTGATGGCTTTGGGACCGGGTACCATGCCATACAGCACGGCACAGCACGGCAGCTCTCTGGGAAGCAGAGCGCCTGAGCCAGTTGCAACATGTTGCTCAGCCCCTTGGAGCAGAGTCAGCAAATCTGTGTGCTTGAAAAGGCAGAAGAACTTGAAAGAAGATATTAGGATCTAAGAGGCAAAATCAGTTTAGTAAGATTAAAAAATGATTAGGCATTTATGTGAAGGAGAATATGCCTTACAATTACGCTAACTAGGCTAAAAATTATAGGGCCAACAGCCTTTATTTCAGGCATAAGATGATCACCAGCTGGGGACAGACAGAGATTTCATCTCATGGTATCATATTACACAATCAGGTGCATTATGAGGGTATTTTACCTTCCTGGGAAACATCTGGCATGAGACACAGTCAGAGACAGGATGCCAGACTAGATGGACCATTTATCTGTTCTGGTGCATAATTCTTATGCTACTTTAGCTTACAGACTTAACTGACTGCTTGAGAATATCTACAAAATTGTAGGGAAGAGAAGAGAGATGTTATTTCTAATTGAAGAACTTGTTATCTCTCACCACCTGTTGTTTGTACATAAGATGATAGGGTTCCAATCACAAGATTAATGCCCAATTTAGACTGGAAAAATACCAGCAAATCTGTCTGATTCTCTTATTTTAAACCCTTTCATGATCTTCAGAAATATTTTACAGTGCCAAGAACAATTTCAAAAATAAACCACAGGACTTAAAAAAAAAAACAGCCAAGTTCATAAAGCTGCATCTGTCATTTACTTATGCAAAACTTTCCCTGCAGAATCATGAATAACTTTGGTTATGTAATTGTTGTAAAATTTATGGGGGTTCTGATTATATGGAATTTTTATTTTTACTTTATATGGCAGAAACATTTGCAACTGACGTGTTGAAATAAACTGCAGAGGTAAAAAACTGGGCCCCACCCTAACTTTCTCAAGCATAATATTTTGCTCTATACTAATTGCTGCTTTCTTTTTTTTTCTTTACTGATCCCCACTCAGAATGTCAACATGGAAACATTTACTTCCTTTTAGAAAATGACAACCTACAAACTTATCAAATTAAAGTTGAAGAAATTCCATAGCTATCACCACCTCTCCCTTAAAAATGGATATAGCTTAAAACCAATTTTTCCATCAAAAAACATTTCCTATGAAATTTCAACTGCCTTAATGAATACTTGCTCTGCTAGCATTTGACATCCATTTGCAATGCACGTTGTGGATCAGGAATAGAGCCCAGGTCTTCATTTAACTAATGGAGTTTGCTAGGAATAACAAGATGCTTCCACATTCTTGACTGGTTTCAGATTTTGCTGAGAGATCACACTTCTGTGAAACCACTTTCACTTTCAAACCAACTTTCTGAATGCTCTTACAGGTAAACAGAGAGAACCATAAATAAGCATTCCTATACCAAACTTCAGCCATTTAAAAGTTAGGTAATGTGAGTCACCTGTGCTTCTCCATAATCAGTCAGACAATCTAGGCACTTCCAGAGCAGAAATCATACCATCTTTGCAAGAACATCTAAAATAGTGGGGTACATCCAAAAAGGAGATTCTTCTCCACCCGTTCCCAACTAAGAAGCCTAGAAAACTAGTTCAGATTGAACACCTCGTGCTTAATTCAGCTGACTGCACACAAGCTTCTAAAGAGCATACAGGTATAAAGACTGATCTACAGACCAATGGTCCATCTAGTCTGTTACTTTGTCTTCAGCAGAAGAGGAGAGATGGTTTGGGAAGAACCTGTGATGCCCCTAGATAATCAGTGTTTCCACACCAGGCTCATAAATCTGCCCAGGCCTACAGGGGAACTTTCCTTCTGGACAGGCAGTGGGAGATCAGCCAGAGTAACATCTGAAATAACTCCAAATATAATTGCACATAAGAAACTAAGATGAGACTACTTTTTAAATAGCTAATATTATATGAGATGAATCCCATATTATAATATTAAAATTTCATTTGCTGCCTGGGTTTTGTTGTAGTCATGGCTGATATTCCCATTAAGGTATCCAGGTGTATGCCTGAAATTTCCCTTCCAATATGGCAACCTTTCCGGAAGCTGAAGGCACATGTAATAGAAATAATATTCAGGAAAAATTACATGGGTGCTTTTTGTAATCACAGCTTCTACTTTAAAATCTTGCTGTTTAACTTTGACAATAACATCACTGCTGTCCCCATGTCCCTTTGAAGAGCAACACACTGAACTTCTCTGATGCCCTCAGTTTATTATTCCCGGTTTTACCCAGCTCATCTTAAAGTCAGAACAAGGATGAAGGGTTTGTAAAGCTGTTCCCCCCTTAAAATAGCGTGCTTAGTTTCTTTTACAGAATTGCTTTAGTATTTCATAAATGCAGATTAGACAGAGAAAGTTACTGTTCTTAAAAAGAGAGGGGCTTTTGTGAAATACTCAACTGTGGTCTGTCAGGATCCTTTTGGGGGCCAATTAAGTAGTCTCATCTAGAAGTAATTTTTTCTCCTTGAAAAAAGGAAGTCCTGCAAGCTACAGTAATGTAAAGAGATCTGCTTACTATTAACCAAACCCTTGTACCCCAAACCAATTGCTCTTAGGCTCTGAATCATATAAGCATCCTTAATCAGGAAAGTAATTGTGTGCTTAGGATTTCAGCTTGAAGTCAATGGGACTTAAGCAGATGTCAAGACTAATCAAGTATTTAAGTGACACCTTACACAGGTGAAAGCCAGACACAGTTACTTGCTTTCCTGAATTAGAGCTTTGAAAATGAGCAGAAACACAGAGATGAACTTGGTACTGCACCTCTAACTTATGTTAACATCCATTTTAGACCTTGCAAAATGAAAGAGTATGCATATTTGGAGACACTTTCATAACCTTGTAAAACTGGACTGATCAAGATCAAAGCATAGATGAGTCCCATGTTCAGCTCCCACCTCAGAGACCAGTATTATTCATAGACCAGAGCCTTACGTAGGACTGCCACAGCCCAAAATGCATGTCACCTACTTCACCCACATGCGGAACATTAGGAAAAGCATTCAAGAGGGTAGCCGTAGCACCGTCTTCCGCAATTTATAGACTCTGAGATCTTTACATGGCTGAAGGGAGGCCTTGGAGGGTCTTCTAATATCATGCCACAGTGATGATACAACAAAGGGTTAGGGACCTTTCAACCCAGTAAATACTGTCTTTATTCAGTGAATAGTAAAAGCACTTCTGCTTTGTAATTCAAAAGAAACTCTGAAAGCCTGTTGAAATGAACTGTTTGGCTCAATAGTTATCTAGTCTCTACAGCAGAAGATACTTAAGCTATGGATAGATTTGTTGGGTAGGATTATCTATGTATTATATATCTAATGCCCAGAATAATAACAATTTTGTCTGCCTTTCTTGAACAGAAAGAGTACTGAATTTGTAAATTATTGTAATATTTTGTTAGTGTCTAACTGCCTGTTGAATATTTAATGGCCATCATATTCTAGGAGAAAGATAGCAACATATTTTATTATACTTTATCTTCTGTATCACTTTTGTTAAGATACCAATTTTCCTTGTACAAAAAAAAGATCCCAGGTTTACTATGATTTAGTTTAATCAATTTAAAATTATTTTTACTTCTTTTTCTCTCTTTTACTGATCGCTTCAACTGTAGGAGAACATACATTTTTTTTTCCAAATGAACAAAATAAAATGGAAAGAAGTTCATCTCAGGCTTACAATTTTTTATATCCAACACACACATTGAGCAATAGGAATTTTTATATTTGACTCTGAAGGAGAAGACTGCTATTTGCAAATATTTACAGTTTAAGAGACAACTATTGAGGGAAAATTAACACTCTGAAGACTGAACAAAGAAAATGGTGAGCCACAGGTAGGTTTCTAACCTTCTTTCAAAAATAATTCACATAACATAAGTTAAATAATTAAATAAATGTCTATTATAATACACTGCCTTCATATGTTAATGACACCTTCAGACAGTCAATTTTGGGAAGAAAGTATTCTTTTTCTAGCTTACGAACCCCCAAAATGTTGATTTTTTTTTATAGCTTAATGAAACTTTGCTTCTAATTCATCAAATAATCATTTAAAATAGATTTTCTAAAGATTGGGTGTGAATTATTTCATTACAACATTTTCTCTTCTTCGGTCAGTTGGTTGAGCAGATCAAAAAATCTGCTAGTGCTTTCTTCAAGAAAAGCTCTCCAAATCAACCTTTGAGGGAAAATTAATAAAACACTGAGTGGAAGGTCTTCCATTTTGAAGAGGGATGAGAAATATTTCAGGTCACACAGTTGAAAAACATCTTCTGATTACACTTAGTAAAGAATTCAAGAACAGTATTTTTTACTTTAAAATCATATTTCATCTGGTTTATCAAGAAGTTAAAGAAAGGCTCAATTTTTTTTATCTACTATTGGAAGCATACACAAAATAATGTTAAAACCCTCATGTTTAATATTCAGGAGAGGAAAAAAAGTATTATCAACCTGTAAAAAGCTGCAGAAATGCTTAAAGAAACATACCCTGAAGTGATACAGAATATTGAAGGCAACAGAACTGATGATTTCCGTTAACTAAGCACAGAACTGAAGACTGATACTTTACCCCAAATCAAGACAAATACTGCAACTTAGTAATCCAAAAGACTGTGTAAGCTCTCAATAGCAGGTGGAGTTGTATGGTATCTCACATAGATTCCTTTAACAGATCTATAAAAATGCACGCATTCAGATATATTCAAACTATTACCTTTATTCATGCACGTTCATGTATAAATGCATATATGTCTGCATTCAAAAATAAAAGCTATGACTTTTGTTGACATCCCCACATCACTTCTATGTTGGAAATCTTTTTCCTAGAATTTGTTTCCCGACTTTTATTTATGATGTTTGCAGAGATCACTTTTCACTGCAAGATCAGCTGTAATACTGTTGAAAGCGATCTGATAACGCAAAAACAAAACAGTACAATGTTCTTTAAAAGCATATGTATTTCATTTCCGATTTATTTATCATTTAGCTGGAGAGTCCATCAAAAATCCATTTATAACCCTTGCTATTCCTGAGAAAGCTGAATATCTCCTGATTTCAGTAGGCACATTATACATTCTGGAGTTGAAAGCTCTGCACATTTAGCATCAGCAAGTTTACCCAAGTGCTTAACTAAAGACTTCAGATTCTGCCTTTTGCATAACGATTAGAAGGTGCCCTGCTTTCTGCTGAGATCCTGGAACTGCATCCTGTGTAAATGAGGTAGCCCTAAGGGCTATTGTTGTTGCATTTGGGGAATTAGAATATAGCCTAGGCATTTTGTTTGTCATCCTTTTCATTCCCAGATCACACAAAATGTTTGAGGTTGGAAGGGACCTCTGGAGGTCATCTGGTCCACACTGCTTTCACTGCTAAGAGCCCAGCACCCGCCTACCCAAAATTCTAGCCACTCCCATTTTGAAGAAAAAGCTCAGGAATCAAGGGCCACTGTCACCGAAGTCCCATGTCAGATTGCTGGATGGGCTGGGGTCATCTTTTCCACCTGCTGGCACCCCAGATGGGAGAATTAGCACCCAGCAAATCCCACATATGATACTGCAGGAACAATTAGGATAAATTTTCCCTCAGTACTGGCCCAATAACTTTGCTACCTTCACAATATACGTCTCACAACTCAATGTTACTCCCCAAGAAGGCTGGGCTCTTCAGCTTAGACAGGGCAGAAAACTGCTGAAACTGTTGTCTAATTTAAAGCCAAGTAATGAACGGCTATCAAACGGCAGTGACTTTCTGCCATTACCAACTTTGATTTGAACAAATGAGCTCATGTAGAGAGGGTCTGTTTCTCGTTGCCAGAGAGTTAGGCTTAAGCAATCACTCTTTTAAGGTTGTCTGAAATAACAGACCTAATTCTCAACTCTGGCAAGTGCAAATGAACAGTGACTCCACTGAAGCCCATAGACACGCTGGTGCAGAACTAGAATGGAAATGAGAGTGAGCTGGCACACACTGTCACTATATGCGAGCCTACAGAGCTACCAACCAGACAATACAAATGCATGAGCAGTCAGGAGCTTGTATGCTTCTAGTGATTTAACCTGCAGAGCTTTTAAACGTCCCACGCAATGCTGTGTGCCCTTAGAGGCAACTCATGTCCCGGAAGAACATGTATCAGCTCAGGCAACAGCACGTTCACTATAGAAGCAGAGGGAGAAAATAGCTCACTCCCAGGTGTAGCTGCTCAAACACACGTGCTCTCTGCTGTGTTTGACTTACAGGAATATTAACTAATAAATACACTTTGTTTTCTTACCTGAAAAGCCGAAGACTAGCTGCAGCATAGGTGAGTGTTAGCTGCATAAAAAAAGCTTCCAAATCTTTCAGCCCTCTGAAGAAGCAACTAACTTGTTTTCTTGCTTTCCCATTAGAGACCGACGATAGCAAACAGTGTACTCTTTCTTGCAACACAGCAGCATGGAACCCTCCACACACTTTAAATGGCATTGGAGAAGCTTTTTCTAAGCAGAAAAAATTTAAATGTTTCTGCCTCAAAAAGCAGGCAAGCAAATATGGCAATTTCTTACTGAACAGTTCTACTTAATGAATATAGTTGGAGTCATCTGCTTACTCCAGTAACTAAAATTTTTTTATTGCTTTTTGTTCCTGTTATCCTGCTGCTCCAATGCAGTTAAGAGAGACTATTCTGAATCCTGCTCTGTTTTGTGCAACATAAACAGAATTTATGCTGCAATTACGAAGTCAGATTCTGCCTGCAGTTATACCTTGTAACTCCCATGAAGAAAACAAGTTGAGTACAGCTGAACCCAGAGTGTGGCCTCTGGAATCTTTATTGCCAACAGCAAAACAAGATCCAAGGAGAACCCAGCTTGACTTCCAGGCACTAGGCTGAGTTCACCTTGGTAGCCCTCCTAGAGACTAGTGGTGGATGCTTTATGATAAGAAACAAGGGCAGGTGTGCCGACAGGGATGGTGTTACATACAGCTTTGTAGGGTAGGAATTTGCTACAGCAGAGGAGAAGGGTTCAAACTCTTTAAAGAGTATTTTCCAAGAAATACGTGTATGTTTCCCGCTGATAAATGGGAGCCTTGCAGCCACTTCTACTCTCCATTCTGAAAATATAACATATATCTCCAAATATTTTGGTTTATATCTGACTATGAGAAAGGTATAATTTAGGGCTTGTCAACACAGGGAAACTGTCTAGAATATCTATTTCAGAATAAACTGTCTTAATATATCTCTGTGAACTTGAAGATGTTATTTGTTCTCTGACCACCACTGGATCAAGATCATGAGCTACATCCAGTTTCTTCTCCTCCGTATGCTCCAGCAAGTCACTTTCAAAAAAATTACAAGAGTTCTAAAGGAGAGTAAAACTTTCATTGATTATTAGAGATTCTTAGGTGTCCTTACATCAGGTATCTGAGTTAGAAGACTGGCAATGATTTGCTTTCCAGATAGTTAACATGGAGAGAGAGAAGCATCCCTCTGTCAGCCTATTCCTGATACAAGACACTATCTTAAGCTGTATCTTAAGCTGTTCTGGAAGGATTTGTTTCACAATATCTGGCATGCCTCAAACACAAAGCCATTGTCTGCAGGTGTGGTTTCAGATCTGCCCACTCTTTCACGCTGGTCAATGTGCACATTATGCTCCCTCTTCTTCCTGAAAACCAACACTGGTGGCCATGAGACACTGCAACTGATGGCTCAGGAACTGATCTGGGTGAACAGTAACCCTACAGAAAAAAGAAAAAGCAGCCAATTTTCGTTTGGGTCAGATCCCTGAACAGACTCATCACCCTGTCAAATCAGAGCTGGAGCTGGTATGAAGATGGTGGGGGAGGATCACACTGTCATATGTGGAGGGCAAGACTGTGTTTCTGGGTACCAGCCAGACTTGGATCAGCTCAAGGCAACAGTGAAACTGCCTCCAGAAGCTCTGGAAGAGAGCCAGGCTAAAAAGCCAAAATTTTGAGAACGTTCAATATGTCATTTTAAATTCTTACCAGCTCCTTCTTTACATATAAAGTCTTTCACTTCGATAAGTTTTTTTTGCTGATGCAAAGAGCTTTGGAAACAAGACATTGTGCAGAGGGGGGAACACGAACTTTAAAAGCCTGAGACAGGTCCTATCTAGAAAGCTCCAGCCTGGTGGACGATCTGAGGAGTAAAAAGCAACAGAAGAAATAGGTTTAAAAATACTAGAACTGATGAGCAAACTGCTCTCTGCCTCTCTGTCTCTCATGCATGTGAGCTTTTTACAGCTGACTGCAAGGTGGTTGCCTTGGCTGCAGCATGTAACTGCAGGGTTCTGCAATCCACACTGCCACCTTCCCCCACGCTGTGCTGCACTACACAGGGTGAATTCACTTCATGCTCCACAAACCAGTAAAATGGACTGCAGTGATTCTGTGTATCAGAAAATGACTCAAGGAAAGGTAAACAGATGAACTGCCTGAGCTTTCTCACTGAAGTCTACAGCTCTGAAAAGACCCCCCCTGTACGCACCTGTGTGATGCTTGGGCAGTTGTGTGCATGTGCAAATCACTGTGGAAGCAAAAAGAGCAGTGAGATCAAAATTCCTGCTAATATGAGCCATGCACATCCAGCAAAATCTCTGGTCCAGAGTCTAACACTTCTGAACCACCAGCAAGTCTGACTGAGCCATTGATTCATTCCAGTCTGCAACTCTGTCCACACAGGTAACACTGGTGAAGTCAGAGTTTCCCCATGCAACTCCTTAAAGGGCAACCATTGGGCTGGAAACTCATTTATTTTTGTCCATCTTTGTGAAGCAGTTTGAGAACGTTTAAATTCATAATGATAAAGAACTAATGAAGTGATAATTAACTGCATATTTCATATATTAATTGTTAATAATGGGTTTTCATTAAATTAAAAGGGGAAGTCTGTTTCATTAGCCAAATTTCGTTTCTTTAACTTTTTAAAATTGTCGCCTCTTCTTGAGGCCCTCTGAAGCGATTCAGCAGCACCTCTCTTCTGGACTGACCCCATGCTAGGTAGATATCTCATAGCTCAGGATGAAGGTGTCCCACTAAAAGGGGTAAAGGATTCTGATAAGTGTCAAGAGGAATGCTCTCCCATTGAGTCACAAGGTTCAGAGCAGGCCTCCTTGCATTCTAAACTGTCTCTCAGAGGAGAGTCTACGTGCGGCTGGATCCACTGCTAGTCCCAGACATGGTCAACGGTTTGCACCTAAGGAGTTAAGCATGTAGTCCCTTACCAGATTCAACGTTTGCCTGTCATAGCCCTTCCAAGGAATTTCACTGAAACAGTTTTGCAAAGTTGAAACAACAGGCAATTCATTCAAGTGACAGATATCACAGATTCAGGATTGCTGTTGATAAACACACTGTCTACAAAAGTTGAGATCAAGGTAATAGTTTACCACTTTAGTTAACAATGTGGTCCCGGGGATACGTCTGACAAAGACAGATGCACTACTCCTACCAAAAAGGTGTCCCTTCTTGAGGGGGGAAGAGAGTTTCAGGCCCGTCGACCAGTCTGTCAGGTAAGGTTTTTGATTGGCTCCTCCTCCCAAGACAGTTCTGATGTGCCAATTTTGATACTTTTGAAAATCCTTGGTGAGGTGGGACTAAGTCAATTATTATGTGTCGATTGGCTCTTGGCATGGTATGTTGTGTCGTCACAAGCAGGACTCAGCAATTCAACATGCCTTCAGAGTGGGGATCTTGGTACGTGCTCAGGGGGGCCATCTGTTTTTTATCTGAAGCAATCTCTGGCTGTGCAGCCTCCATCGCATGCCAGTCATCACTTGATTTACAGTGGTGGGCCACCACCCCTTACTTCTGTCTGATAAGTGCAAGTAGATTGTTCCCTTTGTTAACTCTTCGGCTCTTGACGTGTGAGTCCGAGCATATCTTTCCTCTTGGACTGACAAGCCTAGCAAGGCCATCAACCTGCAGAAGCCTTGAGGAGGCTTTCGTAACTTTGAAAGAATCAGGTGAGTTTTTAGGAATACAGAAATAGGCATCAAAGAGTTTGTCAAAATTAATTTGTCTGAGATATTTTGCAGACCCTAGTAGTTTGGAACATTATAGCCTCTCCCCACAGGGACTTTGGAAAAGTCTTTCTCAGATTTCAGTCTTCTGCTGTAGGCAAGTTTCAAAAATCTCCTTCATTTTTCACGGTAAGATCTTCTCTTGTTCTTTTTCTCTCTCTTCCAATCTTTCTCCTACATCTTTTTCATTTAATTACATTTTTAATTTTAATGAGGCTTGTAACTAGTGGTGTCCCCCAGGGGTCAGTACTCAGCCCAGTCTTGTTCAACTTCGTCAACAATGACCTGCATGAAGAGTTAGAGTGTACCCTCAACAAGTTTGCTGATGACACAAAACTGGGAGGAGTGGTGGATACACCAGAAGGCTGTGCTGCCATTCAGCAAGACCTGGACAGGCCGGAGAGTTGGGTGCAGAAGAACCTGATGAAGTTCAACAAGGGCAAGTGCAGGGTCCTGCACCTGGGGAGGAACAACCCCATGCACCAGTACAGGTTTGGGGCGAATGTCACAGAATATGCTGGAGAGCACCTTGGTGGAGAAGGACCTGGGAGTGCTAGGGGATGGAAAGTTGACCATGAGCCAGAAGTGTGCCCTGGCTGCCAAGAAGGTCAATGAGATCCTGGGGTGCACTAAGAGGAATGTGGCCAGCAGGTCAAGGGAGATTCTCCTTCCCCTCTACTCTGCCATAGTGAGGCCCCATCTGGAGTACTCTGTCCAGTTCTGGGATCCCCAGTTCAAGAAAGATGAAGAGCTACTGGAGAGAGTCCAGCGGAGGGCTACAAGGATGATGAGGGGACTGGAGCATCTCTCCTCCGAGGAGAGGCTGAGGGAGCTGGGCTTGTTCA